>Ga0111539_10010332_pt1 | contig 11752 bp, 10 predicted proteins | sample RhiMethybrSRZTD1_FD_79667 | JGI IMG/M metagenome (GOLD analysis project Ga0111539, IMG submission 79667) | Populus rhizosphere microbial communities from Tennessee, USA - Rhizosphere MetaG P. TD hybrid SRZTD1 (version 2) (version 2) | ecosystem: Host-associated > Plants > Roots > Rhizosphere >...
ACCGAAGGCGCACTTCATCCGTTCTTCTCGCCGGACGGCAAGTCGCTTGGCTTTCTGACCAACGACAAGCTCAAGATCTACTCGTTCGTCACCGGCACGACGACGTCGATCTGCGACGTGAACACCGGCATCACCGGCACCTGGAGCAACGGCGACCAGGTGTTCTTCGCCGCTCAGGAAGGCCGGCAGCTGTTCCGGGTGAGCGCCCATGGCGGCGCTCCCGTCTTGGTCGCCGATGTTCGAAACGGCTATCGATACGGTCGCGTCACCCCGGACGGGAAGTCGGCGCTGGTCACGTATCGGCAAGCGGGCATCGGCGCCGACTTCGCGCAGGTCCGGCTGCTGAACCTGACGACGAACGAGGTCAAAACGCTCACCACGGACGGCTACGATGCGCGGCTGACCCCGACCGGCCACCTCGTCTTCGGCCGTGCCGGCCGCGTGTTCGCGTCGCGATTCGATCCGGAGCGGCAGACCGTCAGCGATCCGGTGCCGGTTGCGTCGGACGTACGCATGCATGCGCTCTATCCGCATCTGCAGCTCGCGGTGTCAGACACGACGCTGGCGTACGTGCCCGGCGGCGACGTCGCCGTGGCCTCAATCGCCTGGGTCAACCGCCACGGGCAAACCGAATTCCTGCCGCTCGAGCCACGGGTCTACGGGATGTTCGATCTTTCCGCCGACGGGAAGCGTCTGGCGATTCAGGTCGGAGATACCAAGGACTACATCCTGCTCTACGACGTCGAGCGCAAATCGTCCCGTCGGCTGGCGACCTCTGACAGTGCCGGATGGCCGAAATGGTCGGCCAACGGTGAAATGCTCGCGTATTCGAGCTTCGCGGACGGGAAGCCGTACCGACTCACCGTGCAGCGAGTGGATTCGGATCGTCCGCCCATGGTGGTCGCCGAGTCGCCCAACCGAATGACACCAACCACGTGGAGTCCGGACGGCACCCGACTGACGTATTACGAGTATCCGAACACCCGCATCGGCGTCGTCTCGTTCCCGCGCGATGGCACCGCGCCTCCGAGTCCGGAGCATCTGAACTTTGCCGGTGCCGGCCACGATCTGTCGCCGGACGGCCGGTGGTTCGTGTACGTGGACGAGGGCATCAATGTTCGCGCGCTGCCACTGGGTGAGCACGTGCAGAAGATCGCTGATTTCGGTGCCGAACCGATCTGGTGCCGCACCTGTAACGAGATCGTGTTCCGGAGCGGCAACCGCTGGTTCAGCTCCGAAGTGCGCGCAGGTTCGTCATTCGACTGGAAACCGCCGCGGATGATCCTGCAAACGCAATTCAACGACAGCCCCGGACCGTCATTCGGCCTCTCTGCCGACGGCCAGCGGATTCTCGTCCTGAAGCGCAAGGAAGAGGGGCCCAGAGACACGATCCGCGTGGTGCACTCCTGGCTGGGTTCGTGAGCGTTTCGCGACCTGAAATCTACTCTGTAGCCGCGATCTGCGCCTCGACCTCGGACAAGACGACAAGACGGTCCCGTTCCGCGAGCCGAATCATGTCGTCGCAGATCCTGACGAGGCCGTAACTGATGCCCATGGTGGCGGTGTCCTGCATCTGGAGCTGATCGTCAAAGGTCGGGAACCTGATGGTGACTCGACACCGCGACTCCTGGCGAAAATCGAGATGATCGGTCGTGAGGTACGGGGCACGCGTGTCGCGAACGAGTGCGTCGTGATCGGCGATCGTCTTGCCGACTGTGCCGGGCCAGTTCTGCGCAGCCGATCGGCCGATCGCATCGTCGCGGAGCTTGCCCGTGATTCTCTCGTAAGCCGCGTTGGCCCAGAGCAGCCGACCAAGCTTGTCTTTCCACGTCGCAACCGCGGGTAGCCATCTGAAGAACGCGGACAGCATCGAGTCGCTCGCGGTCGACACTTCCCTCGAGTCCAGGCTCGGAGGCGGCACATCGATAGCGCCCTTATACGGGTGCTTGAGTTCGGCAGCTGGGAGCACATCGGTGATGTCGACACCCACTTCGCCGATGAGCGTCGTCTCGTTCGTGGGGATCGCAAATCGCACCGTCATGAGGCGTCGACTCAGCACAGCATCACTCGACACGACGATCAGATCACCGAGGGGATTCCGAGACGACGAAAGAATGGCGGGCACGGCGCTCGGTAGCTGCATCTCACTGGACACATGATGCAGCCGTGTCATTGCGTGATTCTTGTAGATGTACCGGCCGAACTGGTCGCGAATCGCCACGGGTGTCGGAACCCATCGCAGGAACTCTCGATGCCGGGAGACTGAGCGGCGCGGCGCGGCGTGCTCAATGTCGGGCAGTTCGGCAAGCGTTCGCAGATCTGGACAATCGGACAGGAGAAACGTCACGTAGGCGTTTCGGATGTGCGCTTTGACGACCGCCTCCACAGCCTCGTCATCCGCCGCCGACGACAGTACGTCGAGCAGCTCCTGCGACGAGCGCACGCGGGCCTCGCTGGACTGAAAGCCCTTCCTGCGGAATAAGCCATGGAAGGTGAAGATCGCGAACGTCAGCCGACTGAGCGTCTGGTGGAGAGAGGGATTCGAGGCACAGCGCCACAGCCGATCGTGAAACTGGCGCTCGGCGTCATCGAGACGTGGAATGTTGTGTATCAGTTCCTGAAGGTCTCGATACAGGTCCGGGCCGATGGGCTGCGAAAACACGGGGCGCGCGAGCTTGCAGGCGAGCGCTTCCAAGGGAATCCATACTTCGATCCGGTCAGCGACGTCTTGCTTCGTCGGGTTGACGACGATGGTTTTCTTGTTTCGGATGCGCTGCACGAGCCCCCAGTGCTCGATGTCGATGAGAGCCTCACGAACGGTGCCCTGACTGACGTCGTCGTGTTGCTCCCGAATGGCGTCGCCTGGACGAATCGCGCCCGATGCGATGTCGGCGACGAACTGCCCGGCGACGCCCGCGATTCGGCCTTGTGACATCGAGAAGTAGGGCCTGGACTCCTGAGGAGGTCAAGGGACCGCTCTAGATTCCGCTTCAAAGTGCCATTACATCATCAACTGGGCTGCCGGCCTGTTCGACCGCTTCACGACGCTCAGTGAAGTCGAACTAACGTCTGCCTGAGCAGTCGGCGGCTTTACTTCGGGTCAGGACATCGCGTGCATCTCGACGTCGCCGCGCCGAATCTCGCCGCCCATTCGATAAGCTCGGCTTCGGTTGACGCAACCACCTTTGGCGAAGCCGTAAGCTTGAATTTCTTCTTGGGATCGAACACCAACGAACTGCAGTGCAAGTGATGAATGCGCCACGTGCGGTTGTCAGCCGCCCACGTCGCAAAGTAGTCATTCTGATTGCGGTGGATCTCGTCCAAGAATGCCTGTTCCGCATTGCCATCGTCCGCTAACGCGAACACTTTCAGTTTGGTTACCGCGGCGGTTTGGCGGATTCTCCACAGCATCCCGCCCTTTGGGCTCGGGGATGGTATCCTCGGCTGCCCCAGCCCTTCGACGACGGTGCGAATGCCACGCGCGACGTCGCGCCACGCCTCGTCACGGTTCGGCCACAGACTCACCGGCTTGGCGTCACGTGGAAGACCCTGAAACTTTGCGAACGGCATTCTGCTGAAGTCCGCTGGCTCGACGAATACCGGAATCACCTGCACCTCGCCGAACGACTGCCGATTCAGCGCGAGCTGCAGCTCGATCTCGAAACAATAGTCTGACGCGACGAAGTCGGCGCTCGTCAGCAAGACAACGATGTCAGCCTCTGTAAGATTGCGGTCGATCTCTTTGCTCCACGCCGAACCGGCCGGGATCATCCGGTCGTGCCACGCTTCGATGAGACCTTCTCGAATGAGCGGCGACAGGTGCACCTCGAGGCGCTTCCGATGTGCCTCGTCTGCATGTGCGTAGGAGATGAAGATGCGAGCGGGGCGTCCGAGAGGAGCCGGGCCAGTAGTCATGCTGCTCATCGTGATCAGGCTCGCCGGTTGCTCTTTCGCGATCTCCACACGACGACTCCGGCGGCGAGGGCGATAGCTGTCGTGCCGAGAAGAACCCACGGCAGGGGCGACTGCTTGCTGTGCGACTTGAACGATTGATCGTCGCAGCGAGTCGGCTGAAACGGCACATCAGCGACATACACCGTGTCGGCGCCGCGATACTCGCCCTTGAAGTACTGCGGATCGGTGGCCGTGAAAGTGCGGCGCAGCGCGCGCCCCGCGGCATCGAGCGTGAATTGTTCGACGACGTGCATGTCGCCGCTGTGAGGGATGCGGCCGTCGGCGGAGAGAATGCCGGGCTCGAAGCCAATCGTGTCCACGACGAGCGTGTCGCCCTCCCATCGTCCGATGGAATGGCCAGTGCGGCCCGGCGCGACACCGCGCGGGTGCTCCTTCGCGTTCAGATGGATCGTCCGCACGATGCCCATCGATCCGTACCGAAGTGTGATCGTGTCGGCGGTCTGCTCGATGCGGTTCACGTCGCTTTCGAACGCCCAGTCGAAGAGGATGTTGGTCGGCTCACAGCGCAGCCGCGGATTGTCCGCAGAGGCACCGTCGAATCCCTCGATGGCCTTCTGACCGGCCTCGGTCAACGGCATCGCGCTCGGGCGGTTCCAGTACGCCCCGATGGGATCGGTCGCGAGCGACACCGCCGTGCCGCGCGTGCCCGGGAACGCCTGCGTACCTTGCGGCACGCTGCCTGGCGTCTGCTCCTTGGCGACGCTGATCGGGAGGAACGCGCCAGCCATACCGCGAGGATCGGTCATGACTCGCTGTTCGGCGGCCCAGTCACCGGCAAGGTTCGGAGCCCCGCTCGCATGTCGCAGCGGACGCTCGACCGGCGCAGTCGCGGTCGCTCGAGAGATCTGACCGTAGCGATCGACGCGAGTGCCGTCGGCAAACACCGCCGAGCCGAGATAACACGTATGAGGCTCGAAGCGATCTGGCGCGCCGGTGATCGTGATTTTTGTCCCCGCCCTGAACATCTCCGGCGACCAACCTGATCGCCGTAGCACCGTGGCGCCTCGCAGCTCGCATCGCCACGCGACCGCGCGACCGTCGTCACCTTTCGCCTCAATGAACAGCCACGAGTGAGGGTTGACCAGGTCGATGCGGCTCACCGTTCCGCTGATCGTAATCTCTTTGTTGAGATCGAAGTTGGCGACGCCGTGGTGCGCCGACGCTGGCATGACGCTCACGATCCAGACCAAGGCGATGACGATCGCGCGGAACTCCCTCACCTTCAGTTCTCCGTCGGTTGAGCCGCGGACTCGATCACGAGGACGTCAATCGGACCGCGCGCTGATTCGAGCCTCAGCCCTAGTTGTTCCTGCACGGCAGTGAGCAAGGCCGGCGCGTCGTTCGGATCTCGCGCGGCAGCCTCCGCCGAAACGTTCCTTCGTCGCTCGCCGGTGTAGGACAGATCTGAGTCCCACAAGCCGGTGAGAGTCGTCTTGTCCTCGACAGGCGCTTGCAGCGCGTTGGAGAGACTCGAGACCAGCACCGACATCGGCGCGCAGGTTCTCTGCGTGGACACGCCGCCGTTCGGGGTTCGTCGGTCTTCCATCGTTTCTCCGCGACCAGGCGCGGCGCAGTCCGCCGCCGAGGGGCGCAGATTCGGACCCGGCCGTTTGTCGCTCCGTGCCATCACGAGCGCGTAGATCGGGCCCTCTCGCGTCTCTCGACGAACGACCAGCTGAAAGCGATCCTTCAGCATCGCCAGAACCATCCGCTTGATGTCATCGGCCGACGCGTCGCGGCCAGCGCGCGCTTCGATGTCGAACCGATCCCGGCGCACCCATTCGGGGCCGCCGACGACCCGGTAGCTCGGAAGGTCGTAGACGAACCGGACGATCGTCTCGAGCGAAGCGAAGGTCGCCACGAACGACCCGCCTTGACGCGCTTCTGGACCAACGGGGAACGATCCCAGGTTTCGTTTGATCGAGACGACCTCGAACGCCGGCTCTGACGATTGAGCGGCGAGCGCAGCGGCGCTACCGACCATCAGCGCGAGACCAACCAGTCTGACGTTCATGTGGCGAGCATCTTACGCGACAACTCCAGACGAGCCAGCCAGACTCTGGCGGGTAATGCCACCGAGTTGCTCGAGTCCGGCAACGCCGGCGGCAAATTCGATCTGCGCGAAGAGCCGGAGCGCCGGATCATGGATCCGTTCAAGGAGAGGTGCGCTGGCGCACTCGTACTTGCCGGCGGCGTACAAGATCGTGCGAAAGTGTTCGGTCGATGGCCAGCACTCTCGCGGCGAGGCATTGGGGCGCCTTCTGTCCATGTCGCGCGCAAGAGCGCGCAACGCGTACGCGAAGGACTCCTTGAAGTCGCTGGCCTTCTCGTCTTCGATTCGGAAGAATCGCATGTCGAGTGCGAAGCCGGTCCAGTCTCGCTTCCACTGTTCCAGTGCCGCGGCGGACGGCGGCTCGAACTCTTGGTCGGGCTTCGTGTCGTACCCGTAGGGATACAGTGCGGCGGCACGAGCGAGTTCCGGAAGCGTGTCGGTCACCGCGTCCGCGAGTTGGGGCTCGAGCCATTTCAGCGGTCCGAGCAGCTCGAAGAGCAGCGACGCTCTCTGCGAAGAGAACGTCACCTTCCCGCGGAATCCTCCGAAGCCGGCGTTGATACGTGCGTCTGCTCGCTCACGAATCACGCGGACCAACTGTGTGACCTCGTCGCGAGCCTCGTCAGCCGGCAGCGTGCGCCAGTGATACCGAAACAGCTGCACAAGATCGTGGAGCGAATGCCATGCGCTGTCGTCGCGGTGATGCCAGACTCGAATCGCACGTCGCAGAATCGCGCCTCGACGGTCAGTATCCTTCGCATAGCTCATGACGCTCTGCGCGGCGCTGTACGGAAACGGTCGCTCGTCGGACCACTGACTCAGGTACTCGACCGCCGCGCTCACATGCCCGTGCCTCACCATGTCAACGATGAACTTGCCGCTTTCGATCGAGTCAGTGATCGTGGCGTAAAGCGCGAACGCACGATCCGGCGCCACGCACGCGGCAAGACACGCCGCCTGTGGAGTGATCGCCGATCGGTCGTCCTTGGGCAGCGTCGCGAGGAGGGCCAGCCCGCGTTCGAGCAGCCGCTCAGCCTCGGCGTGATCGAATTTCGTGAGCACACGCGCGATCCGTAGCAGCGCCGCCGCTCGCACGGAAGGCACTGACTGTTCCGACTGATGCATCGCTGCCAACAGTTCGGGAACCATAGGCAATAGCCTATGCCGTATCAGCGCCGGCGGTGGAACAGCGCATTGACGGTGTATCGCCCGGCACCGACGAGGAACATGCCGGCCAGGACGAACGCGTTCTTCAACGCGTGCTCGGGCTGGGGCATCTCGCGACCCAACTGATCGACTGTCGCCATCACCATGACGCCCAGCATCGCCACGCACACCGGCCGGAACAACAGGCCAGCGGCAAACAGGAGGCCGCCCGCTCCCTCCGACAGTGCAGCCGCCAACCCCCAGGCCATGTGGCCGAACGTGATGCCGATGTTGGCCACGGCGTCGCCCGTGCGCTCCCACGCCGCGGGGCCGCCGGCCAGTTTCGGATAACCGTGATACCAGAAGAACGAGAGGCCGAAGCCGATGCGGAGAATGAGCAGCCCAATATCGCGATAGCGATCCATGTGTGTATAACGCCCCCACGCGCACAGTCGTTTCAGGGACGAGTGACGTGCGGGCGCGGCGCCTGACACGAGGACGAGGATGTATCATCGGCGCAGGAGGACGTCGTGACCGCGAGACATGCGCCACTCTTGATGTTGATGTTCCTGTTCGCGGCGATCCTCGTCGTGCCATCCGTATCGTTAGCGCAAAGCGGCGGAGCGCGCACGTTTCCGGAGTTCGTCGGCACCTGGGTGCTGGACGAAGCTGCCAGCTCGGGACGATTGACGATCGCTCCCCGCATCCCGTTGCGAATGACCATCGAGACGACGCCTGAGACAATCACCGTGACGAAGCGGCCGCGGCTTCAACCAGCCGACCGCGCCTCCGCCACGCCACCGCCCGAGGTCTATCGTCTCGACGGCAGCGAAACCCGTCTCGTTGACGCGGGAGTCACGCTGGACATCAGCCACCGCTTCACGCTCGTCGCAGACATGCTGGCGCTCACGGTGAAGGAGAGCCGCAATGGGTGGGGCAACGGCTACACTGCGTACACGGACGCCTATTCAGTGGCCGGCAACGTCCTCACGCTGCATCGTCAACTGATCAGCGTCACGGCGGCCGGCGAGATCCGAGTGATGCAGGATCCGCCGAACAACTTCAGGCACACCTTTATCTATCGACGTGAGACTCAGGCAGCCGCTCGCTAGCGCCGAGAGCCACGCACGCATGCCTCGACGGACTCGATGGCTTCACCCGCTCGCGACAGCGGCCGTCCCGCTGGCGACGGCGGCGGCGATTGTGCTCGCCCTCGACGCCGCTCACGCACAGACACGACGTGCCGGACGTCCGAACCTGAGCGGCATATGGCAAGCGATGAATACCGCCTACTGGAATCTGGAGGATCATTCGGCCGAGGCCGTCAACGGGATCTGGCAGCTCGGTGCGATCGTCGCGATCCCGGCGGGACAAAGCGTCGTGCGCGGCGGTACGATTCCCTACCGGCCAGACGCGCTCGCCACGCGCAACGAGAACCGCGCCAAATGGCCGGCGGCGGATCCCGAAGCGAAGTGCTACATGCTCGGCGTGCCGCGGGTCACCTATCACAACATGCCGTTCCAGATCTTTCAGGCCGACGCGCCGTCACGTCGGGCGGCAGCGCCCGGCGTGGACGGCGGCGATCTGCTGATGGTCTACCCGTTCGCGGCGGCCCACCGTGTCATCTACATGACCGATCGCTCGGAGCTGCCGGTCGATTCCTGGATGGGCAAGTCGAACGGCGCCTGGGACGGCGACGTGCTGGTCGTCACCACGAAATGGCAGAACGGCCAGTCGTGGCTCGATCGCGCCGGCAATCATGCGAGCAATCAGCTCACCGTCACCGAGCGCTTCAGGCTGCTCGGAGCCAACCACCTCCAGTACGAGGCGACGCTCGACGACCCGCAGACCTACACGCGCCCGTGGACAATCGAGATGCCGCTCTATCGCGTCATCGATCAGCAGACGCAACTGCTCGAACACAAGTGCGTCCCGTTCGCGGATGGACTGCTGTATCAGGATTTGATCAAAAAGGACCGCAAATGAGAATCGCGACAGCAGCCGTCCTGTTGGTCACGCTCGCCGCGCGAGCCGACGCGCATCATTCGTTCTCCGCGGAGTTCGACGCCAATAAGCTGGTCACTTTGGAAGGCGAGGTCGTTATGATGGAGTGGGTCAACCCGCACTCCTGGCTGCACATCGATGTGAGGAAGCCCGACGGATCCGTGGAACGCTGGAAGATCGAAGGCGGATCGCCATCGGTGCTGATGCGTCTGGGTTGGAACCGCAACTCGTTGCCGGCCGGCACAAAGGTGACAGTCGTCGGTTTCCAGGCGAAGGACGGGTCGCTCCGCGCCAGCTCGCGCGACCTCAAGTTCGCCGACGGCCGTCGGATGGACTTGGGCGGATCGGGTTCGGCGACCCAGGACTCAAAGAAGTGACGCGGGATGGCCGTCGAGGAGATGAAGCGATGAGGCAAATGCGCTCGATCGCGAGACTCGTCATAGTGGTGCTTGGCGTGGCAACGCCGCTCCACGCGCAATGGCTGAAGTATCCAACGCCCGGCATTCCTCGAACACCGGACGGCAAACCCAATCTCTCCGCTCCTGCTCCGCGAACGTCTGACGGCAAGCCCGATCTCTCAGGCATGTGGGGCTTCGATGCCGGTCCATCCACGTTCTACCTGCCCGGTGGGCTGAAGCCCAACGAGATCAAGCCTGCCGTGTCCGACTTGCTCAAGGTGCGCGGCGAGAACTTCGGCGCCGACGACCAGCAGATCCGATGTCTCCCGGAAGGCCCGCGCTTCAACCACTTCCCCGCCCTCCCCAGGAAGATCGTCCAGACGCCCACGCTCATCATCGTGCTGTCGGAAGACCTCACGTTCCGGCAGATCTTCCTCGACGGTCGTCCGCTGCCGGAGAACCCGAGCCCGAGTTTCATGGGCTATGCGGTCGGTCACTGGGAAGGCGACACGCTCGTGGTGGAGTCGCTCGGCTACAAGGATTCGACGTGGCTCGACTTCGCGGGCAACCCGCACAGCGAAGGCATCCGAGTCACCGAACGATACCGCCGCGTGAACTTCGGGCTCATGGAGATCGAGGAGACGTTCCGGGACCCGGAGTTCTACAGCCGGCCGATCACGGCGAAGGTCAAGGCCACCTACATCCCCGACACCGATCTGCTGGAGTACGTATGTGCCGAGAATGAGAAGGACCGCCACAAGCTGATCGGAACGGCGTCCGACGAGCAGAAGAAACTGAAACCGGTGAAAGTGGCGCCCGAGATTCTCTCGCGGTACGTCGGGGCCTATGACTTCCGCTGGCCTGAGAATCCTACTGTCTCGTCACCGTGGCCGGTCACCATGGAGGACGGGCAGTTGTTCCTGCAGGGCGCTCCGCTGATACCCCTATCCGAAACAGAGTTTGCCTGGGCCGCCGGTAATCGACTGCAGTTCTTCAAGGATGGCAGCGGGCGCGTGACGCACTTCGTCATCACACTCGTCGAGGGTGACTTGCTCGTGAAGCGGCTCCCGGACGGACGATAGCAAGGCGGGTCTGAAGACCCGCCTCTACTTCTTCTGCGCGCGCCTCGAAACGCGACGTTTCGAGAGGGCTATTTCTTCTGGTCCCGCTCGAAACGCGACGTCTCGATGTAGTTACGAATGGCGGTGTTGCCTTCGTGGCAGGCGTATTCGTACATCTTGTAGTCGTTATCGAGCTTCATCGGAAACCCCGCCGACCACTTCCCCGTCGTCAGGATCTCAGGATCCTCGACCGTCATCTGGTACTCGATGGTGTCGTTGGCGGTTCGCGTGAAGCGCTCCGTGAAGCGCAAGTTAGACGAGGCCGGCGTCAGCGCCGGAGATCCGGGAACGCCGAGATTGGTCATCGCCGGCTTCCCGTTGAAGTTCGTCGTCTCCACAACAAGCGTGTTGCCTTCCCAGCGTCCCCTCGACTCCCCCAGATACTGACGGATGGCGCCGCCAAGCGCGGGGCGCTTCGTCGTCGGGATCATGCGGGCCTCGTGCGCCATCTCGAGAAGGATGACGACGTAGCCGGGGAACTGCATGATGCGGATGCCGTTGTTGTAGTTGCGAGGCAGCATCGACACGGGCAGGCCGCGCGTGATGCAGCGATCCCAGGTGTCGAAATCGTCGGGGCTGTCGAAGACCGTCTGCCCCGGTTTGTAGCTGCCACGCATCTGGTCGTAGAGCTCTTTGCCCTTCGGTGTCAGCTCGGGGAATCGGCCGTTCGGCGGATCGACCAGCAGCGACGTGAGACGCGTGGCCTCGCCAGCATCGGCTTGCGGGATGGCGCCGGAGAGAAACCGTTCGTTGCGAGCCGCCGCGCTTTTTTGCGCTGCCGCGAACTCCTCGTCGGTCATCATCCGTCGGTCGCCGAATCGTTCGGGACGCTGGAAGGGTGTGTTGATCAGGTGATTGAGCGGCCAGATTCCTCGCAGGTCCGGCTCGCCCCACGGCGTCATGGGCGGCGTCCAGGCCACGGGCTTACCGGCGGCCGATGGCGTTTGCGCGACAGCGGGCGATGCCGAGGCGATCACCGCGGTCGCGATGCTCATGACGCAACGCGCCAGCGTCTTCCTGATCATCGCGGCGATGTTAGCGCAGGTGCCTTCGAC
>Ga0111539_10010333_pt1 | contig 11751 bp, 10 predicted proteins | sample RhiMethybrSRZTD1_FD_79667 | JGI IMG/M metagenome (GOLD analysis project Ga0111539, IMG submission 79667) | Populus rhizosphere microbial communities from Tennessee, USA - Rhizosphere MetaG P. TD hybrid SRZTD1 (version 2) (version 2) | ecosystem: Host-associated > Plants > Roots > Rhizosphere >...
CGCGGAGAATCTCAAAACCTGAGTGCCTCATCTTTTCCGTGAGACTTCCCAGGGTGAAGCGCCGGATTGAGTTAGTGGCGCGGTCATGCTCGCCGCGCATCCAGCTGTACGCCGCGGCGCGCACGAAAGCAACCCCGCCGGGCCGCAGAATGCGATATATCTCGTTAAGCGCGATCTCGTCTGCGTTTGCTCCACGGGGGCACGCCAGCACATCAAAACTTGTTACCAGGTCGGCCGTGCCATCGGCCAGGGGCAGGTCAGTCGCTGATGCCTGGATCAAGTTCTCCCGGCCTCGCTGCCGGCAAAAGGTCAAGGCATCTTCCATCAAGTCGATACCAATAATTCTTTTCGCGGTGGTGTAGCGCCCGAGCCATTCCAGGTTGGCCCCGGTGCCGCACCCGACATCGACGACCAGACGCTCTTTTTGATCATTCAGGCAAACTGGATCGAGCAAGGCCGCGGAGATTTCGCGCATGCCCGCAAACCACCAGAAATCGTCTTCCAGATCGTAAAGAGAGATGTACTCCCGGGGTTGCATCGGTACGCACGCCTCTGGCGTGCTGTGGTTTGATCTGCGCGAGCCGCGGAAGCACGCCGGAGGCGTGCGTACCCAGTTATTTGGTTACAGTAATTTCGCGAGTCGTCGAATTGTAGCCGCCGTTGTCGACCAGATTCCCGCTCTTATCGACCAGTTCAACTTTGACGCTGTGTTTGCCACTGGTCCATCCGCTCAACCAGATGGGCTGCCAGGTGTCGATAAACCTCGCCTCGCCACCATCCACCGAGTAACGCACGCGATAGTCGCCGCCGTTGCTTTGCAGTTTCCCGTTCAGCAGCCAGAAATCGATCATGATCGGATCGGCGTCTTCACCTTTGTATTCGCCTTTTGGCCGGCTGTAAGTAAGCAAAGGCTTCGCGGGATCGATACTGCCGGCCTGGCTGGGCGTGTAGTCCTTGCCTTCACGCGCCGGAGTGCCGTTGGCGGGCGCGGCCGGAGTGGCCATCGTCTGGCCAGTGTTTGTGGTGGTTGGCTTGGTCGCATCGCCGCCACCTTTCACTGTGAAAGTGACCATCTGAAAGGCGCCGTCGTTCTTATAACTTTCATGCCATGGCCGCGAGGGAAATACGCGCAGGGTGTGCTTGCCTTCAGAAACGTTGCGCAACTCGAATGGCTGATTAGTTTCGTAGTACGCCTCGTAAGGTTGATTGTCGAGAATTACGTGAATGTGATTTCCCTTCTGCGTCGCTGGATCTTTGTGCGGCATGTAGCCCTTCAGATCGCCGCTCAGATCAAGCTTTACTTCAACAGTCGACCCGTTGATTGTGGCGTCTTTCGCCGGCGAAACGATCTTGAGAGCTGGCGTGGCCGCATCCTGTTCTCCGCGCGCCGTCATCATGTCAGCAATCTTTTGCGGCCGCGGGATGACCGTCAAACTCTGGGCTCCCGGAGGCGTCGCCTGGGTGGTCGCGGTGGTGTTGGCGTTTTGACTCGCCGGTTCGCAACCCGCCATTAACATGATCGAAACCAGGCCGGCAAGAAAAATCAGAGAACGGTTCGGCATTCTCATCTACCTCCGATTCAACTTTGAATGAGTTAACGATGCATTATCGCAAAAAACGGGCAGGGAACAAGCCCTGTTATGGAGTGCGCCGACTTGTCGGCGCTTTGGAGGAGTGGTCATCGATTAATCCAAAGCGCCGACAAGTCGGCGCATTCCAAATGAGTTACGCGGCGATCGGTTGCGCCTTCTGTTTTTGCAGCCGCTGTTCGACGGCTTGCCAGTCGATGTTGGTAAAGAATGCCTCGATGTATTTCGGTCGATCAGCCGGCTTGTAATCCAGAATGAAAGCATGCTCCCAAACGTCCATCACCAGCACCGGATTGAAGCCGGCGACGTTTCCTGTTTCATGCAGCGTTATCCAGTGATTCGACAACGCGCCGTTGTTGGGATTCTGATAGCAGATGGCCCAACCAACTCCACGCATCTTGCCGATGCCCACAAAATCGGCTTTCCAGACTTCATAGCTGCCGTGACTTTTCTCGGCCGCGCTGCGGAATGACGAACTAGCAGACGGATCGCCCGTGCCGCCGCCGGTCTTTAGGTTGTCAAAGTAATACTCGTGCAGGACCATGCCGTTGTATTCAAAGCCCATCCGGCGGGTCAGCTCTGAGTATTCGGCAAATTCGTCCTGATCAACTTTGGCATCCTTGATGAACTCAGCAATCTTCTCGTTCAATTTGTTGGTTTCCTTAACGTAGCCTTCGTAGAGCTTGAAGTGCATTTCCAAAGTCTCGTCAGATATACCTTTCAGATTGCTCAAATTGAATTGTCTTGCCTGATATGCGTTTGAACCCATGGTTACCTCCTAAAATTGCAGACAGAAATAGGCCTTCACCTCATGATGAAAGTATTGTCACGGATTTTCAAACGAAAGTGTGGCGAAGCGATGGAGAGGAAGAGCCAATAGTGTTGCGATGGTAGGGGAGACAAACCTGTCCCCGGAATTCATCCGCAGATTACGCAGATTATTCATTGGGCAGAGACGGGGCGGCTCGAAAAAGGTTTCAGCCGCTGGTCAGGCTCACCCCTGACCAGCGCCTTCGGACACGCCCTTGATTAAGCCAATCTGGGTAATCTGCGGATAGTTCGACGGACTTACTTCCCGCCAAAAATCGGCCAGTCACCGTGTGCCGCAGCCATAAGCAAAAGCAGCGGCAGCGAAAGCCACGCGTTAGTTCGCGAAGCAATGAAGGCGTGGCGCGCGAGTTCCGGCGCGGCCGGTGGGCCGCCGGTCAATCCGGCGATGATCCGCTTATTCGCTGGCCAGATAATTCCCCAGACGTTTAGCATCATGATAATGCCCATCGCACCGCCCACGCCGATGGAAAGCGTTTTGTTGCTGGCAAAGTGCTGTCCATTAACGATCAAACTCGTATCCAGCCACTTCAAAATACCGAACGACATGCCCACGACCAGAATAAGGGCGACGATGGCGAACACCCGACCGTCTTTGATTAACGCCGGCACCTTTTTGATGAGCAGAAATTCAATCAGAAAGGTAACGATCGGAATGAAGAACCAGACCAGCAACAGAATGCGGCCGCTTACGTTCGCGCCCGATGTGTTCGCGATGCTGACATCTCCTTTGACGGTGTACATCACGTAGTAGCCCAGGCCCGCTAATACCGTTACTACCGCGCCCCAACGAAAATACCAGAGCGCCGGCAGCAGCAGCTCCGGATTCACCTTCTTCTTTGTATCGGCGTCGAGCTTCTTCTGAAGCGGCACGTTCACCAGGTTGAAGAAATAGAGCAATCCAATCCAGGTGATGCCGGCGACGAAGTGCAGCCATCGCAGAATGATGTGAGCTAACTCGTCACCGCTGGGGACTTTGAAAAGGCCGGTATCGAGCAGCCCCATAACGTAACCGGCGTGCGACATCGATTCGATAAGCATAGGTTCCTCCGAAACTGATCTTTAGCTTGTCGTGGCTCGCGCAACAACAGCGAGTACGACAGACACCAGTAGCACCAAGTTCCCGATTGCGTTTATTTCCTGCGCAGATTACACCCAGAGCGCGTCGCCGCGCAACAGTATTACAAGATTGGCAGGAACAGAAATCCTTGCGTCACGCCGGCGGTTGGAGTAAATCTTCTCGAAATGAAAGCCAGCATGCTCTTGATCGTCGCGCTCCTATCGGTAACGACGATCCAAACATCAGCGCAAAAAGCGACTACCACGCGTACGCTGACAATTATCAGCGAACCCAATGCAGTCGTCTGGATCGATGAAGTCCGGCGTGGGGTCACGGATGCGCGCGGTCGGCTGGCAGATCTGAAAATCAACACCGGCGCGCATTCATTGCGCGTGCGGGCCGATGGCTTCAAACAAATAACCATGAGCGTGCCGGCCACGCAGCGTGGTGAATTGAAAGTTAATTTGATCCGGACCACTGACCGCGCCGAACTTCTCTTTCAAGAGGCTGAGACTGCGCGAGAAACCGCCCGGGACGATGCGGCCCGCCAGAAAGCAGCAGATCTTTATCGCCAGAGACTAAAGTTGCGCGGCGACGCCGCGGCTCATCTTGGCTTAGCGCGCGTCCTGCTCGATCTCAACGATACCGATGGTGCGCTGACGGAAATTGAAAATGCGCGACGATTCCGAGCGATCTATCCGGAAGCGTCCGCCGTCGAAGGACGAATCTATCGCGAAACCGGACAGACCGAAGAGGCTATCGGCGCATTCAACCGCGCAATTCGCGAAAGCCGCGGTTTTCAGCCCGAAGCCCACGTCGGCGTAGGCCGCATTTATGAAGACAAGGGCCAGTACGAACTCGCCGCGCGCGAATTCCAGATTGCCATTAATCAACTCTCTGATACTGAGCCGATCATTTATCAATTGCTCGGGGTTGCTCATGAAAAAAGCGGCAACAACCGTGAAGCGATTGCTGCGTATGAAAACTATCTGCGGCTCGCGCCGAACGGATCGCAGGCCAGCGCAGTGCGGTCGATTGTCGAGCAACTGAAATCACAACAACCTGACTAGTGTCCGACAAACTTCAGTTTGTCGCTCAAGCTTCGACAAGCTAAAGCTTGTCGGACATCACAGCATGGACACGGATAATACGAAGTGAAATAATCCCGCTGCTTATCCGCGTTTGCCCGCGTAATCCGCGGCCGAAAAGCTTATGACAACTCCAGCAGTTTCGATTTCACGTCGCGTCTCTCGCAAAGCGAGTCTATTCACCGAATCTGTGATCCGCGAGATGACCCGCGAAGCCATGAAGTATGGCGCGGTCAATCTCTCGCAGGGCTTTCCTGATTTCGCGGCGCCGGAAGACATCAAGCGCGCCGCGATGCAGGCCATCGCCGATGACCTGAATCAATATGCGATCACCTGGGGCGCGAAAGCTTTCCGCGATGCGATCGCCCTCAAGACGAAATGGTATTTGGGGCTTGAGATCGATCCCGAAACTGAAATCACGGTCACCTGTGGCTCAACCGAAGGAATGATCTCGGCGATGATGGCGACCGTCGATCCGGGCGATGAAGTAATCGTCTTTGAGCCGTTCTATGAAAACTACGCGCCCGACGCGATTCTTTCGGACGCCAAACCACGACACGTACCTTTGCGCGCGCCGGATTGGACTTTTGACGAGTCGGAGTTGCGCGCCGCTTTCAATCCCAAAACCAAAGCGATCATCATCTGCAATCCCAACAATCCGACCGGCAAAGTTTTCACGCGTGGTGAGATGGAATTCATCGCCGGCTTGTGTCAGGAATTCGATGCGCTCTGCTTCACCGACGAAATCTACGAACACATTTTGTATCCGCGGGCCGGCGCGGAGATCGCCCACATCTCAATGGCGCAGATTGCCGGGATGCGTGACCGAACGGTGATCGTCAATTCGATGTCGAAAACTTACTCGGTTACGGGTTGGCGAGTGGGCTACTGCATAGCCAGTCCTGAGATTACCAGCGCGATTCGCAAGGTACACGACTTTCTGACTGTCGGCGCGGCGGCGCCTTTGCAAACGGCCGGCGCTTACGCTTTGTCGCTGCCTCCGACGTACTACGATCAGCTACAAAAGGATTACGAGGCGCGGCGCGATCTGATTCTGCCGGAGCTCGAGAAGGCAGGATTTGGAACTTTCTCGCCCGACGGTGCTTATTACGTCATGACCGACATCAGCGCGTTTGGATTCAAAAACGACGTCGAATTCACTCGCCACCTGATTCGCGAGGTCGGCGTCGCCTGCGTTCCCGGATCGAGCTTCTACAGCGATCCGGCGCTCGGGGCCCAACAGGTGCGGTTCTGTTTCTGCAAAAAAGATGAAACGCTGATGCAGGCGGCCGAGCGGTTGAAAAAACTGCGCGGCTGACAACCGCCCTCCCAGTCTCTGGAAATCTGGGCAAACACTTTTAGCGCCGGCGCTCTAGTGGCAGGAGGAGTCACCATGAAGTTGATCCTCATCCGTCATGCTGAGCGTTGTCACGACGTTAACGAAGTCGAGGCACCGCTTACGGACAATGGCCGTCAAAAGGCCAGCGAGACTTCTGCGGCGTTGAGAGATGCGAACGTAACTCCGACCATCGTGCTCTCAAGCCCACAACGACCTTCACAAGAAACTGCCAGACTGATTTTTCCACAAGCTAAACGATCTGCTGCGAGGCTGCTCGATCCACGCATTGAAAATCCGCAGTGGGCGGAGCTTTCAGCCGAGCTGAAAGACCCGGACGTTCAAATATGGGACGTTGCTATTGTCGGACATCATCCGGCAATCGCAAACCTGTTGCGCTCTGTGACGGGCCATAAGAATCTTCGCCGCCTTGGATTCGGTGAAGCCATCGTCGTCGAAGGATCTGAAGCCGATATGCAAGGCGGGCGCGGTAACGTTGTAAAAGTAATTGGGGCGGACGATGCGTCTGAATTACTGCGAAAGAAAATCGAGCTGAAGATGACGGTTTGCACCTTCCTGGCGGGATTTACGATCCCGGTTCTCGTCGAACTGCTGAAGGATCCGCCGACTGAGCTGCTGAAAGTACTTGCCGCGGTCGCTTTCGCGTGCTCACTTGCTTTGCTGGTGGCGGCCATTTTCATATTCGATTTGCTGCTGATGCCCAACAACTTCTGGGGCCCTATCAATGCAGACATGAAACCGAAACGATCGCGGCGGCAGTTCTCACTCGATTTTCGTTTAAACGGCGCTCTCTATGCTTACATGGTAAGGACCTGGAGTTGGTTCTTCGTGGGTGCGATGATCTTTGTCTTTGCCGGAGTCCTGCTGCTGGTTCTTAATGGCTTCACGGAAATGAGACTTGATCGGCGGGCCGCTATGATCGGTTTGTTAACCGGCATCGTCATAGCAGTCGTCGGAGCGGCAATCCTGCACCGTATTTTGCGGCCTCGGCTTGGTATCGAGGATTAACGCGTTCGGTGGGAGACATTTGAGTTTTCTCTAACCCTGGCTGGTACCGTTATCCTGACTTTGAGGGCTCAAAACAATGCGAAAAATAACTACCGCGTATCTGCTGATTGCCTGCGTTTGGGCATGCAGCACTGTCGTTGCCCAGCAAGTCGCCGACCCAAACTTTGATAAAAAGGTCGCGCATCCGGCTTACACCAAAAAAGGCCCCAAAGTGCTTTTCGATGAAGCGCACAATAACTTTCACACCGCGGGTGGACGTTATAAGCCTTTCGCCGATTTGATCACCAGTGACGGTTATCAGGTCATGCCAAATAAAGAAAAATTTTCCGCGCAGGTCTTGAAAGGCTTCGACATCCTGGTGATCTCAAATGCGCTCGGCGCCGCCCAGATGAACCTGCCGGAGGCCGCCAATCCGGCCTTCACCGAAGCCGAATGCGATGCCGTGCGAGATTGGGTGAAAGGTGGCGGCGCCCTGCTGTTGATTGCCGACCATGCGCCGATGGGATCGGCAAATCAGATTCTCGGTGAGCGTTTTAGTGTGAACATGAGCAAGATGTACACGGCCGACGAGCAGAATTATGAGAAGGACTCGAACAATCAGGGCTTTATAGTCTACACGCGCGAAAGTGGCCGGCTGGCCGATCACGCGATCACTCGTGGGCGAAATGATTCTGAGCGCATCAACAAGATTATCGCGTTCACCGGTCAGTCATTGAAGGGACCGCCAGACAGTTTTGCTTTCATGAAGCTCGCCGACTCGGCGGTTGATGTAATGCCGAACACCAAGCCGGTGCCGGCGGCTGGGCGCGCCCAGGGTTTGGTGCTCAGGTTCGGCAAAGGCCGGGTTGTCTTTTTGGGCGAAGCCGCCATGCTCTCTGCTCAGTTGGCTGGTCCGAACAAGATGGCCTTTGGGATGAATCGTCCGGGCATCGACAACAGGCAACTGGCGCTCAACATCATGCACTGGCTTTCTGGGAAGTTGAAGTGAACGGTACGCACTCCTCGGAGTGCTGCCTCACCTGGCACGCCGGAGGCGTGCGTACCGCACTTGACCGCACTTCCAATCGCGCCTAGCATAAAAACATTCCCCCACAACTGAATCGTTCCCGACCGAAATCGAAAGGAGATCTGGTCCCATGGCTGATGAAAAGTCAGGCAAGTGTGCGCATGGAGCTTGTGATTGTTCTCCCGAGGAAGGCAGCAAGTATTGCAGCGAATACTGCGAGAATGCTGAAAGGTCGCGCGTGATGGAAATAGGCTGTGGCTGCGAGCACGCCGCCTGTCGTTAGCGAATTCGCGAACAGACCAGACACCAGCAGGTTCGAACCATTGAGTCTCTGATGTGGGGTTGTTTCCGGTCTTCGCGGCGTCATAAAGTCAGCGCCGCCTTAATCGCAACTCGAATGTAATCGATTGCGGCGATTGCTTTGCGCGGAAAGCGTCGCCGCATTTTGTCTTAGTAATGATTTGGGGTTCAAACTCTGCCGGCAAACAGGCACCTTCCTCCCGGCTAAGCGCCGCGTTGACAATCGCGAACCTGCTTTGTTAGCGTGACTTCGCATAAATGACGTTAACTTAGCGAGCCGGCCTTCGTGCCGGTATTTATTAGCCCTGATGCGCACCCGTACCCGCCGTATTTTGTCCAAAACCACAAAAGTAGCCGCAGTCGCGCTGGCTGCTCTGCTGTTTACTTCGGCATGCAGCCTGGTTCACAAACAGGTCGAGACCGAGAAATTACTGACGCCTCTTTCCGAAGCTAATACGTCAGACCTGATTTCCGTGGTGAATAAGCTGATTGGGGTGCGGTCAATTCGGGGCCGGGTGGATATTCAATTTGAGGACACGTCGTTCGCCACCTCCGGAATAGCCGACAAGTATCGCACTGCTGACGGTTCAATCCTGATCGAGCGGCCAGGAAAAGTGTATCTCGCGATCCAGGGACCACTGGCAATTGATATCGCGCAGATGAGTTCGGACGGCGAGCATTTTCGCATCGCGATTCTTAAAGGTGACGAGAAGTATCGCCGCTTTGTAAAAGGAACCAACAGCGCTGTCTATCCCAAGCTGGATGTCGATGACCCTGCGGCCGCGGGTGCGGGCGCGGACAAAAAAGCAAAATCCAGTTCGGAGGCGAAGACTGTCAGCGCGCTCTCAAACCTGCGGCCCCAACACCTGACCGAGGCGCTTTTGATTAGTCCCATCGACGGGCACGCTTCCGGCGTTCTTTATGCAAAGAGTGAGTTCTTTGAATCGGAAAAAGATCCGGCGAAGTCCGATAGCAACAAACGAGTGGTGCGTGGCTACTACCTGCTGGACGAGTTGCAGCCCGGCGCCGACAATTCCGCGCGTCTGCTGCGGCGTTTTTGGTTCGACCGCGTCGGGGGAATTCGCCTGGCGCGCCTGCAAAGTTACGATGAAAAGGGAACCCTCATCAACGACGTTACCTATGGTCCGCTCACGAAGTTTGGAACTGAGGGGGCAGCGCCGCAAATGCCCGCAAAAATTTCACTGACCCGCCCTCAGGATCATTATAAGATCACCATCACCTACCAGGCCCCGGAATCACTCGTTCTGGATCACGACTATCAAGCCGATGTGTTCGTGCTGATGAACAAATGGAACCTGCCGGAAGTTGATCTGGACGCGAAGAAGACTACTCCACCGCAGAAATAGCACTGTGGCACGGGCGTCTCTCCCGTGATTCACACACAAGATGCGCGCGCCGGACCATCAATTTTGGTAACGACCTGCTTAACTCCGCGGCCTCCACTCGACTTCGGTGCAGCTGGTCACTCCGGTAATGGCTTTGCCACTCTGATGTGCGGCAAGTCTCGGACTTGCCGACTGCGAACCTTCTTATTTCATAGGGTCTTTGGCCCGTCACGGTCAAAGACCGGTTAGACTAAATCCGCCGGGTGACGGCCAGTCCGAGACTTGCTGCACATCGGAGTGGCAAAGCCATTCGCTTGATGGGTCAAGTTAATCCCCGAATTTTGCGTTGCAGCTAGGCTTTCTCAACAGCCGTGTATTAATATTGCCCGTTTGGAAAGGGCATAACTTGGATAGTTTAGTAGTCTCCAATCTGCGACAACGCCCGCTCAGGTCTGTCATCAGCGTCATTGGCGTAGCGCTGGGGGTAGCACTGATCATGCTATTTACCGGACTGGCGCACGGAATGTCCGAGGATTTGCAAAAACGGTCCTCGAACGTGACGGCCGAGATTATCTTCACCCGGCCCGGCGCGATCGGCTTTAATACCTCATCAGCCAACTTAAGCACGAAATACGTCGAGCTGTTAAAGACGATCGAAGGAGTCGAATCGGTCACGCCCGTAATCACGTATTTCTATCCGAGCGGACAGTTTGGCGTCGATAAGGTCGACGGAGTTGAATGGGAAAGCTTTTCGAAGATGAATAACATTCGACTGATTCAAGGGCACGCGCCAAATGCCCCTGACGAGATCGTGATTGACGAGACTAAGGCGGCCAGGAATCATCCGGTGGGCAGCACCCTAAAAGTTTTTGGCCCCGGCCTGTACAGAGTAGCCGGCATCTATGCTCCGGAATCGGGAGCCCGTGCGAAGATGTCTCTGAAATCGTTGCAGGACCTGCTCGAGTCTCAGGACAAGTGCACTTTCATCTATGTAAAGGTCAAGAACCCTGGTGACCAGGTCGCCGTGGCAAAACGCATCGACGCAAAATTTCCGGGGAATAAAGTCCAGTTTACCCGTGACGTGTTTGCTTCGATTGAGAGTTCGATTCCGGGGCTGACGATTTTCATGCGCGTGCTGGTGGGACTGGCCGCTGTCGTCAGCGCGCTGGTGGTGATGCTGGCAATGCATACGACCATCACCGAGCGGACGCGCGAGATCGGAATTTTGAAAGCCATGGGCGCGTCGCGTTTTTACATCATCAGCGAGATTGAACGTGAAGCTCTGCTGATCAGTTTTTTAGGTTTGCTTGTGGGGTTTGCCCTGGCCGCCCTCGCCGGCTTCGGCATACATAAGGCGACGGGCCTGATCTTCCAATTTGGTTGGTGGTGGGCGCTGACCGCGGCTTTGATTGGGCTGTTCGGTGGCGCGTTGGGCGCTCTTTATCCGGCGGCGCGCGCGGCCAACCTCGATCCGGTCACGGCCCTGGCTTATGAATAATTTTTTGACACCAGGTGTGCGCGGAATGTTGCGACGGTAATCATAGAAAGTGAATGGCCACAATTCTTAAAGCTGAAAATCTCGAAAAAGTTTATCGCGTCGGAAAAGTGGACGTGCCGGCTTTACGTGGCGTGTCGCTTGCAGTCCAGGAAGGCGAGTTCATTGCGGTGATGGGCCCTTCGGGTTGCGGCAAGTCGACGATGTTGCATCTGCTGGGCGGCCTGTTGACGCCAACCAAGGGCCGGATAGTAATTGACGGTGAGGATCTCACGGCCGCGTCAGACGCAAAAAGAACCGACATCCGCCGTCGTAAGATTGGGTTCGTTTTTCAGCGATTCAACCTGTTTCCGACGCTTACGGCTGAGGGAAATTTGCGGCTGGCCGAGCGAATTCACGGAAATGGCGGCGACGATCCTGACCGCCGGCGAGAGATTCTGCGCATGCTCCGATTGCAGGACAAGCTGCATCACAAGCCGCTTGAGCTTTCGGGAGGAGAGCAGCAACGGGTCGCTTTGGCGCGCGCCGTGGTGAATCGCCCGGCAATTGTTCTGGCCGACGAACCTACCGGGAATCTCGATTCTGAGAATTCCGAGCTGGTTTTGAAGATGTTTCGCGAGCTGAATGATCGTTTCAATCAAACGATCATAATGATTACACACAATCCCGAAGCA
>Ga0111539_10010334_pt1 | contig 11751 bp, 9 predicted proteins | sample RhiMethybrSRZTD1_FD_79667 | JGI IMG/M metagenome (GOLD analysis project Ga0111539, IMG submission 79667) | Populus rhizosphere microbial communities from Tennessee, USA - Rhizosphere MetaG P. TD hybrid SRZTD1 (version 2) (version 2) | ecosystem: Host-associated > Plants > Roots > Rhizosphere >...
TCGTTTGCCTCCCCTCGCCTGCATGAAAATGACTATTGCGTGAACTGACATCGTCAGAAGCCGGGAGCGTGCTAGGCTGCGACAGTCGGGGTGGAAGCTGGAGCTGTCGTATGCGTCTCCATCGTATTGCGTTCCGCTTCGCGGCCCTCATTGCAGTGGTCACATTGGCTCAGGCCGCGCACGCCAATATCATGATCATCATCGACAAGTCGGCGCAGAAGATGACGGTCACCGTCAACGGCGAGGACCGTTACACCTGGCCGGTGTCGACCGGCCGCGACGGCTACGACACGCCGTCCGGCGACTTCCAGCCGTTCCGCATGGAGAAGGACCACTTCTCGCGAGAGTGGGACGACGCCCCGATGCCAAATTCGATTTTCTTCTCGAAGATCGGCCATGCCATCCACGGCACATACGAAGTTCGCAATCTCGGCAGGCCAGCGTCGCATGGCTGCGTCCGCCTGGCACCGCAGAACGCCGCGACTCTCTATGCCCTGGTCAAGGACGAAGGCGTGTTCAACACGCGCGTGAGGCTGGTCGGCGAAATTCCGAAATCCAGCGATCTCGTCGCAAGCCGCGATCGAGGCACCACGCGCGCGTCAACCCGCAGCTCCGACTACAACCAGCCCCGCAATCCCTATGGGCGGAATTACGGCACGGACGACGTCGATACCGATGATGCGCCGCCGCCGCGGAGCTACCAGACCTACGGCCTGCGCGAAGCCCAATACAGCTCGCGTTCCAACTATTACCAGCGCCCTTATCCGTATCCGTATTACGAGCGGCGTTACTACAACGGCCGTGGTCTCTTCGGCCCATCCGGCTGGTGACGACGTGATCCGCAAGCTCGCGGGCGGAAAATACAGATTGTATTCGCGAAAGAGGGATCCCCGCACCGGCAAGCGCCGCAACCTCGGCACTTTCAGCTCAAAACGTGCGGCACTGAAGCACGAGCGAGAGATCCAGTACTTCAAACGGCACTGATAGGTTGAAGCGAATCGACTCAAAGCGTCATGGCCGGGCTTGTCCCGGCCATGACGCTTAGGAAGGCCAAGGCGTCCCTAAGCGGGATGCCCGCGACATAGGTGTGCGAAAGCACGCCGTCCTTCGGACGGCTATGCGCGGGGCATGACGAACGAAAGTGTGGCCCTTCAATTGCGCCGGATCGCAAGTTATTCGCCGACTTCCTCGTAGACCTCGGCATCGGCCGCACCGGGAAACATCGCACGCAAGGCCTGCAGGAAATTCTGCATTGCCGGGTCGCTCGCCATCTTCTGCCGGCTGCGCTCGACGGCTTCATCGGACTGAAACTCGATGATCTGAAGAAACTGGGTCTGGTCATCTGAATTGCGCAGAAGCCGGACCTTCGCGTCACCGAAAGATTTGTACATCGCAGCGGTATTCTGCATCATTGAGCCGAGCATCTTCGCTGCATCGGCTGTCGGCGCTTTCAACCGGAGCAGAAGTGTTCGTCTCACCTTTGCCGACTGGTCAGCCATGGTGGTCTCTCCTTAACCGCCGTGATGTGCAACACCCAGCGCCGCCTCGCTGCGGTCGAGAATCAGCGGCACGATCAGATCTTCCTCATCGTCGAGATGGCGAGCGAGCCCTTTAAGCAAGGCCGCGCTTGCGTCGGCGTAGTCATCGCCACACCGGCGCATCGTATCGCCACCACCTTGCAACGAGCGTAACAGCGCGTTCGCGGTCCCGGCGGTGCGCGCCATGTCGGCATGGATATGGTGGTGGTCGCCCTCCAGTACATCGAATCCTCGCGCCAGCCGGTCATCGGCCGCGCGGAAGATCGGGAAATAATGGAGATCCTCGATCTGATGGTGGACGTTGAGCTGGTCGAGCATGAACTGCAGCCGCGGCACGAACTGGCGCGCAAACTCCTCCGGCGGCAGCTTGCCGGCACGGAAAAGCGCGGCGATCTGCTCGATCGCGTCGGATAACTCGCGAAACATGTCGTGGCGCGACAGCCAGAACCGCGCCATTTCACCGAGGTTGGGATGGGCATCCCACTGCTCGCGCGGATAGCGCGCGACCAGAACGCGCAGGTTCTCGGGCCAGCCGCTGCGGCGGGCAAGAGCAAGGGCATCCAGATCGGCGGAATTGGGGATTTCGATGGTCACAAGCGCCTAGATAGTCGTTGCGCGGGCTATTGCGAAGGGCAAACTTGTTCCACATGCATCCGCCCACCACGGTCGCAAGACTCGCCTGCGACGAACAGACCGCACGCCGGCTGGCGGCCTATCTTGGGGAAAGCCTCGACGGCGAGGATACGGCCTGCGCGGCCTTCGAAGACAGCGCCGGCCGCTGGCAAGTCGCCGTCCATTTTCGCCAACCGCCCGAGGAAGCAAGCCTGCGCAGTCTGGTCGCGATCGCGGCGGGCGAGGCTGCGTCGCGGTCGCTGACCATCGAGCCGGTGGCGCCGGCGGATTGGGTTGCGCAAAGCCTCGCCGATCTCAAGCCGGTGCGCGTCGGGCGATTTCTGGTTCATGGCGCACATGATCGCGCAAGATTGCGCTCCAACGACATCGGCATCGAGATCGAAGCCGCGCTCGCCTTCGGCACCGGCCACCATGGCACGACGCGTGGGTGCCTGCAGGCGTTTGCCAATCTTGCAAAGCGCCGGCATGTCCACCGTGTGCTCGATGTCGGCACCGGCAGCGGGATTCTGGCAATTGCCGCGGCAAGACTTCTTCATGCCCGCATCACGGCAAGCGATATCGATGCGCGTGCGATCGACGCGGCGCGCGGAAACGCGCGTATCAATCGCGCGGCGCCCCTGATCACGTTCATGCGCGCATCCGGCGCGGCGGCGCGCGCGATCACATCCGCCGCGCCCTATCAGCTTATCTTCGCGAATATTCTGCTGAGCGCGCTGACGCGGCTGGCCGTGCCACTTTGCAGGCTGACCGCGCCGGGCGCACGGATCGTCCTGTCCGGCCTGTTGCCGGGCCATGCGAATGCCGTGCTTGCGATCTACCGCGCGCGAGGTCTCGTACTCGAGAAACGCATCACGCTCGACGGCTGGGTCACATTGGTGATGTATCGAAAAACAAAACCGCCCCGGGCGGGGAAGCCGGGGCGGTTTCGCCGGTGAAAGCGACTGCTATTACCAGCCGCCGATCGCGGGTTTGGCCTTCAGCAAATCTTTGTAGTCATCACTGTGCTCGAGCAGATGCGCGTGCCGGACGATCTCTTTGTGCGCCTGGCGCAGCCGCGCTTCCATCATCGCGGTCACGAAACGGGTGACCAAATTCTTGCGCGAGCCCGAGGCTCGCTTTCCAGCGTTTTTCGGGGCGGTAACGCGGGCAACGCCATAGGTGACAGCAACCATCGAAAATCTCCTTCCAGAACGTCGTCAGACAAAACCTTTTAAATTTGATCCTGACTACTGCACTGCAACATAAATGATTCTGCCGGTATTTGTAGCTGCAGGGGCGCATGGAAGCCCTGTAAATCCAACATGAATTCACGAATTGTTGAGAACTGATCGGTCGTATCACGCAAACGAATTGATGCATTGCACAAAGTCCGGCCAAATCCGGCGGTGTGCCGTTTTTGGCATCACTTAACCGGTCGTCAGGCACCATTAACTGTGGCGATGCGCCTCCCGCGCTGCCGGCATGCCTGCATTGCTAGGTTTGCGAGGAAGATTAGAGTGCGGACATTCCATGTTTGAAGCCCGCTTCCAGACCTTCGAGGATGCGAGCGCGCGCGCCCAGAGCGCAGCGCGCGTCGCTGCGCTGCGCGCCGAGCTGCAGCGGCGCGGCCTTGATGGATTTGTCATCCCGCGTGCCGACCGGCAGCAGAACGAGTACCTGCCGGCGAGCGAGGAACGTCTGGCCTGGTTGACCGGCTTCACCGGCTCGGCGGGTGCAGCGGTGGTGCTGCGCGATACCGCCGCCGTTTTCGTCGACGGCCGCTACACGTTGCAGGCCGACGCGCAGGTCGATGGAAAACTATTTTCGATCGAGCATCTGGTGGAGCGTCCACCCGATCAGTGGATCACCGACAACCTCAAGAGCGGTGCGAAGCTCGGATACGATCCGTGGCTGCACACCAGCGAACAGGCCGAACGACTGAAGAAGGCCTGCGCGGCTGCCGGCGCCGAGCTCGTCGCCGTCGACAGCAATCCCATCGACGCACTGTGGCAGGATCGTCCACCCTCGCCTGCCGGCGCGGTGAGTCTGCGCGACTCCAAGCTCGCGGGTGAGGCAGCACCTGAAAAGCTCAAACGGATCCGCGCCGAGATGACGAAGCTGCGCGCCGACACGCTGCTGGTCACCGATCCGCAGAACGTCGCCTGGACGTTCAACATTCGCGGCGCCGATGTCGCTCATACGCCGCTCGCGCTCGCATTTGCGATAATTCAGCGGGACGGCAGGCCTTCGCTCTACGTGGACAGCGCAAAGCTCAACAATGCCGTGCGGCACGCGATCGAGTCCTTTGCCGACGTTCGCGCGCCGGACGAGCTTGCACGCGACCTCGAGAAGCTTCAGGGCAAGACTATTCGCATCGACCAGGCGAGCGCGGCGGATGCGTTCACGCAAATCCTCTCGCGCCACGGCGGCAAGCCGCAACGCGGAGCGGATCCGATCACGCTACTGAAGGCGACCAAGAACCACGCCGAGATCGTCGGTAGCCGCAGCGCCCACCGGCGCGACGGCGCCGCCGTCACGCGCTTTCTGGCCTGGCTCGACAAAGAGGGCCCGGGCGGCAAGCTGACCGAAATCGACGTCGTTGCGGCGCTCGAGAGCTTTCGCCGCGACACCGGCGCGCTCAAGGACATTTCCTTCCCGACCATCGCGGGGGCGGGGCCGAACGGGGCCATCGTGCATTACCGCGTGACCAAGGCCAGCAACCGGCGGATCGGCAGGAATCAACTGCTGCTGGTCGATTCCGGCGCACAATACGAGGACGGGACGACCGACATCACGCGCACGGTCATCGTCGGCGAGCCGAGCGACGAGATGCGGGACCGCTTCACCCGCGTGCTCAAGGGCCATATCGCCATCGCCACCGCGGTCTTTCCCGAGAACACGAGCGGAGCCCAGCTCGACCCGCTGGCGCGCACGGCGCTCTGGCAGGCCGGCCTTGATTTCGATCACGGGACCGGCCACGGCGTCGGCAGCTATCTGTCGGTGCACGAAGGGCCGGCGCGAATCTCCAAGCTCGGTCACGTCGCGCTCCGGCGCGGCATGATCCTGTCGAACGAGCCCGGCTATTACAAAACCGCCGCCTATGGCATTCGGATCGAAAACCTGGTGCTGGTGATCGCGGCGCCGGAGCCGGTCGGCGCCGAAAAGCCGCTCAACGCCTTCGAGACGCTGACGCTCGCGCCGATCGACCGGCGGCTTGTCGAGCCGGGCATGCTGACGACCAAGGAGCGCTGCTGGCTCGACAGCTACCACGAGCGCGTGCAGGAGATCATCAGCCCGCTGGTAGATCCGCCGGCACGCAAGTGGCTCGAACAAGCAACGCAGCCGCTTGGTCCCGTGCCGCGGAAACAGAAGAGACGCCGTTCGGCTGCAAAAAAGCGCAAACCGTCACGCAAAGGCAGGCGCTGATACTGTCCGCTTTACTCCCGAAAGCGGACATATGCAGCGCACCAACCGATGTCGGCTAAGTGCCAAAGGCGGACATCGGACATTTCACTCAATTACCTCATCGGCAGCGTTCAGTAGGCCAAATGGCACATTGAGGCCGAGCGATTTAGCCGCCTTCAGATTGATCACCAATTCGAATTTTGTTGGCTGCTGCACCGGGAGGTTACTCGGCTTTTCTCCCTTCAGGATACGAGACACGTAAGATGCTGCACCTCGATACTGGTCAGCTATTTCTGTACTGTACGACATCAGCCCGCCATCCCGAACAAATGCAGGGTTCGTATAGAGTGCCGGCAATCGGTGCGCGGCAGCTAGTTCAACAATAATTTTGCGCACATCAGGTACGTCGACATAAGTATCGCCAGGAACGATGAGGCCACCATTTGGCTTACGTGTGAGCGACTCGATTGTGCGCGCGATGTCACTACGTTCCTGCACCGGAGCTATCACAGGCTCGATTGCGAACGATGATGCTGCTTTATTGAAAGCACGATACCAGTCATCAGATACAACATTAGATACGTGGATCATCGCTGCGACCCGAGTTGTGCTGGGCGCGACTTCTTTTAGAAGCTGTAGGTATTTGCCGATTAATGAGAACTCTAGATTACTAAATCCCGTAACATTATCGGTCGGTCGCGAAAGGTTCTTAACGATGCCTCGGCCTAGCGGGTCAGATACCTGAACGAAAACAATCGGGATGATTTTGGTTTCGTCTTTCAATGGGACCAACGCATTGGTTGGCCCGACAAGGATGACGTCTGGCTTGAGCTGAACGAGTTCTCGCGCATATCCGGCGACGCGCTCGCTGTTATTATCACCCCAACGGATATCGATCTGTAGGTTATTGTTTTCGGCCCAGCCTAACTGCTGAAGCGTTTGCTCGAAGGCAGCAATCAGCGATCTAGCGCTCGGGTTGTCTATGCCCCCCATCAGTATCCCAATGCGTCGTAGTCGCTCTGGATTCTGGGCGCGTACCCCAAGAGGCAAAGCCGCTGTCGCGCCGCCCACCAGTGTGATGAAATCGCGCCGTCTCATGCTAGCCCCCGCTTAGGCGGATCGTAGCGGCTCAGACAGCAATTTTGGAAGGGGTCGGTGATGTCCGCTTTGCTTCCCAAAGCAGACATGCCGAAAAATTGCTTACCTGGAGATCAGCTTCAGCCACTCGTCCTCGGTGAGCACCGTCACGCCGTGCTTCTTGGCCTCGGCGAGCTTCGAGCCAGCGCCGGGGCCGGCAACGACATAGTCGGTCTTCTTCGAGACGGAGCCGGCGGCCTTGGCGCCCAGGCGCTCGGCCTGGGCCTTGGCTTCCTCACGCGTCATTTTTTCCAGTGAGCCGGTGAAGACCACGGTCTTGCCGGCAATCGCGCTGTCGGTCTTCGGCTTCTCGGCGTCGAGAACCTCGACCTGCTTCTTCAGCCGCTCGACGATGCCACGATTGTGGCTTTCCCCGAAATAGGCCTTCACCGCCTCGATGACCGTATCGCCGATCTGATCAAGCGCGTCCATCTCTGCGGCAGTCTCCGCGTCGCCTTTGGCGATCTTTAGACAGGCGTCATGGAAAGCCCGCCAGGAGCCGTAGCCGCGGGCGAGCGCCAGCGCCGTCGTCTCCCCGACATGGCGGATGCCGAGCGCATAGATGAACCGGTCGAGCGCAATCGTACGGCGCACGTCGATGGCGTCGAACAGGTTGCGGACGGAGGTTTCGCCGAAGCCTTCTTCCTCGAGAAGGTCTTTCCTGTGCTTTTTCTCCAGGGTGAAGATGTCCGCCGGCTCCTTCACCCATTCTTTCTCGAAGAACAGCTCGATCTGCTTCTCGCCCAGGCCCTCGATGTCGAAGGCCCGCCGCGAGCAAAACAGCTTCAGGTGCTCGATCTTCTGGAATGGACAGGCAAACTCGCCGGTGCAGCGGGCGCGGGCGCCCTCCTCGCCGGTCGCGGTTTCTTCGCGCACCACGTCGGTGTGCAGATAGCACGGGCATTTCCTAGGAAATTTATAGGGTTTTGCGTCTTTCGGCCGCCTGTCGATCACCACGTCGACGATCTGCGGAATGACGTCGCCGGCGCGCTGGACGATCACGGTGTCGCCGATCCGGATGTCGCGGCCTTCGCGCAGACTCTCGCCCTTGCCGCCGACGCCTTTTATGTAGTCCTCGTTGTGCAACGTCGCCATCGAGACCACCACGCCGCCGATGCCGACGGGCTCAAGCTGCGCGGTCGGGGTGAGCACCCCGGTTCGGCCGACCGTGATCAGCACATCGCGCATCACCGTCGTCGCCCGCTCGGCCGGAAACTTGTGCGCGACCGCCCAACGCGGCGTCCGCGAGACAAAGCCGAGCCGCTCCTGCCAGTCGATGCGGTCGATTTTGTAGACCACACCGTCGATGTCGTAATCCAGTCTGGCGCGGCCTTCCTCGATCTTGCGATGGAAGGCGATAAGCTCGTCGGTCGAGCGGCAGAGCCTGGTCAGCGGATTGGTCTTGAAGCCGCAGGCCTCAAACCACTTGATCGCGCCGGTCTGGGTGTCTGCCGGCATGTCGCTCATTTCGCCCCAGCCATAAGCGAAGAAGCCGAGCGGCCGCGACACCGTGATGCTCGGATCCTTCTGGCGCAGCGAGCCTGCCGCGGAGTTGCGCGGATTGGCAAAAATCTGTCCGCCGGCGGCTTTCTGCCGCTCGTTCAGCTGGAGAAAGGCACGCTTAATCATATAGACCTCGCCGCGCACCTCGCAGACTTTCGGCACGGCCTTGCCCTTGAGCTTCTGCGGCACGTCATCGAGTGTGCGGATGTTGGCGGTGACGTCTTCGCCCTCGGTGCCGTCGCCGCGCGTGGCAGCGGTTACCAGCTCGCCGCCCTCGTAGCGCAGCGACATCGACAGGCCGTCGATCTTCGGTTCGGCGCTGAACGCGATCTTCTCGCTCTCGTCGAGCTTCAGGAAACGCCGGATGCGGGCAACAAAGTCGACAACGTCCTCATCCGAGAAGGCGTTGTCGAGCGACAGCATCGGCAGCGCGTGCCGCACCTTTTTGAACTTACCGCTGGGCGCGGCGCCGACCTTCAACGAGAGCGATTCGAGCGTGCGCAGATCGGGAAAGCGCTCCTCGATGGCGTTGTAGCGCGCGCGCAATTCATCATATTCGGCATCGGTGATACTCGGACGGTCTTCCTGGTAATAGCGCTTGTCGTGCTGCGCGATTTCAGCGGTCAGGCGCGCGTGCTCGGCCTTCGCCTGTTTGGCGGTGAGTTCAGAAACCGGAATTAAGCTCGGGTTTTTAACGGCCATTTTTCCGTCATGGCCGGGCTTGTCCCGGCCATCCACGCCTTGCTGGCAGGAATTTAAAGACGTGGATGCCCGGCACAAGGCCGGGCATGACAAAGAATGATTGCTCGCGCCCCAACAACGGCTAGCTCGCCGCCTTGATCAACCGTTCCGCCGCGGCGCGCGCTTCGTTGGTAATTTCCGCGCCGGCCAGCATGCGGGCCACCTCCTCGCGCCGGCGTTCCGCCGCGAGCTCGGTGACGCGGGTTGCAACGCGTTTGCCCTTCTCCAGCGCATCCTTGGTGATGAGGTAATGATGGTCGGCGCGTGCCGCCACCTGCGGCGCATGGGTGACGGCCAGCACCTGCACGCCGCGCGCGAGCTTGGCGAGCCGTACGCCGATGGCATCGGCGACCGCACCACCCACGCCGGTGTCGATTTCATCAAACACAAGAGTCGGCGCCGAACCGCGGTCGGCCAGCACGACCTTCAGCGCGAGCAGGAATCGCGCAAGCTCGCCGCCAGAGGCGACTTTCATCAGCGGCCCGGGCCGCGTCCCGGGGTTGGTCTGCACCCAGAATTCCACGCGGTCGATGCCGTTCGGCCCTGCGGCCGCCGGATCCGTGTCGAGCCGGGTCGAGAACTTCGCGCGATCGAGCTTGAGCGGCTTGAGCTCGGCATTGACCGCCTTGTCGAGCGCGGACGCGGCCTTGCCGCGCGCTTTGGACAGGGCATCGGCGGCCTTGCGATAGGCGGCGTCGGCCTCGCCGGCAGCTAGCTCGAGCGCCTTGAACCTGTCCTCGCCGGCATCGATCAAGGCGATGTCGGCATTGTACTTGCGCGCAAGCTCCGCGAGATCGTCGACCGGGACATGATATTTGCGCGCCGCGGCGCGCAGCGCGAACAGCCGCTCCTCGATGCGCTCGAGCTCGGCCGGATCGAAATTAGCCGCCCGCAACGCAGTTTCAAGTTGCGTGCGCGTCTCGTCCAGCGCGTTCAGCGCAGTGTCGAGCGCTTTCACGGTGGGCTCGATCAAGCCGGGCGCCTGCGCCGTGCGCCGTTCAAGGCGCCGGATGACGCCCGACAGCGCGGGCACGCTGGAATTCGTGCCGGCAATGACCTCATGGGCGTCGCGCAGATCTTCCGCGACCTTCTCGGCCTGCATCATGGAGGTTCGGCGCTCGGCCAGCGCGGTCTCCTCGCCGCCTTGCGGCGCAAGCTTGTTGAGCTCGTCGACCGCGTGGCGCAACCAGTCGCCCTCGCGCTTGGCGCGCTCGACCTCGGCGCGATGCGCGTCGGCCACCTCGCGCGCGTCGCGCCGCGCCTGCCAGAGCGTTTCGACCTCTGAAGCCTGGCTTTCCAGCCCGCCGAACGCATCGAGCAATCGCCGGTGCGTCGCCCCATCGGTCAGCGCGCGCTCGTCGTGCTGGCCATGGATCTCGACCAGCGCGCTGCCGAGTTGCTTGAGCACCTGCACGCTGACCGGCTGGTCGTTGACGAATGCACGCGTTCGTCCATCGGACAGTTGCACGCGGCGCAAGATCAACTCGTCTTCCGACGAAATGTCATTGGCCGCCAGCAGCGCACGCGCCGGATGGCCTTGCGCGACGTCGAAGACGGCCGTCACCTGCCCCTGCTCGAGCCCTTGGCGCACCAGCATCTGGTCGCCGCGGCCGCCCAAAGCCAGCGCGAAAGCATCGAGCAGGATCGATTTTCCAGCGCCGGTCTCGCCGGTGAGCGCGGCAAGGCCGTCGGCAAAATCGATGTCGAGCCGCTCGATCAGAACGATGTCGCGAATGGACAGTCGGGAGAGCATAGGAACTCGGCCCTGCAGATTCGCCATCATTAAAGACGCGGAAGGCCGGCACAAGGCTTGTCCTTGAGCCGGCCTTCACGCTGTGAATCCGGTTGCCCTGGGCGCTATCCCACGATGCCCTTGAAGGCCTTGCTGATCCAGGAGCCCTGGTTTTCCTTCGGCTCCGCCCCGCCGGTCTTCACCACGGCATAAGCGTGCTTATACCACTGGCTATCCGGGAAATTGTGCCCGAGCACGGCGGCCGCAGTCTGCGCCTCATCGATGATACCCAGCGCCATATAGCTTTCGGTCAAACGCATGAGCGCTTCTTCGACGTGTCGGGTGGTCTGGTACTTTGTGACGACCACTTTGAAGCGATTGATGGCGCCGGTGTAATCCTTCTTCTTCAAATAATAACGGCCGATCTCCATTTCCTTGCCGGCCAGCTGGTCACGCGCGACTTCTATTTTCTGTTTCGAGCTGCTCGCATACCCGGTCGTCGGATATTTCCGGATGACCTCCTCGAGCGCGGCCAGCGCTCTTTCGGTACGCGCCTGGTCGCGGGTGACGTCCGGAATTTCTTCGAAGTAGGACGAGGCGATCAAATATTGAGCATAGGCAGCATCCGGGCTGCCGGGATGCAGGGTGACGTATCGCTTCGCCGCGTTCACGCAGTCATCATATTCGCCGGCCTGATAGTAGGCGTAGGCTGACATGAGCAGCGATTTGCGCGCCCACTCGGAGTAAGGATGCTGGCGGTCGACTTCCTCGAACTTCTTGACGGCGTCTCTGGCGTCTTTCTTCGAGTTGAGAAGATAGAGGCCCTCGTTGTAGAGCCGGTCGGCAGGTTCGTCGGGCGGCGTATCGTCCTTTTTGGCGAACATGTCGAAGCTGCTGCAGGCGCCGAGACTCGCCGCCATCACCGCGACAGCCAGCACGCGCGCGAAGCGCGACCAGCCCAAACACCGTGGCTGCGTGGTCATGTCTGCGGTGCCCTGGGGCACGGCATCCTTGGCTGCAAAAGTTTCGAACACGGACCCTCTACGCGAACGTGTCGCTTCCCCCGCTAGCCCGGTTTTCCAA
>Ga0111539_10010335_pt1 | contig 11750 bp, 10 predicted proteins | sample RhiMethybrSRZTD1_FD_79667 | JGI IMG/M metagenome (GOLD analysis project Ga0111539, IMG submission 79667) | Populus rhizosphere microbial communities from Tennessee, USA - Rhizosphere MetaG P. TD hybrid SRZTD1 (version 2) (version 2) | ecosystem: Host-associated > Plants > Roots > Rhizosphere >...
ATCGTCGGCGGCGTCGTGCGCTGCGCGGAGGTTCGTGGAGCCGTGGTCTACCGTTCGACGCTGTGATCTTCTCGAGGACGTCTCGCCTGCATCGGCCCGGAACCGACTGAACGAGTTCGTCGGCTCGTACACCGCTCCCGCGTAACCGCGGGACAGTGTTCAGAGTCACGATCACGAGGGATTGTCTCCACCCGGCCCAGACTGTGGCGAGCCCGACCCAGAAGAGGCGATCAGTTCTGCGTACTGGCGGCCGGGTGTCCGGTTGCTGCCTGTAGACGGCGAGCTGCTGGCGCACGGCGAGGTTTCAAGGGCGAGCTGGCGGTGACCGCCGACGAGGAAGGGGAGGAGCCGGAGCAGGTGGAGTATGAAGGTTGTCGTGGCGATGCGCCGGGTCGACCGCCGATGAGAACATGGAGGGCGGCATGGGCACAGAGCTAGAGGGAATCGTCGAGCGGCGCGCGCCGCGACGGCGTCGCAGCCGCGCCCCGGAGGCTCGGCGCAAGGCGCACGCGAAGCCGACCGCCCGGCCGGCGGCTCGCGCGGTCGCCGCGGCGCCCGATCCCTTCCGGCACGTGGTGCTGCTGATGCTGGAGAACCGTTCCTTCGACCACATGCTGGGGGCGCTGCAGGGGGTCATGCCAGGGCTGGACGGCGTGCCCCCGAGCGGCCCGCCGCGCATCAACCGCGACATGGCGGGCGTCCCCTTCGAGCAGCGGCTGGGCGCCGCCAAGGTAGTCGACCCGGATCCCCCCCACGGCACCGACAGCGTCCTGGTCCAGATCGCCGGCGACAACGGCGGCTTCGTGAGCGAGTACGAACGGGCGCACCGCAGTCGGCTGAGCGCGGCCCAGAAGCAGGAGGTGATGGCGTATCACGAGGTCGACTCGCTGTGGGCGCTCCACCAGCTCGGGCGCACGTTCGCCGTGTGCGACGGCTGGTTCTGCTCGGTGCCGGGGCCGACCTGGACCAATCGGCTCTTCGCGATGAGCGGTACCTCGCAGGGCCGTGCGAAGATGCCCGAGGGCATCTTCCAGCCGAACCTGCATCGCTACGATCAGCCGAGCGTCTTCCTCCGCCTGGAGCAGGCCCGCCCGCGGCGATCGCTGCGCATCTACTTCGGAGACTTTCCGCTGTCGCTGTTGCTCGCCGACCGGAGGCGCGTCAGCTCCGTGCGCAAGTACCGCGACCTGGAAATGTTCTTCGACGCCGCTGGCCGCGACCTGGACGACTTCCCCGACTTCGCGCTCATCGAGCCGCGCTACCTCAACGACCCAAACGACGACCACCCCCCGCATTCGGTCGACGCGGGCCAGGAGCTCGTCGCGCGCGTGTACGAGGCAATCCGGGCCAACGCCGAACTGTGGGCCTCGACGCTGCTGGTGGTCACCTACGACGAGCACGGGGGCTTCTACGACCATCGCGTGCCCCCGCCGGCGGTCCCCCCCGACGACCCGCCCCACGCGGAATACGAGTTCAATCGCCTCGGCGTCCGCGTCCCGACGGTTCTGATCTCCCCGTGGATCACTCCCCAGGTTGTGCACACGATCTGTGATCACACGGCGCTTCTGCGCTCGCTCCAGGTGCGCTGGGGTCTCGGCGCCATGGGCGCGCGGGTGGCGGCCGCACCCGACGTGCTCGCGGCACTTTCGCTGGCGCCCGTTCTGCGCGACGATACTCCCATGCGGCTCGAGCGTCCGGCCGTCAGCAAGAAGGCCGCGGCGGCGCGGCGTGGCGCCAAGGCCCCCCGGGCCGCCGCGGCTCAAGAGCCCTTGACCGACCACCAACGGGCGATCGTCGCGTTCAGCCAGTACCTGGACACGCAGACCCCGGCGCCGCCGACCCAGAAGGTCCGCAGCATGGCGAAGTCCATGCGCAGCGACGCCGACGCCCGGCAGGTCGCCGAGGCACGTGCGCGCCGCTTCCTAGCCGCGCGCGGCGCGCGCCCGCGTTCCCGATAGTGTGCGGCTCGCCTGTGCGTGACCTCTGCAATCCATGACTCGCGTTGCGATACGCGGTGGCGGTAGTGAGGCTCACATGTCTCTACAGCAGGTTCTAAACGACGCACCGGTAGACTCGATCGACAAGGCCATCGCCATCATGCGGGCGATCGACGAGACGCTGCCTGACCACGACGGCGTCAAATGGTTCAATCGTCTCTATTTGCGGGTCACGGTGAGCGTCGGCGGCGCCGTGCTCGGCGCAGAGTTCCGCGACCCGGCGTTCTTGTCGAAGCTGGACGTCGTATTCGCCAACCTCTATTTCTCGGCGCTTACGGCCGGCTTGAGCAACATCGAGACGGCGCCGTCTGCATGGCGGCCCTTGCTACGCGTTCGATACACCCAAGGGATCGCTCGCATTCAGTTTGCGCTGGCTGGAATGAACGCACATATCAATCGCGATCTCCCCGACGGGATCGTGCAGTCATTCCGTGCGCTGGGTGGGAATCCGATCACGGATCGGACACGCGAGCAGGACTTCGAGCGCGTGAACGATCTGTTGGAGCGCGTGGAACACCAGGTCAAGACCGAGTTCACCGTTGGTGCGATCGCGGTCGTCGATCGCTTGGGCGGCCCGGTCGACGATGCCGTGGCCATGTGGAACGTTCGAGCGGCGCGCAGCGCCTCGTGGACGAATGCCCAGGTTCTATGGGGACTCGGCGATGTTCCATTCGTGCGTGATCGATTCTTCAGCAAGCTCGACAGCCTGGTTGGTATGACCGGCCGCGGCCTCCTGCTCCCGGTCGGATCTTGAACTTGAGCGAGGGTGCACGTCAGTGACTTGAACGTGATTTGATGCCTCGTCCGCCCGTAGGAGGCGAGGCAGGAGTCGTGAGTGCCGTAGCGGGGCGCTGTGACTTCCGGGGTGTCCTACCGGTGCGTGGATTGTCCCGCTCGGCAACGCGACGCAGCTGATTCAACGGATCGGCGGTGGCGGTGCGGCTTTTGGATCGCGGTGAGGATTGCCGGGTGAGGGACCGTGTAGGATTGGTTCTCTCGAGAGCATGACCGCTGCCCACGGGCACGCCGGACGGGGGCACGAGAAAGAGGGAGCATGCCGATGACGCCGAATTCGCCGGAGATCCTGCGCGACCGCGGAAAGAGCCTGGAGGACGAGTTCTTCTACCGCGAGGACAAACGACTGTTGGAGCGCCTCAAGGAGTTGAAGGCAGCCGAAGCCACTCGGGAGGCGCTCGCCAAGGCCTCGGGCATCACCAAGCCCGCTATTCTTGAAGAGCTGTTGGAATTGGGAATCCGGGCGGAGACGGTCGCGGCGCTCTCCGTCGTCCCACTCGTCGAGGTGGCATGGGCGGACGGCAGGCTCGATGCCAAGGAGCGTCGTGCAATTGTCGACCGGGCCGGAGTCGGTCGCGACTCTCCAGCGGGTGCCTTGCTCGAGGCCTGGCTCGATCGGCGCCCGGACCCCAAGCTCTTCTCTGCATGGACGCACCTGGTCCAGGGAATCTGCGAGCGGCTCGACGCCGCCGGTGCCGCCCGGCTGAAAACTGGCCTGCTGGAAGGAGCCGCCGCGGTGGCCGCCGCGAGCGGCAGCGTGTTCACTGTTGGTCCGAAGGTCTCGCGTTCCGAGGCCGAAGTGATGGCCAGGCTCGAAGCCGCCTTTGCCGCCAAGCGGTGAAACAGTCTAGCGGCACCCTTTTGCGCCTGGCCTGGGCGCGACGACGATCGATTCCGAGGCCCTCAAGCGCTATTGGGTCGAACGATAGCGCGGCGCGAGTCGAGCGCCGCGTCGAGCAGAGTCGTCGCGTTCATCGAGCCGCCCTCGCCGTCTGCATGATCCGCCGGTACTCGGCGGCCGCGCAGTGGCGAACGAGTCTCGATCGGGAGGTCGGACGGCTTGGCGACCTTGAGATCCACGGATGCGGTCCACGTAAGAGTCGGCACGGCGGCAGGACTCCGCACGATCGGATCCGTGTTGCGAGACTGCCGGCTCCGGCGAATCACATCTAGCGGGAGATCATCGAGACCGATCCTCGCCCAGGATTCCGGCGTGCGTGGCCTCGCGGAGGCGCGTTACCGCGGTCAGCCGATGAAGTCCCGGACGATCCGATTGAACTTGTCCGGATTCTCCATGAACATGAAATGGTTCCCGCCTTCGTTCTCCTCGAAGATCTCGATCTTCGACCCCTTTACCTGCTTCTGAATCCACACCTGCGACTTCCATGGAACCACGCTCACCCTCCCCCCGACGACCAGGGTGGGCAGTGTGATCCGCGGGATGACCCGGCGCCAGTCCTGGGTCGAGTGGTTATACAAGAGCGCGGCGGCATATTCACGCGGCATCTTGAGGTTCTGCTTGACGACCCACTCTACCTCGGGTCGCGGGTACGCCTTCGTGAACATCCCTCCGATGAACCCTTCCGTGGTCTTGACGCCGTCTGGGCCCGCGAGCTTGTTGACGGTCTCGTAGAGCGAGGTGGGGTCGAAGATCGCCCCGGAGTCTTCCTTCTCCTGCGGCGACCAGGCGGGATCCGCGGTGATCATCGGCATCTGGTCGACGAAGATCAGCTTCGACAGCCGCTCCTTGCCCCAGAGCTGCCAGTAGCTCCAAATGACGGAACTTCCCATCGAGTGCCCCATGAGCGTGACGTCGGTGAGATTACGCGCGATGAGCAGGTCTTGGACATCCTTGGCGAGCCGCTGGATGGTGTAGCCGTTGTCGGGCTTGTCGGACTCCCCGTGTCCGCGCATGTCCACCGCCATCACCCGGTAGCGATCACTGAGCCCGCTCAGCTGATGCTTGAACTGCGCGGCGGTCTGAGACCAGCCCGGGATACAGACGAGTGGCTTGCCCGATCCGGCTTCCTCGTAGCGCAGGGTGACCCCGTCGTTAGTGGTCACCGACCCCGTGGCGGCCGCCGTTGGCGGGGCGGCAACGCGTGAGAATGCGACCGCCGCCACCGATGCCGCGCATGTCTTGACGAATGCCCTTCGGTTCATGTCCCTCTCCTTGAGCCGCGTGAGGCTTGAGAGCCGCAGCGTGACGGTAAGCTGCTCGCCGCTCCAATGCGAATGCATCTCCTGCTCACTGCCCACGACTCGTGGGATCGACCCTGGCAAAGGTGAGGAAGTCGATCATCCGGAAGTCTCCGGTGACCCGGCCGCTCGTCGTCGGCAGCATCGGTCGCCAGCGCGGGTGGGCCCACAAATAGGAATCGCGGTCGAGTTCCAGGAGCCCGATGATGACCTCGCCGACGATGCGACCCCCCACCGGCCCGAGATGTCGGCCACCTTCCATAACGTGGCCCTCCTTGAGGATGTACAACCAGAGCGGCGTGGACTCGTCCAGGCCCAGGCCATAGCCGCTCAGCTCACTCAGATCCGCCTTTGAGAGCGCCGGCACGCCCATGGTCCGCGCGATACTCTGGCCGGATGGCAGCTGCCAGGTCACGGCACGAAGCAGATTGCGCTGGGGGAGCGCGGTTGGAGGGTCGCCTGACGCGATCGCTCCGAGCGGTAGGTTGAACAGTGGCGTGGAAATCCTCGTGTCGATCAGCTTGTTCGGTCTCACGTCCTCCCCGAGGGTACCTGCCTGGCCGCGCGGTCGAGGAATCGCGCCGAAGTTGAAGAACGTCTGCCACCCGATGAACCGCCGGCTGGCACGGGCGCCGCCGCGCAGGTCGATGGGGTCGCTTTGGCCTTCTCCCGTGGGGTCGAAGATCATTCCGAAAAATGGCCCGGGCTGGTTGGCCGCATCGCGGTCCCCGGCGAGGTTCGCCCGGTACGAGGGCCGTACCATGCTGTGGCCGAAGCGGTATGCAGCGCCCTGGAACTCGACAGGGATTTGCGCCACCTCCGGCCGGTAGAACTTCCGTCCGTGGCGGAGGATGTGGTCCCGCATGTCCTGGCCGATGAAGAGCGGCAGGAACTCATGAACGATCATCCACTGGTAATGCCAGGTGGTCAGCTGGCGCGCGCGGCGGAACACCTCGTGCTCGTCCGACTTCTCGTCGCGGGCGCCGTCTCTAACGAGGTCCACGGCCCTGTTGTGGAAGCGCAGGAAGGCCGCCTGGAGGCCGCTGATCACCATGTTCTCGTCGTTTCGAGGGTCGGCGATGATGGCCGTGCCATTGCGGTCGCGCGGTACGTCCTCGAAGAGACCCCCGCTCTCGACCCTGAACTTGATGGCCGGCCGCCGGGACCGCCGATCGACACCCTCGTAGAGCTCGGGATCAGCTTCGGGCCCTCCGCCATACACGGCGTCGAGGTCGAGAGCCGGCGTGCGGGAGTTGGCCGAGTCGGCTGGCTCTGTCGGCACGCCGAGGCGCGACGACAGGTCGAACGTCATGTCGTGATCCATGAACTGGCCCATGAACGTGGTCCCCGCCGTGTGCGTGGGGTTGTTCGGATTGTTCACGCTGAGGACCGGGTCCACGATAAGGGCCACGGGGCCAGCGGCGAGATTGTCCTTCGCGTCCAGAATGCCCCCAGGTTTGCCGATGTCCCGCAACGCGGCCTCGAGTGCCGGGCTCGCCGTCGCGAAGGGCGGGAGCTGGGGGAAGATGCGACCGAATCGGTCTTCCCGGAGGACGAATCGACGACGCTGATGTTGCGCGTGAGCGGCAGGAGAGGCGAGAAGGCTCGACGTGCTGGCCGCCACGGCACCAGTGCCGATCGTCCGCAAAAACGTCCGCCGACTGATCCACCTCACTTGATTGGTGTTCATACTAGCCCCTATCTGGTAGGCAAACCGACCGGTTTCGGGCCGCGCACCTTGTCTCAGACCTGTCAGGGCCGCGGACGCTCCCCCTTGACGGTCAAAGGTCGTCGGCACTATCGTCACTATGCCGAGTGCGTACGTGGAGGCTAGGTGTGCCGCTCGATCACCGGCAATTCCTCTAAACAGAGGAATCGGGCGGGCCAGCTAGAGGAATCGGCCGATGTCCAAGGCGGACCTGTTGCGGGCGCAGGACGTGTGCGCCGCCTACCGGCTGATCGGGGAATGCCGTGACCTGGGGGGCGACCCGGCCCTATGGCTTCCGCGGATGTGTGAAGGGTTGTGCCGGCTTTTCGGCGCCTCGACGGCGACTGCCGGCGAGGGATGGTGGCGGCGACCGCACGGTCCTATCGAGCCGATCTCAGCCTTCCAGTTCGGCCTCACGGGTCGCTACTACGAGCTGTTCATGGCGTACATGCGCGCCAACGAGATCGCGGCCGATCCGATCTATCGTCCATTGCAGCATGTCCCCGACCGACTTATCACCCGGACTCGACGGCAGGTCATCTCCGACGCTGTGTGGTACCGCTCCGCCGTGTTCAACGAGTATTTCCGGCCAACCGGTATCGACCATCGGATCGTTTCCTTGGGCCAGAGCTCGAACGCGGGGGCCATCAGCGGGATCGATCTGGATCGGCCGATAGGGGACCGGGATTTTGCGCCGCGCGAGCAACGTCTGCTCCACTTTTTTCACGGTGAGCTCGGCTGCCTGATCGGTCACTCGCTGGTCAGCGCTACCGAGCCCAGTCCTGAGAAGCTTTCCCGGCGGCTCCGACAGACGCTCGCGTGTCTATTGGAGGGCGACAGCGAGAAGCAGGTCGCGGCGCGCCTCAGCCTCAGCCATGCCACCACGCATCAGTACGTGACCGCCCTCTATCGCCGTTTCGGTGTCCAGAGCCGCGCCCAGCTCCTGGCCCATGTCATGAAGCGCATCGGGCGTGGACACTGGAGGAAGTTCCCGCTCGGGGATCTGACCCCTTAGGCAACGCCTCTCGGCAAGTGCCGCTCGGACGGCAGTTGCTGATTTGCCTCCCTGTGCTCGCTTCTATCGCCCTCAAGACTTCAGCTCGGAGCGCCTGGGTGCCGCAAGCCCCCTCCAAAACGGCCGTCAAGGTCCGCTTCCGCTCCTCATCAGCCTTGATCTGGGCAACGACCGTCTCAAGCGGCCGCCGTTCCCGAGTGCCTCCACCAGACGCGCGAGACGAGACTCACCATGGTCAAGCTCGGCCTTCAGGCGCTCGCGCTGGGTCGCAACGTGATCACGCCCGTCGTGCGGTTGATCGCCAGCTCGATGGATTTCTCGATGACCCGAGAGTCGAGGACCTCGCCGACGGTCTTGATCACGACGGCGTCGCCCGTGTCGGTCCTGAGGACCACGTCGTTCGTGCAGAAGCAGGGGCCCCGCTTCCGGTGTGTGGTGGACAGGTAGAACGTCACGCGCGTACGGCGCTGGATGGCCCCCTCTGCCGTGGTACTGGGTCGAGCCCCCGATGGCGCCTCCGCACACTGAGCAGAGCCTACCGCCATGCAGAGAGCGAGGGAATGCCGGGTTGTGAGACCTCGCCGACTGCGCCGCCGGGCTTCCGCAGTCGAGGAAAAGGCCTAGCGGGTCAGATTCGCGGCCGGCGCGTGGTCAGCGGCTCGTGTGCTGCTGCGCCGGGATCGGCCCGCGTTCGGATCCGGGGACGGGCGAAGGACCGCGCCGGGTCGCGGGCCGGGCGCTCACGGCGGGGAGCGTGACGTGCAAGGTCAGACCCCGGTCGGGATTGCGGGTCGCCACGATCTGTCCGCCGTGCGCCTCGACGATGGAACGATTGATCGACAGCCCCATGCCCAGCCCGTCGGCCTTGCTCGAGACGAAGGGCTCGAATATGCGCTCGAGCTCCGGCTCGGCGACGCCGGCGCCGGTATCGGCGACGGTGATCTCGATGCTCCCGGGCGTTGCCTGCACGGTCGCGACGCTCAAAACGCGCGGTACGTCCGCCACGCCGGCCATGGCCTGGCACGCATTGACGAGCAGATTGAGTACGACCTGCTGAAGCTGGACGGCGTCTCCGATCACCCGAGGGAGGTCTTCCGCGAGCTGGAGCTGCAACGAGACGTCGGCCCGCGCGATGTCCCGGCGCAGGATCGTCGCGACCTCGGTAACGGTCTTGTTGATGTCGACTGGCTGGCGCTCAGCGAGCTGCTTGCGGACCAGGACGCGCAGCCGCCGCACGATCGAGCCGGCGCGTTCGGCGTCGCCCGCGATGTCGACGAGCGTCTCGTTCAGCTCGTTGCCGTCGGCCCGCGAGGCGGCCAGCAAGCGGCGTGCAGCGTGCGCGTTCGTGACGATCGCAGTCAGCGGCTGGGTGATCTCGTGGGCGAGCGATGCCGAGAGCTCGCCCACGGTCGCCACGCGCTGAGCGTGGGCGAGCTCCTCGCGGCGCGCGCGAGCCTGGTCCTCCGCGCGCTGACGCCGAGCCCGCTGCACCAGCAAGGTCGCGATGAGCACGGTCTGCATCGCGATCAGGACCACTGCCGCGATGATGTGCGTCTTGTAGAGATCCCACACCGACGCCTGCCGGAACCGGACGATGCTGCCCGCGGGCAGCCGGCTTTCGTCGATGCGCCACCGCTGGAGCTGCTGCCAGTCGAACAGGTACGGATTGTCTGCCTGCGCGATGTCGGCGGGCCCGAGCCGCTCACCGCCGAGGATCCGGAGCGCCAGCTGCGCCGCCATGACGCCCTGCGAATGAAAGTCGAGGAAGCGGCCGCCGACGACGCCGCGACCGAGCATGTTCGGCGTCACCGCATAGATCGGCACCCGGGACACGTTCGCGATCTGCACCAGGGCCTCGTGAGGCAGGTACGGTCGGCCGGTGCCGTCCTGCAGGACCGCGCCATACAGGATGACCGTGCCGGGAGACAGGGATTCCACGGCCTTCAAGAGCTGGGGCATCGGACGCCGGGCCAGATAGGTCAACGTCACCCCGCCCGGGTGCTGGGCGAAGGCGCGGCGCGCCTCGGCCTCCCACCTGAGATCGACGCCGCCGCTCCCCGTGACGATGACGACTTCGTGGGTCTCACGGTGTAGTCGCAAGATCAGGTCCAGCGACGATGTCCAATCGATACGCCGGGAAACCCCCGTGACGCCTGAATCCGTCGCGAGCTGCGGCAGGAGGGCCGGATCGACCGCGCAGAAGACGATGGGGACACCGTCGAACATCGCCGCGCGATGCTTGAGCACGAAGCGGAGGCCGCCCGTTCCCCAGACGACGACCACGTCCGGTCGCCTCTTAGCGTAGGTCTTTTGCAGGAGGTCGCGGAGCGCGAGCTCGCGCGCTTCCTCCGGGAACCACGACAGGCCGAGATATTCCGTGTAGAGCTGGATCGGCATCGTGGAGCTCGCCTGGAGCGTGGAGCGGATCGCGTCGTCCGTCTCGGCCACCGCAGGAAGGACACGGGTCTCCTCGAAGAGCACCAGCACGGTCTTTGGTGCCGCGATCTCGTCCGCGAGCGCCCCTGGGGGCAAGGTGAGCACCAGCAGAACGGCGATGAACACGAGCCGGCTCGACCCGGACCGAGGATAAAGACGAAAATCGACTCGTCGACAGACGCCGTGGCTCAGTCGCAACGTCTTGATAGTGCCACACAAGTCGCAGGAGTCCAGTTTCCGGGCCTGTGCAGGGGGGAGGAGCGGCGGCCGGGGGGCGGGGGTTGGTCATCGAAACACCTCCGCGTCTGAGAAAAGCCGGCTTTGAGGAGCTTTCGTACCATCGTGGTGCCCACCCACCTTCAGCCCGTCGCGATTCGGCCGAACGTGGTTGGCGTGGTGAATCATCCATGTCGACAGCCAGAGGACTTTCTGGCGGAGCGCATGGAGGCAGGCGAGCGTGTCCGGGCTCATCGTGCTCCTAGAGGCTGGCCGGCGTCATGGGCCGCGCCGCCAGAGCCGCTCGGCCATCACGCCGACCGCCCGCTCCACCGCCTCCGCGGCGTCGAGGATCATGTCCTCGCGGAAGCGCCGGCCGACGATCTGGACTCCGACCGGCTGGCCGTCGTTCTCATCCGCGGGCACGAGGGCGGCGGGCAGACCCATGAAGTTCATGGCATAGCTGTAGAGCGCGCTGCCGAGCACCTCGCGGACGCCCTCGGCCCCCTGCTCGTCGCGGTTCCAGGTGAAGATCGGTGCCGGGAGGAACGGGGTGAGCACCAGCGGATAGTCGGCCAGGAACGTGGTCCAGGCGCGAATGAAGCGGTTGCGGTCGGCGATCGCCTTCAGGAACTCGAGGCCCTCGAACGGTTGGAAGTAGCGGTAGTACTCGTCGAAGATCGCGACGACGGTCTTCGAGCCGTACTTGCGCACGTCGGCGTCCATCAGCGCCTTGGCCTCGCCGAAGAGACAGCGCGCGCCGGTGACGGCCGCCTCCTTGAGGAGCGGCGGCTCGACCTCGTGCACTTCGTAGCCGGCGGCGGCCAGCGCGGTGCGCGCGGTGTCGAGCGCCCGGGCGACCGCCGAGTGCAGGGGGAAGTCGAAGGTGTTGCGCGTGAAGGCGACCTTGATGGGCCGCGGCTCGGGCGGCCCCTCGAATGGCATGGGCACCTGCCAGGGATCGCGTGGGTCGTAGCCGATCAGCGAGCGCATGGCCAGGCGCACGTCGCGCACCTCGCGGCAAATCACGCCCTGTACGGACATCACCTGCGCCAGCATGCCGCGCTCGGCGGCGGCCGAGGGGTTGTAGGCCGGCACCCGGCCGAGACCCGGCTTCACCGTGGCCGCGCCGCAGGCGTAGGCCGGAAAACGGAGCGAGCCACCGATGTCGTTGCCGTGCGCGATCGGGCCATAGCCCATCATCACCGCTGCGGCCGCGCCGCCCGAGGAGCCGCCGGCCGAGGCGGTGGTGTTCCAGGGATTGAAGGTGCGGCCGTGTAGCTCGTTCACCGTGGTCCCGCGGAACGAGAACTCCGGTGTGTTGGTGCGCCCGATGATGATGGCCCCGGCCCGGCGGAGGTTTCGCACCACGGGTGCATCGTCC
>Ga0111539_10010338_pt1 | contig 11749 bp, 10 predicted proteins | sample RhiMethybrSRZTD1_FD_79667 | JGI IMG/M metagenome (GOLD analysis project Ga0111539, IMG submission 79667) | Populus rhizosphere microbial communities from Tennessee, USA - Rhizosphere MetaG P. TD hybrid SRZTD1 (version 2) (version 2) | ecosystem: Host-associated > Plants > Roots > Rhizosphere >...
CGAACGTGGCCGCCGCGCTGCAGCAGGGTCCGCAGATCGCGGCGCTGAACGGCGACGCGTTGCAGTCGGCGGCGCGCGCGTACCTCGATACCGCGAACTACGTGAAGGTCGTCCTCATGCCGCAGCTGGCAAAGTGAGCGTTGGTTCGCTGGAGAACGCAGCGCGGGATTGGCCGTCCCACGCCTACTGCATGGCAATCTTCGAGATCTGGATCGCAGTGCCCTGAAGCTCGCCGGTGACGACGACGGTGTGTCCCGCGTGCGTGGGCAGGTCGGCAAATGATTGATTGGCGATCTGGATGGCTTTCGTTCCGCCATCGACCATCAGCACGAACTTGTAGTTCTGCGACGTGCACTTGAGCGTGCACTCCCTGACGTCGACCTCGCCGCCGTGATCGCCGCCGCACTGGCTGTCACTGATCAGGCCCGTCCAGGTTTCACTGGCGCCGGCGCGAGCAGTCAGGCTCGTCAGGCCGCTGATGAGGCACACGAACGCGACCAGTGCCGCGCGTCGGACAGTTGCAGTCATGACTCCTCCAGCAGCAGTTGCGGCATGCGGTGTGCTTTTTAACCGCGAAATGAGCGGGCAGTCTAACGGGCGACCGACGGACGATCAAACCCTGAAAGCAGTGATGTGATGTGCCGGTCGTCGGATTCGGTGGACGCATTTGACGATTCGTTAGGGAGCCCCGCGGGAGACTCGGCCGGGGCGATGCCGTTACTCAGTGGCCTGGCGCTTGAACGTCGACTTGATGCCCATGCTCCCGCCTAGCCTCCCTTAACTGCCCCCCGAGCGATTGTCGTGGTCCTGGAAAGCCAGGTACCTGCGAGTCAGCCCGACGGCGGACTTTGTTCTTATGTTCGGCGGTGTTCCCTGAGCTGACCTTACCTCCGTCCGTCTGAAAAAGTGTGTGAGGGGCGGTAAATCACAGGGATCGAGGCTGTACATCGGGCGGACACGGCGCTGTAGCTTGGTGACGTCCTTGCAACGCCCTTAATCGCCAGACCTTACCAGACGTGTGGCTCACCATGTTCGGGCGCAAATTCACGGCAGATGGGAGATGCGCGAGCGGGAGAGATTGACCTGGTATCCCGAGGGACGTCTGTAGTCGCTATGTATCAGCAGTTCTACGGCCTAAAAGCACCGCCTTTTGAACTGACCACGAATCCGACGTGTCTGTTCTTGGCGCCCGCTCACCGCGAAGCCCTGAGCAATCTGGAGTATGGGCTCTCCACTGGTAAGGCTATCACTTTGTTGGTGGGTGAGTCGGGAACCGGTAAGACCACTCTGGTCAGAGCCGCCATGGCCTCAGAACGCTGTCGCCATGTGAAGTGCGTATTTCTCCACAGCCCCGGTTTGACCCGCGGCGAGTTCCTGGAGATGATTGGGCGGCAATTCGACCTCGATCAAAGTGCCGTCCAATCGAAAGTAAGCCTCCTGTGCGCCCTGGAGGCCGAATTGTGTGAACGAAGCACACGTGGCGAGGCTGTGGCGCTCGTCGTCGACGAAGTGCAGAATCTGAGTCGCGATCTCCTCGAAGACATACGTCTACTGGCAAATCTGGAGTCGCATTCGAGAAAGCTGATGCCACTGGTGCTGATCGGTCAGCCCGAGTTGGCGTCGAGACTGAACGAGACTAGCCTGCGGCAGCTCAAGCAGCGCGTCGCATTACGCTGCTACGTGCCCCCGTTCACCCTGGCCGAGACCGGCTCGTACGTTGCCGTGCGCATTCGTGCTGCCGGAGGGGAAGCCGCGCGCCTGTTCAGTCGCGAGGCGGTCGTCGCGATTCATGAGTATTCCCACGGCATCCCCCGGACCATCAACGTAATTTGCGACAACGTGCTGCTCACGGGAATGGCGCTCGGACGCCGCCCAGTGGGCCAGGATGTGGTGCATGAGGTCTGCGAGGATTTTGACTTACCGCCCGCGGGGATTGGCGACCAGCCCGACGAGAGCGCTCTTGAGTTGGCGGAGGACGAGCCGAGCCCCGAGGACGCTCGCGATTCAATCGATGGGGTGACCGCCACTGAAGATGAGGAACATCCAGTAGCCCCATTTGAGCTGTTGCGGCGTGTACTGAGGGCGTGAGGCCTCACTGACGATGAGTCGAGTCGAAGACGCGTACCGGCGGATCGATGGCATCTTTGAGCACGATCGCAGCCCTGACGAAGAGAGCGGACCTTCGGCGACGCCGCTGGATCGATATTCCCCGGAAGATCGGTCCATCCAAGCCTCACCCCGACTCGCCGAACGGGTTCGTCAGCGTCGGCCCATCGAGCAAATGAGGCGAGCTCGCGCGGCAAGGGCACGGATCGCGCCCGTTGCCCGCCACTGGTCGGTACCGGGCTCGTCTGGTGGTTCGGCGGCCGATACGTCGGATGAGAAGTTGTCGAATCCAGGCACGTTGATTTGGTCCGCGGTCCGTGTCCTCTCTCGGCGAAAGTGGGTGGTACTGGCGGCCTTCCTCGTTTCATCGGCAGCGAGCACACTCTACCTTCGCTCCATCCCTCCCGTTTTTCTCGCAACCGCGCGTCTAACTGTCGAGCCGAGGACACCGTCCGACATGATTCTCAAGCCGGTGGTCGAGAATGCCCCTCAACAGGGATACCTCGAAACGCTCGCGGAGGTCCTTCGCAGTCGGTCAATCGCTGAAGCCACGGTCAGGCAGCTGGAGCTGTGGAAGCACCCCGAATACGAACCCGTCGCCGGCGGGGTGTCGTCTGGGGTCGTCGACAAGGTCCCCGATAGCGTCGTCGATCGGTTTATCGCCAACACCGTGATCGCGGCAGTTCCAGGCAGCACGGTGCTGAACGTGTCTGTTCGTTCGACCGACCCCCAGCTGGCTGCCACGGCTGCCAATGCGATCTCACACGGTTTCATCGAGCGCGACCTTGCATCGCGGCTCGCCGGGGCAAAGGATGCCGCGGACTGGCTTGGACGACGTCTTGACGACCAGCGTGCTCGGGTCACCGACACCGAGTCAACCCTCCAGCGCTATCGAGAAGCGCAAAATGCGGCGTCGCTCGACGATCGTCAGAACATGGTCGTCCAAAGACTGGCGGACCTGAATGCGGCCGTGACCCGGGCTCGCACAGATCGGATCGCGAAGGAAGCCCTGTACAAGCGCGTCTCGGAGCTGCTGGGCACCGCGAACCTCCTCGATGCCGTGCCGGCGATCGCGGCAAATGGCTTCATTCAGCAGTTGAAAACACACTTGAATGAAATCGAACGGCAGTTGACGGAAGCTTCTGCAACCTATGGCGACCGTCATCCGGAAATCATTCGACTCACGACCGCCAGAGATGAAGCGGCACGACACCTCGAGGCAGAGATCGCGACGGTGGCCGAGTCCTTGCGCAACGAGTTTCTCGCTGCGGAGGCGGGCGAACAGAGCTTGGTGGCTGCGCTCGAGGCGCAAAAGCGTGAGTCGCGCGATTTGGACCGTAAAGCCGTCGAATATGCCGCACTCGTGAGAGAAGCCGAAAGCAATCGCGCCCTCTACCAAAACCTGCTGGAACAAGCGAAGAATGTCGGTCTGGCCCCAGACCTCCAACGCAGCAATCTCCGTATCCTCGACGACGCTCCGGTCCCCCGGACGCCGCTCGGCCCCAGTGGCCGGACGGGTCTAGTGCTTGCTGCCTTGGCCAGCGCTGTTTTCGCTGCGGGCCTGGGATTCCTTATCGAGTTCCTAGATCCTCGCCTTCGCACAGTCGATGAAGTGGCCGAGCAATTGCGCCTCCCGATGCTCGGATACCTCGAGAAAATCCGTTCGAACAGCCATCTGCGCTCGTCGATGCTGATTTCAGCGGCGACACCGGCGCGGTTCAAGGAAGAAGTTGGGCGAATTCGTGCCGCCGTCGAAATCGAGATCGGGCCGAGAGTCGGAGTACTCCTGACGACCAGCACTGGCGCCAAGGAAGGCAAGACCGTCGTTGCCACCAATCTCGCTTTGGCGTTCGCGAGCGCGGGGCGGCGGGTGCTTTTGATTGACGCCGATTTGCGGCGATCGCAGATCCACACTGCGTTCGACGTGCCCTTGGCACCAGGGCTGTCGGACTGGCTGCAGGCTCCCGACGGCGTGGCCCTCGACGAGGTCGTACGTCCAGGACCCTTGCCCACGCTATGGTTGCTGACCGCTGGTGGCACCACGTCCAACGCAGGGGATCTCATGGGCGGGCAGGCATTCGCCAAATTGATTCGGGCAGCCCGATCTGCCTACGACTGCGTCGTGATTGACTCGCCGCCTCTGATGGCGGTGTCCGATGGCCAGATTCTGGCTGGCCTGGCGGACCACGTCGTGTTCGTAGCTTCAGCCGATCAGACCCGCCTGCACGCGGCTCGACTCGCGATCGGACAAATCCGACGGACGCGCGCGAACCTGGTAGGTGTCGTGTTCAATCGAGTGACGATGTCGCGCTGGGGCGCTTTCTATTCGGCGCACTACGGCAGCTACTACAACTCTTACTACGGCGTTTCGCCACGGCCTGGGCCTACGGCCTAGGCCGGGCCGCCGTCGTGAGCGAGTGGACTGTCGTCGATGCTGGAGTCGTCGGCGAGAACAGATGCCTCCACGAGCTCGCAAATGACGTGGAGGAGTGTGCGGTGCACCTCCTGCACCCGAGGCGTCGAGCTCGAGGGGACGTTGATGTGGATGCCGGCGACTCGGCCGACTGCGCCGCCGTCAGATCCCGTCAAGGCAATCGTTGCGAGACCGCGGTCGGCAGCTTCGACGAGGGCCGTCACGACGTTCGGTGATCGACCGCTTGTGCTGATACCCAATGCCACATCACGGGGTCGCCCGATCGCCTCGACTTGTCGCACGAAGATGCGATCGAACGCGTAATCGTTGCCGATACTGGTCAACACGCTGGTGTCGGTCGTTAGTGCGATCGCAGCCAGGGCCTTTCGCTCGCTGAGGTAGCGCCCGACCAATTCGGCCGCCACGTGCTGTGCGTCGGACGCGCTACCACCATTTCCGAAGATCAACAATTTCCCGCCCGCTGCGATCGATGCCGAGACGACTCGAGCGGCTTCGACAATCCGTTCCGCCTGCTGATCGAGCACACGCTGGTGCAGTGCGATCGTCTCGCGTACAGCGTCGCTCAGCACCTGGTGTTCGTTTGGCATGGGCTTTCGTACATGTCATCCACCAACGTAGATGATCTTGCTGCCCTCGGGCTCGATTGCGAACGGCACCTCGGTCAGACCTGCTTTCGCCATCGCCCTGCGAACGTTAGGTTGGTGTCGAGGCTGCACGTGCAGCAGCAAACATCCTCCGCCACCGGCACCCAACACCTTGCCGCCCTCGGCGCCTGCAGCAAGGGCCTTGCGATAGTAGCCATCGAGGACATCGTTCGTGACCCGGGAAGCCATGTGTTTCTTCAGTTCCCAGCCGCGGGCGAGAATCTGACCAATCTGCGCCGTTTCATTGCGCAGCAACTGGCAGCGAAGCTCTTCCGACAGCCATACCATCTGGTCCATTACCGCTTTCACGTGACCATTGCCATTAATGCGGCGCTTCGCATCCTTCAACACCGAACTGGCTGATCGCTGCATGCCGGTGTAAAAGAGCAGGAGCCGCTGCTGAAGACTCCGACTGACGTCATTCGAACAGATGATGGGATTGACCTCGACGCTTTCATCGGGGTTGAAGCGAACGTGCTGAAAGCCGCCGTACGCCGCGAGGTACTGATCCTGCTTGCCGATTGGCTTGCCGAGCACGTCGATTTCGATACCACAGGCACGCCGGGCAAGTTCCTCTGCAGATACGTGACGGCCGATGAAAGCGAACAGGGCGTTCAAGACGCCAACCGTCACGGTGGATGACGAGGCGAGGCCTATGCCGGCAGGCAGGTCGGCAATCGTAGTGATCTCCACGCCCCCTTTCAGCCCGACCACATTCATCGCTTCGCGGATGATCTCGTGCTGCAAGTCCCGAACGCTGTCAACGATTTCTGTCTTCGTGTACGAGACACGGATCGTGCTGTCGAATCGACTGTTGACGGTGACGTACATGTAACGCTTGATCGCCATGGCGACCACGCTGCCTGGCCGGACATGATAGTACTGCCGTAGGTCGGAACCGCCGCCAACTAGACTGACCCGAAACGGCGTTCGAGAAATAATCACCTAACGACTCCGTCGCTCGACAAGGGCCTGGACGCCCGGCAATGACACACGCGTGGCACAGGTAACATTGGTTGAGTCGTTTCGCTTCAGACCGGAGGCGCGAGCTCGCCGACGCGCTTGCCTTCGACGCGATACTCCAAACCGCACTTCGAGCAGCTCAAGTCAGCCGCGCAGGGCGCCTCACCATCTGGAAAGCGTACGAGTGGATGTCCACACCGGCAGACGTAACCAACGACGTGCGCCGGATGGCCAATAACCAGTTCGAAATCACCGATTGATTTCGTCACCAGTGCGCCCATGCCGATCATCGCGAAACGACCAATGATCAGATCGCTGCCGATGGTGCACCCGGCACCGATCGTGGCACCCTCACGCACGAGCGTTCGGCGTGTCTCGTCATCCGGCTCCGACGGTCTCAGTCGTGCCAGATCCGGGGTGGTCGCGCGCGGGAACCGGTCATTCGTGAACACCGTCCCGGCGCTGATCATGACGCCGTCCTCTATAGTGACCTCGGCACAGATGTAGACCATTGCATTGATCTTGACGCGGTTGCCGATCTGTACGTCGTAGGCGATATAGCTCTTCTCACCGACGATGCACTGCTCCCCCAGGACGGCATTCTTGCGGATGTGCACGTTGTCCCAGACGGACGTGCCAGCGCCCAGTCTGACCCCGCCCTCAATAATTGCTGTCGGATGAACCTGAGCGTTCACGCAACCGCTCCGTTGGCGGCCAATGTTGCGCTCTCTGCTTTGGGCGAGGAGCTCTCGACCGCCACCCAGTGGCTCCGCCGCAGATCGGCGTAGGCGGCCTCGATGACGTCAACGTTGGCCAGAGCCTCCTCGGGAGTGATGAGGAGCGCTTCCTCGCCTTTGATCGCCTTTACGAAGTTATCGATGTTGCTGCGAAATGCCTGGATTTTGTTGTACCCATGACCGAAGACCACCCAGTCTCTCGCCCCGGACTGCCGGTACTTGGACTCTTTCCAGCCAACCCAGAGCGTCCCGTGCGATCCGTAGATATTGATGTAACTCTCCTGTTCCTTGTTGATGCTCCACGACAGGTCGATGCTACCGAGCACACCGCCGGTGCTTCGAACAAAGATGCGCACCGTATCCTCGACGCCCAGACCCTGGCTCCGTTTGCCCTCCACCACTTGCACTTCGGCAACCGACCCCAAGAAATAGCGCACCAGATCGACCGAATGCGTGCCGTTGTCAATGAGCACGCCACCACCGCTGATTTCCGGTCGGGAATTCCAGCGATTTGACATGTCGATTCGAGACGTGAACGCGTTTTCGAACAGAATGATGTCGCCGAGTAGACCGGCCGTGACGATAGCCTTCGCCTTGACGACATCCTCGACGTAACGGAATTTCGACGCCATCGTGAACTTGACATGTGATCGCTTGGCTATGTCGAGAACGGCGCGAGCGCTCGTCCCGTCGACGCTGAGGGGTTTCTCGCACAGAACCGGGATCCGCCGTTGCAGGAAGTAAATGCAGACTTCTGCATGGCTGACCGGAGGAGTGCAGACGATGACGGCGTCGAGCTTCATCCCGTTCGCCATCGCGCGGTAAGAGGTGAACGCTTTACACCCAAACGCCTCAGCGAGAGCGTTGGCGGATGCCGGCATCACGTCGGCGACGGCGACGAGCTTCGCCGAATTCAACCCGGCAAAGGCCTGAGCGTAGGCCTGCGCGATGGCACCGGCACCAACCAGGCCGAATTGCAACGTGGCAGTCATGCGCGGCTTCCTTTCGACAGTGATGTAGCGGCTTCCTTCAGCGAGCTGGCGAGGTAATCGATGTGTTCTTCCGTGTACCGCTCGTTCCACGGCAATACCAGGATGCGTTCAAGAGCGCGGAACGTTCCCGGGAAGCGTGACCGGTCGTAGTTGACGGCTTCCGGGCTGGCGAGCGTGAACGGCCAGCGGCTATTGCCCAAGGTGCGCTGCGCCCGGATGATCTCGCACATGAAGGCTGGTTTCTGGATGTAGCGCGGAGCCGATGCGATGGAGTACGACTTCAACTCCTTCCCCAGTGCGGGCGCGCCACCTGGGAGAACTGTCTCGGCCACCATGAGGCAGTACTTCCAGTACACGTGCCTGGCCGCCGCCGGCGACCACGGCACCTCGATGCCATCGACGTCTTTCAGCTGGGCGGTGAGTCGTTCTGCCATACGGATGCGCTGCTCGACGACACCTGAGAGTTTGGGCAGCTGAGCGCGAGCCACGGCTCCTTGCAGTTCACTCATGCGGTAGTTCAGAGCCAGGAAATAGTGATCAGGCTGCGCGTCGCCGTAACCCCATGCTTTGTTGATGTAGAGGAACATTCGGCGCGCCAAGGCATCGTCGTTCGTCGTGACGATGCCGCCCTCGCCGGTCGTGATGTGCTTGCCCTGCTGGAGGCTGAAACAGCCAATGGCACCGATGGTGCCGACGTGGCGGCCGTGATCGGCCGATAGAAATGACTGCGCACAGTCCTCGATCACCGGAAGGCCCCGAGCGGCGGCGAGGTCCATGATCTCGTCCATCTCACACGGATTGCCGAACAGATGCGTCACGACGATCGCCTTCGTGCGATTCGTGAGGCGTGCCTCGATGGTCGCCGCGGTCACGTTGCACGTGCGATCGTTCACGTCTGCGAATACTGGGATCGCGCCTTGATACAAGATCGGCGTTAGTGCCCCCATGTCCGTGATTGGAGTGGTCACGATCTCGTCGCCAGGATTCGGGTCGATTGCCGCCACCGCCAGGTGGACGGCGGCCGTGCCCGAGGCGCACGCGTAGGCGTGCTTGACGCCGAGAAGATGGGCAAACTCCTTTTCGAACGTCCGAACAGCCTGACCTTTCGTGCTCGTAAGGGTGCCACTGGCGATGACGTCGGTCAGTGCAGCGACTTCTTCGCTGCCCAGTGTTCGACCGCCCGCGTCCTGGTCGGAGGGCAATTGAAGGACACGATCCGCGGTCGTGTTCGCATCTGACATGAGGGCTCCTGAATCAATTTGCGGTCACAAGTGACTGTGAAGCGTTGACAAAGTACTGAGCAATGATATCGACAATGCGCCTGCCGGCATCCCCGTTGCCGAACGGGTTTGGCTGCGTTGCGGCTTGCTCGACCCAGGAATTGTCGCCGTACGCCTCCTCGAGCATCGATGCGAGCCGCGAAGGAACCGGCCCCACGAGGCGTGCAATGCCGCACTCGATGGCCTCCGGGCGCTCGGTGTTTTCACGCAAGATGATGAGTGGCCGACCCAGTGTCGGGGCCTCTTCCTGGACGCCTCCCGAGTCCGAGACGATTAGCCAAGCGTGTGAGAGCAATCGAATGAATTCCTGGTAGTTCAGTGGTTGCAGCAGGTGGATGCGCTCGTGCCGTCCGAGGACACGCCGAGTCGTCTCGACCACGACCGGGTTCGGGTGGACCGGAAAGACGAGTGCTACGTCAGGATGTGCGTCGACAAAGTCTCCCAGGATACGAAGGCTCTCCGCCATGTAATCGCCGAAGCTCTCGCGACGATGGGTGGTCATCACCAAACGGCGAAAGCCGCTCGTCTTCGCAAGGACATTCTCCAGGGCCTGACTTGCCGGAGGCTTGGACAGAATCGTGTGCAGCGCGTCGACGACTGGGTTGCCTGTGACCGATATCGCGCCAGCCGGCACGCGCTCGGCGAGCAATGTGGCCCGGTTCCTTGCTGTCGCGGCAAAATGCAATGTGGCGAGACCGCCGATCAATCGCCGGTTCATCTCTTCCGGAAACGGACTGAGTCGATCGCCCGACCGAAGGCCGGCCTCGACATGACCAACCGGTATGCCACGATGAAAGGCCGCCAACGCCCCGGCGAGCGCGGTTGTGGTGTCGCCTTGTACGAGGACCAGGTCCGGCCGCTCGAGTTCGAACACCCGATCGAGCGCCGTGAGAACCCGGGCACACACACCGTTCGGTGTCTGGCCTGCCTCCATTACGCGCAAGTCGTGGTCGAGGCGGATGTCAAACAGCTCCACAAAGGGATAGAGCAGCGTGGTGTGCTGTCCGGAGGCGACGTTGATGGTTCGGAAGCGCCCATCGATTTCGAGGCGGCGGATGACCGCTGCCAGCTTGATGACTTCGGGACGTGTGCCGAACACGGTCAGGACGGCACCGCGGGCACACCGGTCTACGTTTGAGATTGGGAAAGCAGTCAATGAATTTGCCGCCGACTAAGCAAAGTTCTCACCCTGCTCGGCTTGCTCCTTCGGTGACGCCAAGCTGTCATGGAACCTGTTCGTACGAATGAACTTGTGCGAATTTGACGTTCTTCCGTCGACAAGTGGCAGACCAGTGAAATTCTGCCGATCGGAAACCTTCGGTCGGGAAGACTGGCGAGATCGTTGCCCGCGTCGCTCGCTTCTCAGAGTCCGCTGTCAGTCAGCCGTCAGTTGGCCGAACGCGCGACCGGTGGATGAGCGTTGGACCCAGAGTGAGCCGCCCTGAACCGCCAGAGGATTGGGCTGCGCTGCCATGTTCGCGGGGCTGTTTCCGCAGTATGTAGGCCGCGGCGCCGAGGAGTGAAAAGGCCAAAATGAGAGCCGTGGACTCGAGCGAAACGAGGAGCGCAGACTCCGGTGGAACGCCGATTCGTTGAAAGAGGACCGTGAACGCCGCTTCTTTCACGCCAAACCCGTTGATCGAAACGGGAACGATCTGCGCGAGGGCTGCCATGGGCACGATAACAGCCATATCGAGCGCTTCGACGTGGATGCTAAGGGCGCGACTCACGGCGGCGTAGAACGCGATGTTTGCCGCCTGAACGAAGACCGACCCGGCAAGGACGCCAGCCAGTCCGAACGGAGCCAACCGGAACCTCAGCAGGCTTGTCGCAAGCGCACTCAACTGGTTCGATAGCCAGGTTCCGGTCAGAAGTGTCGTGTTTGAGAGTCGATTCAGAATGGCCGGCACCGTCAACACGAGGAGGCCGGCGGACAGACCTACCGCCAGACCACTCCATATCCACCAGACGGAAAACGGCAGCCGGGCGGCTGTTGCGAAGCTTGCGCCGATGGCGGCTGATAGGACCAAGCCACACAGACCGAAGATCCGGTCAGCGAGGACAACTGTGGCAGCGCACGCGCTCGACCCCGCCGGTCCTGCCGTGTCCCTTATTCTCATCACGTCCCCGCCGACATTGGTCGGCAGGAAGTTGTTGAAGAAGAGAGCCACGATGAAGGATTCGGTTGAGGCGAAATACGACATGTTGACGCCCTGAATCCGGAGCAGTCGATGCCATCGCCAGCTGCTCGCGAGAACGGCGACGACGTATGTCAGTACCGCGACAATCAACCACTTGAGCGAAGACTGGCGTGCGACCGTCCAGAACCGGCTGATATCGATGCGCGAGAACAGGAGCAAGAGGAGGCCGCCGCTGAACGCAACCTTTAAGACCTGAGCGAGTCGAGAACGGAGCTTTTGCGACTTGAACGGTGGCAAGCTTCTCGGCACTCTTACCGCTGACATGCAGTACCTCGGTCGATTCGACCCAGAGGCGAGAGCCGTCCACGGCTCAGGCGACACACTTCAAGCGGCATGTGTTTCGCTGATGTGCAAGGGAGATACCTCGGCTGGTTCGGCGTCGATGGCTGTCA
>Ga0111539_10010339_pt1 | contig 11748 bp, 9 predicted proteins | sample RhiMethybrSRZTD1_FD_79667 | JGI IMG/M metagenome (GOLD analysis project Ga0111539, IMG submission 79667) | Populus rhizosphere microbial communities from Tennessee, USA - Rhizosphere MetaG P. TD hybrid SRZTD1 (version 2) (version 2) | ecosystem: Host-associated > Plants > Roots > Rhizosphere >...
ATGCGGGTTGCGAGAAACGCAGAGATGAGGTGAAGAACCGCCAGGACCGGCAGCATTGTCGTGACACCGATGCCTGAACCGATGCGCACGGCCAGAAGGCCTCCGATCACTCCTCCAACCGTGCCGGCCCCGACAATCTTTACAAATTGCTTCCTTGCCGACCGCGCATCGAAGCGATCGTCCAGCAGGGACCAGAATCCCGAGATGAGGATGGACCCCAGAACGGTCATCTGCAGGTACACGAGCACTGCCGCGATCATCGGATTCGAACTCGACATCCACCACTCCGCCAGGAGAAGTGCCGCGCCGGCAACAAACACACCGGGCAGCACGCGACGGGGAGCCATCGACGCATTGAGACGCGCGCTGACCACACCGGCAATGATGGAAAGCAACGATGCGCCGATCACCATCGCGGGCAGGGCCGTCACGTGAAACTGCGACAGGAAGAAGGCGTCGCGCGTCGCCTTCGACGCCACCTGGATCGCGATCAGCAAAGCCGAACTGACTGCCGCAAGAGGAATCGTTAGATCCAACCGCCAGAGTTTCATGAGTGTGTTCTCAGCCTTCATCGTTCTATTCCGACGATCGCCGCACCACGATCGCTGTGACGAAGGTAAACGCTGACTTTTCCTTCAGCGCTGGTTATGTCGACCTGGGAGAACATTCCCGCTGCAGGGATTTCCTCTTCCGCATAAGGCCGTCGCGTTCCTGAAACAGGATCGAAGATGAACCACTCGCCGCAGGGATCCGGACGCCTGCTGAAGTCGAATTGAGATGCCAGGTGATCGAAGCGCAATTCGCCATCCGCGAATGTGAAGTTGTCGAACGAGCTCGTCCGGTCAAACCAATAACGGCCAATCTTGTCCCGGCGTTCGATGAGCGTGTCCGCCACGTACTTCTCGGCCTGTGGGTCCGAGTATTGACCTTCTTTTACGATGGCGCGGATTTCATCGTTGGTGAAGCTCATCACCATCTTTGCGGCCCAGTAGCTGTCTTCATCCGTCGCATTCAGGAATGCCGGATTGGGATACTCCGGCTTCCAGTTTTGTGGCTCGAACGACTGCGATTCGAACCGGCCCACGGCAGAATGATTGGGATAGTCCACTCGAATCCACTTCTTGTCCCACAGCCCGAGAGTCGCAATCCGTTTGAGCGCCGTTTCGGGTTCCCACATGTACTCCCAACCTGCGCGTGGCTTCTGGGCCGACACGCTGCCGCTACCCAGTGTGGAACCAAAGTCGATGAGGTAATGACGCACGAATCGCCGCCCGGGGTCACCGGCAAGAACATCCAGCGTATTGATTGCGCGGGAATCGTCGTGGTTCAACCAGGAGGAAATGACGCGAAGCCCGCGGAGTTCCCGGCGATGCTCGTGCGGGAAGATGTCGTTGGGATCGTCCGAACGCGTGCCGTAATACTGAAAGGGACCCAGGGGCGCGCCATGAACTTGCTTGCTGGCGACGGCGCGATACAACCCTTCGTCCGACCGATGAACACGCTTCAGGATTCCGTCCAGGTCCGACTCCGTCAGGCGGCGCTCCCGACCCGTGTCATCCGTCATCATGGCCTTCCCGTCAACGCGCAGTTGCCCGCGTGTGAAGAACGCCAGGTAGTTTTCCGGAACGTTGTATCCAAGAGCGTGGAAGAACTTTGTCGAAATGACTTCGGCCGCAGTTGCCATCTCGGGATTTTGCGGAGGGTCGAACTTGATGAAGTACACGTGACCGCGGGAATCCCGAATCCGGAAGCCAGGCGTAATGCCTTCGGTCTTTGCTGCGATAACGGTCCACTGATCGTTCATGGATGGGCCGGCGCCGGTGTTGGGCCCCCGGACCAGGTCCTCGATCGTCATACGTGTTCTGGCATGACGGTTCTGAAACCAGCTGCTATCCGGCACTTCGCCCAGCGTATTCGCATTCATCGCGGGAATCAGGGTGCGATCGCCCGGTTTCTTGAACGTGTGCAGCAGGAAATCGTAGTGATCGTTCAGCTTATGCTTTGCGATCGTTTTCACGTCGACGGCCGCGTCGTTATCCACCCAGACCGGGTCATCCGCCCGAAATTTCTGGGCAAACGTCGAAGGAACCAGGAAAGTCATGACCAGTACGAGATTCAATGCGCGCTTCATAGTCCCTCCTTAAAAGACGTGTGAGAACTTCATGGAAACTCGGGCGCCGTCCCGTGAAAAACCGACGTCCACCCGATAAATGACGTTTTTTGCCGTATTGAAGCGAAAACCAAAACCCGCGGAAGTCTTCATGTCTCGCACCCGGAGATCCTGGGCGCGCGGGGCAACCTGCCCGGCATCCGCAAACAACGCGACATCGAGACCGGAAAATGCTTCCCACCGGTATTCGGCGTTGAAGACGACCATGTTCCTGTCGCGGAATCGGAAGTCTGCGTAACCGCGAAGATCTTCCGAACCGCCGAGGGTCGGCAACATATAGAAAGGCACAGCGTGGTTATCGGCGGCCTGCGTCAGGGTCGTTTTTGCCCGAAGAGCGATGACCCTGCGGTGATGGAAGAACGGGATGTACTGCTGGACTTCCACATCGTATTGGTTGAAGTCGTATCTCCCGAAGCCGCGATCCTTAAAAGTCGACCACGACGCGGCGTAGCGGCCTCCTTCGCGAGGGTTGCCGGGCTCGTCCCGATAATCGATGTCGAGAAACGCGCCGCTTCGCAGATAGGTGGGTTCGTCGCTGATGGCCGTCAATGTCTCCGGACCGAAGGTTTCTCCGACAGACGGCAGCCGCGAACTGGTTCCGTCGCCAATCCGGGTCTTGATCCAGCCGGCTTGCGTCCCGACCTTGGTGTGCTTGCCCAACCGGACGCCGAATTGTCCGGCAACGGTCTGATCCTCCAGCCGGTAACTGGCAAGATCTTCTGATTGGGTATTGTTGCCCACGCCGTAGAAGCTTTCCTGAGGATGATTTCTGTATGTGGAGCGTACTTCGGCAAAGAACCGATCGTTCAGGAAGCCTGGCTTGTAAACAATTTCATACTTCTGATAGCCCTTGAACGAGACCTGCGCTGAGGCCGACAGCCCTTTCGTGATTTCACGAGAAGTTCCGAGCGCGAAGCCCGATCCGGTCTTCATCCCGCCCACCATGGGGTGAAACCCGAGGAAGCCGGCTTGAAAGCGTTCCATTACTCGCTTTTCCTTGAAGTCGACCAGCGCTTTTTCCAGCGACGTTCGCGTCGGCGCCTGGAGATGTTGCGCCTTGTCTTCGCGCGCGGCTTGAAGCTCTTCGCTCCGGGTAATCTCGACCGACGGGTCCTGCGCCGGAACCAACAACATCGTGAACATCAAAGCCAACATCTCCATTACCTCCGCGCATCGCAAAGGCAAGGAGACTGCCAAACTCAGATGGCGATCAGACTGGCTGTGAAGTGATTTAGATAAAAGGACTTACTTGGAGTGGGTGCGTTCGGCGACGGATGTTCGGGGGAACCTGTATCCTTTTGTTTGTCGCGATTTCGCGACTGTAGTCGTGAAAACACGACGGTTAACCGCGGATTACGCGGATGTCGACCATCCGCGTAATCCGCGGTTAAGGCTTACCGTCCGGCAACATCCCCCGACCGTGGGGCGTAGTAACCCGCCCTCGCCCGCACGACATGTTTCTTATCCGGCGACTCGATTCGGATCTGACGGTAGGCACCGTCCCGCGCGGGATTGGTCGGGCTATAGGAGAGGGCATATTGCAGGCGTAATTCCTGGGCGATGTCCTTGAAATTCGACCCAAGATCCGATGCTTTGGCCGGCGAAAAGACGCGGCCTCCCGTAGGCTCAGCGAGCTTTTTCAGGAGGTCATCGCCATTCCAGTTCTTGTCTCCCCAGAAGCCCGTGGAATTCGTGCTGATGACATAGATGATGACGTCATTACGTTGCGCGGCGGTCAACGCATCCGCGATCGTGCTTCTGCTTGCCGTGTCGTCGCCATCGGTAATGACCACCAGAATGCGTCGTCCCTCCTGGTCCCGAAGCTTCCGGTTAACGGCAACCTGCACAGCGTCATAGAACGCGGTGCCTCCTCCGGCCCGGATCCTTTTCATGCTTCGCGCCAGTTGAGCGGGATCGTCGGTGTAGTCCTGAATGAGCTCGATTCGCGTATCGAATGTGATCGCGAGGGCGCGGTCCTTGCCGCGAGCCAGCGCGGACTCAAAGAATCGCTCGGCGGCCTCCCGTTCGAATTTAAGTTTGTCACGAACGCTTCCGCTGACGTCGATCAGCAGGGCGATAGTCAAAGGCAGATTCGCTTCAGAGCTGAAGGTGGTAATCGTTTGAGGATTGTCATCTTCGAAAACCTTGACCTGCTCCTGCTTCAGATTCCGAACGGCTCTACCTTTCTTGTCTGTCACAGTGAACAACACATCCACGGAGGCGACATCGACCGTAAAAACCGGAGGCTTGTCGTCCAGCAAAGTCACGGGCACTTGCGCGAGACTTGCCGATGCCAAAACGAATCCAATGCAGATGTAGAGGAAAGTTCTTTTCATATTGCCCCCTCACCCAAAGCCGACAATCCAACTTGCTCCATCGGAGGCTGTTGCGGAATACCGTAATAAGGGGATCTGACAGTCCTTTCCTGCGGTATGCGTGAGATATCTGTCCCTGTGCGTTGTTACAGCTTCAGGTGAGGGTCCTCTGTAGAAAACTGTAAAGGCTTCAGTTACTGCGAAGGAACGAAGACACCACGCATTCAGTGATGAGGAGAACGCCCGGCCTGTGTGCAGTAACAATTCTTGTCGTCGCAGCGCTCGCAGTCTCACCAGGCAAAGCGGCGGCGCAAGACCTCGAGCCACGGGCTTATACGGCTTCTCCCGTTGGGACAAACTTCCTCCTTGTCGGCGGAGGCAGATCGAGCGGCGATGTCATCACCGATCCATCGCTTCCGCTGTCCGACGTCCGCGCGACCGTGAATTCGACGGCCATCGGCGGGGGCCGGACAATTGACTTTTTCGGGCGCACGGCACTGATCGTTGCATCGTTTCCGTATGCGTGGTCCACGGTCAGCGGAAAAGTCGGAGAAGAAGGCGCACTCATCACCCGATCCGGTCTTGTGGATCTGCGCGTCAAGTTTTCCCTAAATCTGGTAGGCGGTCGCGCGGTTTCCGCTCGCGACTTCGCGACGACGGAACGCCCCCCAACGATCGTCGGTGCGAGCATCAGCATGGTTGCGCCAACAGGACAGTACGATCCTCGAAAACTGGTCAATCTCGGATCCAATCGCTGGGCTTACAAACCGGAAGTGGGCGTATCCCGTGTCGTCAACAAGTGGACGTTCGATGGCTACGCGGGAGTCTGGTTATTCACACAAAATGAAAAGTATTACCCGGGCGCCTCAGTTCGGACACAGCGACCGATTCTTGCGATACAGGGACATACGAGCTACACGATGAAGCCGCGATTCTGGATGGCGTTTAATGCGACATGGTACGGAGGCGGTCTATCGACGATCGACAACGTAAGCCGAGGAAGTTCCCAACGCAACGCTCGCGTCGGCGCCACTTTGTCCGTTCCGTTGTTTCAACAACAATCACTCAAGGTAGCCTTCGGCAAAGGCGCTGCAACTCGCATTGGATCGAATTTCACGACGGTCACTGCAACATGGCAATTCACATGGCTGGATTGAACAGCGCTTTGACATCTTTGTCACATTCAAATGACGAGGCCGTTTTTGAACTACAAATTACAGATCGACCTCTATAATCGCTGGCACGGGGGAAGAAGGAATCGCTGCCGGAACGAAATTTCCGAAGAGAAATAAGTAACCGTTAGATGGCGTGTCTCGTATAGCGAAAACAGTCGAGTCCATTCGCTACGGGATCCCGTTCGCCACGGAAGGCTAATCAACGAGCAATTCCATGGCGTATCCAAAACTTAGCCAAAAGACTAAGAAACTCGAAGACAGCAATATCAAGTGGGACGCATTCCGATACTATGCGTCTCTGAATCGCATTCTCGCCCATTGGTCGAAAAACCCTGGGGCCGCGATTTCCGTTGGAGAAGCCGCAGCCCTTGCTGCGATGACGCGAGCGTACTTTTCGAGATTCTTTCATGAGAAGACAGGTGTGACCTTCAAGTACTGGATTGACTTCATGCGCGTGAGACACGCAGCCTCGATGCTCCATGCGACAGATCAGACGATCATTCAGCTTGGAGAAGGTTGTGGATTTCGTGATGTGACGACGTTCACGCGGACTTTCAAAAGGATCACGGGGCACACGCCCCTTGAGTTCAAACGCAGGATGCATTCCGAATAACGATGCAAGCGATATTTAGTGAAATGTCATGAAATGCCGAAAAAAAGTCACGTAATGCCGCGACATTAGAATGTTTTCGCGGTACTCTTCGCGCCGCGGGTCAGGAAGGCCGGGCGAATACTGCAGTACGCGCCTCAAGCACGTTGATTTATGAGCCGAGCCTATTTCATGTCTGTGTTGCTGAGCTTCTCCTACCAATTCGCTGCCCGCTCGAACAGAATCCCTCACGGCCTACACAAGACGATCGTTTCCAATACAACTCATCCGGAGCGTGAACAGTTAACACCGTCGCGCGTTGCGGCGTCGGCAAGATAGAACTTATGTCCAGTCGAACTGTGCGCGCAACTGCCGCCAGGACCGCGGAGTCGAAAAGTGCCATTGAGTTCAAAGAACGAGTACTCAATTCTGCCCACGTCGCGATCTGTCTGCTCGATTCGAAAGGTTGTTTTATTGTTATGAGTCCGCGAGGAGCTGAAGTTACGGGCTATTCGTCGAACGAACTCAAGGGAAAGCATTGCACGAAGTTGCTCGCACCTGAGGACCAGGCGTACATCGGCAGGTTGATCAATGGCGTCCTGACGGATGGCAAAAATCTGTCACTCGTCGAAGCGAACATCATTCATAAGGGCGGCGCGCGCAAGATCGTTCGTTTCGACATGGGTCCTCTGCGGATGGGCAAGAAGATCGTCGGCGCTGTCGCTACCGGTGAGGACATCACGACATCGCGACGCGCGGAAGAAGCAATAAGACAGACCGGACAGGAACTGCGATTACTTTCCTCCAGGCTCCTGGATCTTCAGGACGCAGAGCGCAGGCGAATCGCAAGGGAGCTGCACGATGTGACGGCCCAGAACCTGTTTGCGATTCACCTCGCCCTGACGCGACTCTCACAACAATTACCCGATGCTCCACGCAGGGTCGTAGATGAGTGCCTGGTCCTATGCGAACAGTCGCGGGAGGAGATCCGGACGCTGTCGTATCTGTTGCATCCTCCAATGCTCGACGAAGCCGGGCTGATTGCAGCTTTGAGGTGGTATACGGACGGCTTCTCAAAACGTACTGGTATCCAAGTCGGCTTTGAAGCAGATACCGAGATCGGCCGTTTGCCGATCGATCTGGAGACAGATCTGTTCCGCGTGGTACAGGAATGCCTCGCCAATGTTCAGCGCCATTCCGGCGGCCGCTCAGCGAGCGTCAAACTTCAACGCGAAGGAGGGCAGATCATCCTGAGAGTTCAAGACTCTGGTCATGGGATGCCCCCGGATATTCGCAAGGGGCAAAAGCTCGCGTCGCTCGGCGTCGGCATACCGGGAATGCGGGAACGATTAGGTCAACACAAGGGACAACTGGAGGTGAAGTCGGGCCCGAAGGGAACGCGTGTCACTGCGACGATCCCGCTACCCGAAAAAGATGGCCTTAAGTAGGACGAAGGATGACAATGCATTAATCAAGCAATAAAGAAAGAGAATGTTCTCACTTTCAGGAAATACACAATTCACCTGATCTGCAGAAACCAAATGTTATGAGAGCTTGTGCACTCAACAAAAACGGTACCCCGTAAGAAAGAGTAAGGAGGGCGTCTTGACTCGCATTTTATTAGTCGACGACCATGATGCAGTACGAAGAGGAGTCCAGACGATTCTGGAAACTCATCCTGGATGGCAAGTCTGCGCGGAAGCCGCAGACGGACGCACCGCAGTAAAACTCGCAACGCAACTGAAGCCTGACATTGCAATCATTGACCTGGAATTACCGGATCTCAACGGGCTGGAGGCGACGCGCCAGATCAAGAAGGAACTGCCGGAGATCGAGATCCTTATTTATACGATGTACGAAACTGAAGAACTCATCCGTAAAGTTCTCGGCGCCGGCGCGAGGGGTTATGTTCTCAAGTCTGACGCGGGTCAGCACTTGATTGCGGCCGTGGAAGCGCTGGGCCGCCACAAACCGTTCCTTACTCCCATTGCCTCGGAAACGGTACTGGAAAGCTTCCTTCGCACGTCGAGAAAAGAGTCGGACAGCGCCATTCTCACGAGTCGCGAACGAGAAATTGTTCAATTGCTGGCTGAAGCGAAGTCGAACAAGGAAATTGCCGCCGCGCTATGCATCAGCGTGAAGACTGTCGAAACACATCGAGCGGCCATCATGCGAAAGCTTGGCATGAATTCGATAGTCGAGCTGGTCCATTACGCGATTCGCAACAATCTTGTCGGTCCCCGTGTGAGGTTCGCAAAGGTCCAATAGCGAAATCTCGCCAGAATCCTACCTGTCTGTACGCCTTCCTGCGTCCCCGCGACAAGTGTGTGGGAACGAATTGCACGGATCACGCAACTACATCTCAGTAAACCCTTTCGCGGACTTACATGAAAGGCGCAACGTCAAATACGCGGTTCACCCGATACTTTGAAAATCCCCCAAAAACTAACATCCCTCCGTCAAGCATTTACGTTTGGACCACGTTTCGGCCACCGACGTAAGGGGGAGGCTATGAAGGCAGCAATTTCGCAGACAGTAAGGGCATCCAACGCCATCGCGGTGTTGTGTTGCCCGGAAGTCGATTCGCTGAAGCGTGTGAGATGAACCACCCGGTCCTGCACTTCTTCCCCAGGACCGGAAACCAGCCGCAGGCAGCCGGAATACCCCCCTCCGACTGCTTGCCGGCCTGGGTTTTTGAAGTGTCGAGTTTTGCATTTGATCCAAATCTGTATATCTGGAGGCAATCGCAGTGAGCAGAATCATAATCGGAGACTTCAACAAACCATCCACGGGCAGCGTCCGACCGAAGACATCCAAACGCCAGTTCTCCCCGATTTTCATTAATCAACAATACAAGTCCAAAGAAGAGCTGTCCCTTTTGAGCGCACGCATGATGCACGCGCAGGAGAGCGAACGTAAGCGAATCGCCAGAGAGCTTCACGATGGCCTCAATCAGTCCATGGCCATGCTCGAGGTCGAGCTCGGAATGATTCTGAAGCAGCTCCCACGATCGGCGAGTTCAGTACGGCCCGATCTGAACAGGTTGCGCGTTCGAGTGCAGGGCCTCTCTGACGAAGTCCGGCAGATTTCCCATCGACTTCATCCTGCCGTTCTCGATCACTCGCATCTGGTTCCGGCATTAAAGAACCTGTGCAAGGAGTTCCGCGTCTACCATCGCATCCCTATCCTGTTCGTATGCGACGGCAAGATCGAGAAAGTTCCTTTTAACACCTCCGTATGCCTGTATCGCGTCACGCAGGAAACCTTGTGCAATATCGTGAAGCATGCCCAGGCAACCGAGGTGGTCGTGAGTCTGACTCTGGAAAATGGCGAGCTCAAACTTTCCATCACCGACGATGGCCGCGGGTTCGACGTCGTCAATCCTAAACACGGTGCGGGTCTTGGTCTCATCAGTATGGAGGAACGGGCACGGCTAGTCGGCGGCCGCTTCTCCATCGACAGTCAACTGGGTTCGGGAACGCGAGTCGAAGTCGTGGTTCCGGCTAAGGAGGCATGGCAATGGAAGGTATTCTCAGAGACTCCAACAACGGTCAGGTAAAACGACCTCGGCTGCTTCTTGCGGACGATCACCTGATCGTTCTCGAGGGCATGACACGACTTCTGCAGACAGAGTATGAGTTGTTGCCTCCAGCGAGTGACGGTCAGCTGCTGGTGGAGACCGCTTTGAAGACTCTTCCCGACGTCATCGTTACCGATATTTCCATGCCCATACTCAACGGCATCGAGGCGATTCGGCAACTCCGCAGAAAAGGCGTGAAATCGAAGGTCATCTTCCTCTCCATGCACGCCGATATGGAGTTCGCGGCGAGGGCGCTCGCTGCAGGAGCTTCAGGCTACGTCCTCAAGCAATCGGCAGCGGAAGAACTGAGCCGCGCCATCAAGGAAGTGTTGCGGAACAAAACCTACCTCACGCCGCGTATCGGACGCGACCAACAGGCGATTCTCAACTCGGCCAAGCCCAATATTCTTACAAGCCGGGAACGTGAGGTATTGCAACTGGTGGCCGAAGGTCGAACCATCAACGGCATTGCTTCGATCCTCAAGGTTGCCGGCCGCACCGTCGTCTTTCACAAGACCAACATCATGGATAAGCTCAATCTGCGCACCACTGCGGACCTCACGCAGTATGCGGTCCGCCACGGTCTGATTTCGATTTAAGAGTCGCCCTGGTTTCAGCGCCACGCCCCCTGAGTTAGTCAGCCTCAGGGGGCAGCGGCGCGAACGCGGCGCGGGCGGGGTGGCCTCCCCTCGCGCCGCCCCAGGCTGCGCACCCTGAGTCAGGGAACCAACACGCCCGAAGTGTCTCAAAGCCGAAATCCGAAATATCACATTTGGACTGACCCGTGCCCGCGGGCTCGAGTGCGCGAAGATGCTTCCGCGCCGCGCCAACTTCATTCATAAACTCCCTGTCGCACTGGAGCAGATCGCCGGACAAGACCGCACGTCGCCCAAGCGGTCCAATCTGACATCTCGGATTTCGGGCCTCAGATGCGGGATTCGTTCAATTTTAGGATTGTGTACCAGAGGACGATTGAAGTACGGGTGATGGTGGGTTTCACAGCCGGCCAGAGACATAGCGACAGCGTACAGCAGACATTTCAGATCCGACATTTGGAAGACAGCCCTTTTCAATGTGAGATGTCCGCTGTCTGTTGTGCGCTGTCGCTATGTCTCTGCCCCCCGACTCCGGGGGGCCCGGGTCGCGTCCAACGGGTTCAGGACGGCAATTTGGATAACGCGTCTGGCCCGGGCTGCCCGAGCCAATCCTGACGGTCCCTTGGACGCGTTGCAGCAGGCTTGTTTCTCGTAATGCCCCACTTTGCCATGCGGCTCTCCAGCGTCGTCGGCTTCAGGCCCAGCCGCTCGGCTGCGCCGTCAGCGCCTCGCACGCGCCAGTCTGTGCTTTCGAGCACTTCGCGAATATGAGAGATCTCGAGGGCAGAAAGCGTCATCCTGCCGTGAGAAACCGGCCGGCTTGTCGACCTGGGCGGAGTGACAACGAGAACCCTGCCGGTGGAGACAATCACGGCACGCTCCACGACGTTGCGCAGTTCCCGGATGTTGCCGGGCCAGGCGTAACCCTGTAATTGCTGCAGGCTCTCCTTCGCAACGGAATCGAACGCCTTGCCATACATTGCCGAGAATTCTTCGATGAAACTCCAGACCAGCGCCGGAATGTCTTCCAGGCGTTCGCGCAGCGGAGGCAGCACAATGGGAAAGACATTGAGGCGATAGAAGAGATCCTCTCGGAACGCTTTGTCTCGAACGGCCTGCTCAATATTGCGATTTGTCGCGGCAATGATTCTCACGTCGACTTTGATGGGTAGCGTGCTTCCCAGACGCTCGATCACGCGCTCCTGGAGTGCACGGAGCAGCTTGACCTGCACCTCGATCGGCAAGTCGCCGATTTCATCGAGGAACAGCGTGGAGTCGTTCGCGGCTTCAAAACGGCCGATCTGGCGCGTAAGAGCGCCCGTG
>Ga0111539_10010341_pt1 | contig 11748 bp, 12 predicted proteins | sample RhiMethybrSRZTD1_FD_79667 | JGI IMG/M metagenome (GOLD analysis project Ga0111539, IMG submission 79667) | Populus rhizosphere microbial communities from Tennessee, USA - Rhizosphere MetaG P. TD hybrid SRZTD1 (version 2) (version 2) | ecosystem: Host-associated > Plants > Roots > Rhizosphere >...
CCGCGCGCCTCCGACTGCCCCGCCTCGAGCATCATGATGTAGTCCTTGAACTCGACGAGCAGTGAATCGTAGCTGCCCGGTCCGGTCGTGAGGCGGAGCAGACCGTCGCCAAGCTTCTCCGTCGTGACGGTCAACGCTGGAGGAGCGCCGCCGCGGCCAGCGCCGGCCGGCGGTCCACCGCCGCCGGGACCGCCGCGACCGGCGGGTGGCGGAGGTGCCTGGGCCAGCGTGGCGACATCGGCGGGATTGGCCTTCGCCCCCGTCACGTTCACTTCGAAGAACGGGAAGCCGCCGCGCGTCTGCACGATCTTCGATGGCGCCATCGCCCCGCCGAAGTCCTTCCACCCGGTGTAGGTGGCGAGGATCTGCATGTCGCCCATGATGTTTTCACCCAACCACGTCTCGACGTGGTCGATCATGTTCTTGTCGTCAACGTAGCCGTTGATGACGTAGTTCTTTCCGGAAGGCGCCATGACCTTCGGGCTCCAGGTCAGCACCGTGAATTTGCCGCTGCGGCGCGCCGTCGCGTTGTTTTCGGCGGCGCCCTTCAGGAAGCCCCACGGGGTGAGGTAAAGGTCCAGCGCCGCTCCCCACGGCTGCGACAGGTCCGCCTGCTGCGGCGTCACCTGCTGGAAGAACGTCCCGGGCGCGACCGTCGTCGAACCGCCGGCGCCGATGTTGTTCGTCGCGCCCGTCTGGCGGGTCGTTGGCGCGGCGAGATCGATGACGCGCACGTAGTTGTCGATCGGCCGCATCGGATCGTGCGTGCTGCGGCAGACCATGTCGGCCTTGTTGGCGCCGCACTGCTGGAACGCCACGTCCTTTGCCGAGCCCGAATAGGTGATCGCCTTGACATCACCCAACGCCTTCTGCGCGTTGGCGATCACCGTTTTGGCGTCCTGCGCCGCAGCGCTCCCACACAGGTACGCGAGACAGATTGCGACTAGAGCCAGCCTTTTCACCACAGCTCCCCCTCCTCGTTGACGGCCAGGCACGAACTAGCCAAGGGCGTTGCCCTTGATATCCCTGTGTAAGCGCGAGACGAGAGAAGGGCAGCGCCCTTGGCTAGTTTGCGCTGTCTGCTTTGCCGCGCTTCGCGCGGCGCGCCCGTTATGCGGTCGCCACAACGAGGACAAACCCGCTTTCCGGGCCGCATAACGGGCGAATGCGGATTGTAGATCGAGCCGCCGCTTCGGCCGCAGCGGCAGGACCAAAATTTCCGTCGAATTGTCCGCTCACCGTCGAGTCGGGCCGGCGTCGAGAGGCGCCGGCCCGGGATGGGGTTACCGTGCCTGCCGCTCGGCGATGAGCGACGCCAGTGCGTCGAGATGCGTGGCCCACTCCTGCTTTACTCGAGCGACCGCCGCCCGGTCCGGAAGCTTGGTGTGCTGGACGCCGACCACACTCTTGGCGCGCCCCTTTGCCTGGAACCAGACAGCGACGATGGTGCCGTCGGTCCAGGACAGGCGCATCGATTTCGACGCGGTCGCCGTGCGGACGCGCGGCTCGACGCCTCGAAGCCACCGGCGCCGGGTCTTCCGATCGACCCACGCCTCGAACGCAACGTCGACCGGCACGTTGAGCGTCTTGCTCTTGCTCGCTTCATACGCGCCGTCGCGACGCTGACCACGCTCACGCAGTCCTTTGATGCGCTCGTACCCAACCGTGAGCATCTGCGTCCACCAGGGGCCGACGCCATGCTTCTCGTGTACCAGCCTTGCGATATCGCGATGTGACATCGCGGCGGCGTTGTCCGAGTCGAGCATGCGCTCCCACTGTCGCCAGGTGTGTCCGGTCTTGGCCGCGATGGCGGCATCGCTCATCCCTGCCAACGCCGCGTAATCGACTGCACGCGATGATGGTGTGGGCTGCGCTTTCGAGAGAACGTGCGCGCGGGCAGCTGTGTAGGATTCGCCCGTCTTCTTCATCCGCGCGCGGATGATCCGCTTGCGGTCTTTGTCGCGGGGCATCGTCAATCTCCTCTGCACGCACCACGGGCGACTCCCCGACAGTACGCTCGCGGCGCGCAAAGGTGAATGACGTGTGAATCCGGGAGTATGCCCCCCTTTGCCTCACGCGGGTCTCGGCCGGGGCGAGACCTCAAGAGGTTGGGCGCGGATCGACGCCGCGCCAAGCATGTGCGCGAGCCGGGTCGGCCGTCAAGTGGCCGTCGACGTCCGCTTCGCGCTCACGACGACATACGCCAGCCAGCCCAGCGGCCCGAACATCAACGTCAAGAACAGGCACGGAACGAGCAGCCAACGCGGCACGGCCCGCTTGACACTGTCGCGCGCTTCCCACGCTCCGACGAGCAGATCGAACGCGAGATAATGCAGCCAACCGGCCAGCAGCAGCCATGGATTCGCGAACAGGGCGCTCACGCCGGCGAGCGTGGAGAAGCTCCCCTGCGCCCGCGGAAAGATCGTTAGGACGATCGCGACATACGCCACGGCGAAGAGCGCCGGCGCAACGCGCCCGGCCACCACCTCCGTCACCCATCGCCGGTTCGGCAATACAGCGAGCAGCACCCAGCACACGACGGAGAGACCATTCCCGAGCGAGAAGATCTGTTCGGCCGTCATCAGATGACCTCCTCAGATCGCCACCGCACGTCCGGCGGCATTCGTGCCGGCAAGCCACGCGAGACCCGCCGCTGCCAGCGTGGCGATGGCCCACGCGCCAAGCTGGCTGATCGTTGCGGCATCGGGTGAGATGAACGGCACACCCCGGAGCGCCTCGACGAGCAGGATCACGTAGAGCGCGGCGTAGCTGACTCCGCCGGTGATCATCAACCGGGCGCGCACGGGCCGCGGAGCGTGGCGGCGCGCCAGTAACAGCGCCAGGAGGGGAAGCACCTGCAGCGCGTGAAGCCCGATGAAGTGCGGGATACGAACGTCGCCGTGCTCGGTGCTCCAGCCGGTACCGATCAGGCCGGGACCGCCGTCGGGCGCGCCAACGGTGTGCGCGCCAGCGATGGTCATGCGCGCTCCGGCTCGCGCCGCTTCCAACTGCGTCGTCGTTGGCCGCGTCATCAGTCCGCCCGTTATCGCGCCGACGATGGTGATGCTCATGCCGAGGCGGAGCGCCCACCCGAGCGCCGCGTCCTCGAACCGGTGACGCCACAGCGCCACCGCCACAGCAATGGTCGACAGCGTCTGGATCACAATCGCGAGCCCCATGATCGAGAACAGGACGGTGTCGACGAGTGTGCCGACGTTGAAGTGACTGGTGGTTCCGCGCCACGCCTGGGTGGCGATGATGGCCATCTCCAGCACCATCACGACCGTCGTCAGCCAGCCGATGATGCGCCGGGTGCGGGGCCAGTCCGGAAGCAGCGTGAAGATCCACGCCAGCGTTACGGTGTAGATGGTGATTGAAATGGCGAACTTGGCCGGCTTGAGCCACGCCGGGGCGCCGGTGATAACCGTCGGGTCGACCACCAACCCCACGAGGGCGCCGGCGAGGACGACCAGCATCAGCGCGGCCGTCGTGATGAGCTCTGGGCTGGTCTGCCACAGTCGTCGCAACATAGTACCCACTCTTTCTTGCAATGTAATCATTGTCAACATCAGGCTATCGCGACAAGTTGACGATGTCAACATCTGCAGCTACGATGGGGTCCATGGCAGGTTCCGCCTCGAAACGGCCCAGGAGGAAGCGCGCTGGTCAGTACCACCACGGCGACCTGCGCCATGCGCTGATCGATCAGGCGCTTCGGACGATCCTTACGGCCGGGGTCGAGGGATTGACGCTGCGAGGGGTGGGCGAAGCGCTTGGGGTCTCAAGAACCGCGCTGTATCGCCATTTCTCCGACAAGCAGGCGCTTGTCGCGGCGGTCGCACGGGAAGGCTTCCGTACATTCCGGCGCGCGCTCGTTGATGCATGGGAACAACAGGGCCGCGGCCGAGCCGGCTTCGAGGCCATGGGCGAAGCCTACTTGCAGTTCGCGGTCGCTCATCCATCCCACTACCGCGTCATGTTCGGCCGGTTCATGGAATCGTGCGCACGCGATCCGGAGCTGATCAACGAGGCCACCGGCGCGTTCCAAGCGCTACTGGACGCGCTGGTCGAAGGTCAGCGTGAAGGATGGGTACGCCAGGACGACCCGGTGATCCTCGCGCGTTTCGTCTGGTCGGTGACGCATGGCATCGCCATGCTCGTCATCGACGGCCAACTGCGTGACAGCGACGAGGCCGGCGCGGCCTTGAACCGGTACGCGGCGGAACGAATCCAGGCCGCGATCGCACCGTCACTCTGACGCGACGCTCTCCGCCGGGCGCGACGCGGCGCCAGGAAGTGCTTAAGGCATCTCCCATCCGGGCGGACCGGGAATCGTGCGGGTGTGGTGAAACGTGTACTCGCCGAGCACACGCTCGTGTCCACCCTCCTCCACCGCGATCAGGCGAGCGACCATCGTGGATGTCGGTGACGCCTTGGCCCACGTGATCGACTGCTGGCAGATGACGCGATCGGTGTCGGCGCGAATCGGGATGTCGGTCATTCGCCGATGCTCGATCCCGCGTGAGTCGCACCAACTCAGATCAACTCGCGACGCCTTCGTCACATCTACGGCGAGACGTGCCGCGAGCACATCGTCATCAGCGGAGACCGTGCACTGGATCGCCTCGCCTGGTGAAGCGGCGTACTCGCGGACCCGCAGCCCACGCTCGCCGGCATGCGTAATCAGCTGTTCGCCGACGATGACCTGCAACGAGCCCGATCGGGCGAGGGCGCCGAGCCCCTCGGCGAGAGCGATCATCTCGCGGAGGCGGTCGCCGCAGCCGTCGCAGGTCATCACGTGCTCCTCGAGCGTCTCTTCAGCCTGAGGAGGCAGGACCGCGAGCCAGTAGTCCATGAGCACGGCGGCGTCGATCGGGTTCGAGCAGCCCGCGTTCCGGCGCGGAGTCGTCACGCGGTCGCTCCCATGCACTCCCGCAGCTGGTGAAGGGCACGATGACGGATCACGCGAACGTTCCCCTCGGATAACCCGAGAAACGCCGCCGCCTCGGCAGCCGTCTGCTCGTCATAGAACGTCATCACGACAACGGAGCGTTCACGTTCGCCGAGGCTTTGAACACATCGAGCCAGTTGCGATCCATCCAGTCTGGGCGCCGGCGGTGGCTCCGGCACGAGGACCGCTCCGAACGTGTCGAGCAACTGCTCCTGCCGGCGAACGCTGCGGCGCAAATCGAGCACGGTCATCCGACAGGTTCCCAGAACGAACGGCGCGAGCTTGTCCGAGTCACGCAGACGACCGGCTCGCAGAGCCTCGATGGTCTTGAGCAACACCTGCTGCACCAGATCGTCTGCAGCGGCCGCCGATCTCAGGTGACGAAGCCCATACAGCCGGATGCGCGGTGCCATCCGGCGGCACATTTCGGCCTCGGCGTCCCGCTGCCCGGCGGCAATGCGCTGCGTGACCTCGGCGTCGCTCAATTCGGAGAGCATTCACCATCAGTCTACGTGTTGCCGCACGGGTCGCGACAGCTACGCCGGCAACACGCCAAGCTGTTGCAGCAGGGCGACGTTGTCCAGCACGGCCCAGTGCTCGACGACTTGGCCGTCGAGAACGCGGTTGCACTCGATGCCTGAAAACGTCACGACACGCCCGGTGGCCGGAATGCCCTGGAACTCACCCTGATGCGTGCCGGTCATGCTCCAGCGTGCGGTCGCTGAGTCCCCTTCGGCGATGCACGAATCGATCGAGATCCGCGCGTCAGGAAATGCGCTGCTGAAGGCCACCATGAAGCTGGACCAGCCATCGGCATCGAAGGCGTCGGGCGTACCGGATACGTGGCCGCGGAAATCCAGGCTTCGCATCGCTCGCTCTGTCGTCCAGTCGCGCTCGTTGAACGCCTGGATCCAACGCCGTGTCACGCTCTTCGGATCGCGCGCCGGGCTGTTTTGATCTATGAACCCCTGCGGCTCTTCCGGCAGCGGGCCAAGAATCTCGACCTGGTACTTCGCGGCCACCGCCATGAGTTTCGCCATGTCGGGTGGCGCCGGTGCTGCCTCGGCCATATCCGCGACGAACTGTGCGAAGCCGGCGGGGGCACACAGCAGCAGCATGCGCGCAGGCGCGTTGCCCAGCACCTTGAAGCCGTGCGGGATGTTGCGGGGTCCGAAGACATACGTCCCGGCCTTCGCCCGAATCCAATTGCCGCCACACACGAACGCCATCTCGCCCTCGAGGACGTAGAAGGCCTCATCCTCGAGACGATGGGTGTGATAGGGCGAGACGAATCCCGCCGGCATCAGATTCTCCACGAGTCCGAATGCGCCGTTGGTCGTTTCGCTGGTCGCCCTCAGGAATGTGGGAAGTCCGAGGAAGTAGAGGGGCGGTTCGTCGGTCGTATTGACCTGGGGCTGAAGGGCATGTGTGATCATCGGACTCTCCTTGGCGACCGGACGGTGCCGGATCTTCGGGCTACAACCACCATGTGTCACGACGGTGCCCTCGCGTTACAGCGGACATGTTTCCGGGGGATCGTGTGGCCAACGGCCTGCGCGGCCGTCGCTATGTCAGCGGTGGCGTTGGCCCAGACGCCAGACGCGACCCTCGTCGCAAACGCCCGGGCGATCCACGAACGCGTTCTCACCATCGACACGCACATCGATTTCGACACCGCCCACTTCACGGCCGAGTGCAACTACACGCGGCGACTCCTCACACAGTTCAATCTGCCGAAAATGCGCCAGGGCGGCCTCGACGTCGCGTTCCTGAACGTCCATGTCCCACAAGGGCCGCTGACCTCGTCCGGCTACGCGGATGCGTATCGCCAGGCCGTCGCGAAGTTCGACGCCGTCCATCGATTGACCGAGCAGATCGCGCCGAAGGAGATCGGGCTCGCGCTGACGCCGGCCGATGTGACTCGCGTGGCGCAAAGCGGACGGAAGGTGGCCGTCATCGGCATCGAGAACGGCTATCCCGTCGGCACTGACGTCGCCCGCGTCCGCGAGTTCTTCGACCGAGGCGGGCGCTACATGTCACTCGCGCACAGCGGGCACAATCAGCTCTCGGACTCTCACACCGGCGAGACCACGCGAGACGCTCCCAATGGCGGTCTCAGCGCGCGCGGGCGCGAGGTCGTCGCCGAAATGAATCGCGTCGGCATGATGGTCGACCTCTCGCATCTTTCGCGGGCGGCTGCGATGCAGGCCCTCGCGCTGTCGAAGGCGCCGGTGATCGCTTCACACTCCTCGGTCCGCGCGCTCGTCGATCACAACCGCAACCTGGACGACGAGCAGCTGCTCGCGCTGAAGCGGAACGGCGGAGTCGTCCAGATCGTGGCGTATGCGGCGTATCTCAAGGCGGGAGCGCACAGCGGCCGTCGACCTGTTCGCGAGCTGGCCCGAGAGCGGCCGGGATGCCCAATCGAAGCACAAGGAACCACGCCACTCTCAGTCGAGGGGCGGCCAGGTGTGAAAGAGCTCGTCGATCACATCGACTACGCGGTCAAGTTGATCGGCATCGATCACGTCGGCATCTCCTCCGACTTCGACGGCGCCGGCGGGATCGAAGGCTGGGACAGCGCGGCAGACACTGCGAACGTCACCGTGGAGCTCGTCCGTCGCGGCTACCGCGAGCCCGACATCGCGAAACTGTGGGGCGGCAATCTGCTTCGCGTGTGGGCCGAGGTGGAGCGCGTGGCGCAGCGTCTACAGACGGGCAAGTGAGAGGGTCCGCACGTAGGCGGTCACTGTGGTTCGACCGCAGCGGCAGCGCGGTACGCTGGCCACGCGTCATGTAGATACATGCCGAACGGAACCCACCAGGCGACGTCATTCGTGAGGCACAAGATGCAGGCGGACATCGGCCACGTGCCGGTCGCGATCAACCAGGCCATCCCGATCGGGCCGAGCACCTTGCCGGTGAGTCCGACCGCCGCGATGAGCCAGCCGCGCTCCGGGACGCGAGCGACGTCGAGATAGAGCACGCCGTAGAGTCCGATCACCATCCCGAGACACGCGAACACGGCGGGTTGATTCGACAGCGTCATTCCAGTGAGCCGGAAGAGCCACTGCGGATCGACGGCAGACCACAGTCCCCACAGAATGTTGTACAGACCAGCGGCCGTGAACACGGCGCGATGAAACCGTCGGCGGCGGACTAGCGCCAGGGCCACCCTCCGTACGGCAGTTCGAGTGCTGCGTAGAGATCACGCAGGCCTGACACGACAACACCGACCGCCATCACGACAAGTCCCCAGCGCAACCCGTCCGGAAGGTCGGAGGAAGCCATCACCAACCCGTCAGGCAGCCGCGACCAGGCGGCCAGCACTGGAATCAGGCTGGCGATCATCGCGCCGTAGAGGATGCCCATCACCGCGTGCGTAACGCGCTCGCCGGCGTAGACATCGCCCAGCGGCTTTCGTGCCGTTGTCTCCACCACGAAGTCGGCGAGCGTCAGGATGATCTCCGCGATCAAGACGGCGACCAGCACCAGGACCCATCGGCCGTGCCATGCGATCCACGGCAGGGTGCCGAACAGAACGCCGTACAGGAAATCACGCGCGGCGTGCAGCTTCAGCTCCGACGCGCATTGTGCTCCTCGTGCGGGCAGCCGCGCGCGCCATTCGTGATAGTAGAGCGTGTCGAATCCGCCGATGACGCCTTGAATCGCGAGCAGCCAGAGCGCAACGATCATGACCGCGTGTCGGTGAGTTCGACGATTCCAGCGTAGGAGATCAGCAGGCCGACGCGCGGCAGCCCGACGCGAACATCGACGTGAATGCGTGTCGGCCCTGCAGGATCCTCGCGCGCCTCCACGCAAGGCGCCCATCGCTCCGGGATGCGAACGCGAACTGGCCAGCAGAGAAACACGCCCGCGTGGGCATAGGAGAGGCTTCCTCCTGATGCACGCAGACGAAAGCGGAACTCGAGCACACCGAATCGCTCGGCGAGCCCGTCGTGCCATTGATATTGCCAGGTGTCGAGACGACGGCCGTCGAATGTCCGCACCCAGTGCTCGTCGTCGCGACTACTGACGATGATGAGCCGCACGTCAGCCGAGGCACTGGGTTGTGGCAAACGAAGCAGTCGCCCGAGCAGTCGGGCCAGTCGATGGCGACCGCGGTCGATACACAGATGGCCGTCGGCGCGAACCGTTGACGCGCTGCCGTGCAGGCACTGGAGTGGCTCTCCAAGATCGTTCCAGGAGCTCCCCATGATCCGTGCGTACAGTGGTGCCGTGACGGTCATGTCGGCTTGCTGCGGTCTGACTCCGATCGTCGTCGCGGGCCGCCCTTCAGGCTGCCAGCTCGGTCTCCTCCTCAAACAGCTGACGGGTCGGGTCCATCCATAGCCACAGGCACGCCCCCGCGGCGAGGCCTACAGCCATCGGGATCAGCGGCGCATTGTAGCTGCCGGTGAGTGCCACGATGTATCCGAACACGACCGATGAGATCGCAGACGCGACGTTCGCAGCCGTGTTCATGAACCCGAACACCGCGCCGGCATGCCGACGGCCGATGTCGAGCGTCATGGCGCACAGATTGGGCTGCTGCAGCAGGACGCCGCCGTACGCGATCGAGAGAAACACCAGCGCCCAGGTGCCGTTCGACGCGAGAATCGTCGCCGACATGAACACGGCGGCCGTGGCCAACCCGAACACACCAAGCGCACGACGCCCGCGTTTGAGGCCGAACCTGCGCACGAGCCAATCGCCCGCCACGCCACCGATCGCGTTCGAGCAGGCGCCGATCGCGTAGGTCAGCGACGACAGCGCCAGCGCCGCTTCCGAGTAGCCATGACCTCTCGCGAGATACGTCTGCAGCCACGCCTGGAAGAACCCAAGTGTGTAGACGTACGAGGCGCCGATACCCGCGAGGGTCCAGAACATCGGCAGTCGGAGTGCGGTGCCCCATGGCAGCCCACCGTGTTGGACGCTCAGCGGCGGGCCGATTTCCCGGAGTTCAGCTGGCGAGACTCCAGCCTTCTCCGACGGTGAATCACGGAACCATCGGTACCACACCGCCGCCCAGATGACGCCGAGGACGCCGAACACAAAGAACGGCGCACGCCAGCCGTAGCGCGCCTGGATCGGAAGGACCAGCAGCGGCGAGATCGCCGCGCCCACCTGACCGGTCATCCACACGATTCCCCACGCCCGTGTCCGCATCGCCGGCGGGATCCACCGGCCGATCACCGCTGCGGCGTTGGGATACGCGCCGGCCTCTCCCATGCCGAAACAGAAACGGACAACGAGGAGCATCCAGTAGTTCGACACGGCGCCGGTCAGCGACGTGAACGCCGACCACCACAGCACGATCCGCGTCAGCACGCGGCGCGGACCGATGCGGTCGCCGAGCGCACCGGTGGGGATTTCGAATGCGCTGTAGGACAGAAAGAAGACGCTCGCTACCCAGCCCCACGCCTGCGGGCTGATGCCGAGCGCGTCCTGCATCCGCGGGCCGGCGACACCGATACAGACACGATCGATGTAGGTAATGATCGACAGCAGCGAGAGCAGCCCGAGAACGCGGTGGTGATACTTCACCGCCGCTACTTGGCTCGCTTGCTTTTTCTCATGGTCATGTTCTCCGGGGAGAGGACGTCGAACTGATCCGGAACATTCTGCACGAGATCGCGTGCGAAGCACCCGTCGATTCCGGGTTCACACGATCGAATGGATGGTAATTGGCGCGAGGAACGAAGGCGGGACGAGCGGGATGAAGAACGAACCCTTCCCACTAATAGTATGGGGCGAGCCGTTCACATCTTCAAGACTGTTTGTTGCGCGCGAAGGCCGCTATTATCGCCGGTCCATGGCGAAACGCGTGCGTCGCGCTCGTCGTCATCCTCGCAAACCCTCTCCCACATCCGCCCTCGAGCGCATTCTGGAGGCCCCGCACCTCGAGCGGATCGTGCCTCAGTTACAACCCGAGGTGCTGCATCGCGTCATTCAGCACTACGGACTGGAAGACTGCGGACCGCTGGTGGCATTGGCCACACCCGGCCAGTTGGCGCGAGTGTTCGATCTCGATCTCTGGCGGCCAGCCGTACCTGGCCGTGACGAGCAGTTCGATGCCGGCCGCTTTGGCAACTGGCTCGAGGTCATGGTGGAGGCGGGCGTGTCGGGCGCAGCAGCGGCACTGGCCGCCATGGACGTCGACCTGGTTGCTGCGGGATTGAGTCCGCACGTTCGCGTGTTCGTTTACGCGGCGGTCACGCCCTACACCACACTCGATGGCGAACTCGCGTCGCCGGCACCAGCGATCGACGACCAGCTTCGCAGTGACATCGGTGGATATGCGGTGGTGGCCAACGGCACCGACTTCTGGGAGCCCATCACGACCGTCCTGACTGCGCTCGCCGACGCGCATGGCACCGAGTTCGACCGGATCATGCGGAAGTGCTGCCGCTTGTCGAACTCACGGCCAGAGGTCGACGGCCTGGTTGATCTGCTGACCGCCGACGCACAGACGGTGTTCGACCTTGCCGTCGATCGCGAGACACGGCGCGACGAGCAGGGATACGTGACGCCGGCGCAGGCCCGCGCGTTTCTGCAGGCGTCGCGGCGGCTGGATCTCCGGCAGGGCCCGCCGGCTCGTGACTCGATTACCGACGCCTACTTCAGAGACCTCGCAGCGCGGACGGCGTCACAGCAGGACGATGGGGCCGACGAATCGCCGCGGGGCGAGCGTGCGGATATGAGTCGCGATTGCCCGCCCGAGGCGGTCGACGCGATCGTCGACCTGCTGCGTGACGCAGGCGTCATGCCGCGGACGCCGCGGGCACTGCTCGAAG
>Ga0111539_10010342_pt1 | contig 11747 bp, 14 predicted proteins | sample RhiMethybrSRZTD1_FD_79667 | JGI IMG/M metagenome (GOLD analysis project Ga0111539, IMG submission 79667) | Populus rhizosphere microbial communities from Tennessee, USA - Rhizosphere MetaG P. TD hybrid SRZTD1 (version 2) (version 2) | ecosystem: Host-associated > Plants > Roots > Rhizosphere >...
CCAGTACGACGAGAAGTTGACGATCTCGCGAACGAGGACGCCGGTCAGCGCGGGGCGCTCCAGGCGACCGATGCGGACGGCTCGCGACGCTCGCACGGCCATTGATTAGTGCCCCTCCCAACAATGGTCAGGGCACTTCTGCCGGCCCCCGGAACCGCCAGGCTGCGTCCTCAGTCGCGCCAATATGCCCGCATATTGACGCTCCCTGCGTCCTTGCCTGCCCGCACCGGGAGCTCGCCAGAATCGCGAGACCATCACTGGAATGAGCACTAGTCGATCTGCTCTCCGGTGAGGAGGACGAAGACGTCCTCGAGGTTAGCGGGCCGCCGCTCGCCTTCGGGCGCGTTCCCGTCGGCGTCCTCCGTTCCAAGGACGGCGATGCTCGTGCCAGTGCGGCGGGTGCGGAATCCATCGGCGCGCGCCTTCGTCTCCGCCTCGGCGAGCTGCGCGGGCGAACCGTAGACCTCGACCGCGGTGCGGCCCGCGTGCGTGGCGATGAGCTCGCCCGGAGGGCCAGAGGCGACGCCCTCGCCGTGCGACATGATCAGGACGGTGTCGGCGAGCCGCTCGGCCTCCTCGATGTAATGGGTCGACATGAGAATCGTCGTGCCCTCCGCGCGGAGCGCGTCGATGAGGGCCCAGAGCTCCTGGCGCACCTGCGGGTCGAGCCCCACGGTCGGCTCGTCGAGGAGGACGAGGCGGGGCCGGTGGACGAGGGCCCGTGCGATGAGGAGTCGCCGGCGCATCCCGCCGGAGAGCTTGTCCACGCGGGAGTCGCGGCGGCCGACGAGGTTCGCCATCTCGAGCGCCGCCTCGATTGCCTTTCGCCGCTCCGAGCGGCCGATTCGGTAGAGGTGCGTGAAGACCAGCAGGTTCTGCTCGACCGTCAGCGTGACGTCGAGGTTGTCGAGCTGGGGAGCGACCCCGCACTCGGCCCGCGCCGCCTTCGACTCCTCCGGCAGGCGGTAGCCGAGCACCTCGAGGTCGCCCTCGTCGGCGATTGCCTGGGCGGTGAGGAGGCGCATGGTTGTCGACTTGCCCGCGCCGTTCGGCCCGAGCAGGCCCACGCAGGTGCCCTCGGGCACGTCGAGGTCGAGGCCGTTGACGGCCGTGATCGCGCCGTAGCGCTTGACCACTCCGCGCAATCTGATCGCCAGCTCTTCGCGCACGATTTCAGCATGCCAGTTTGAACTTCTGCCCTAGTTCGACGTCTGAACGAATGCGTGCAGGCAGACACAATCCACCGGACCCTGTTCGAAAACGAGCGGCTCGTCCTCGGAGAGTTCTGGTGCCCGCCCGAGAGCCGGTGCTGGCACGGGCTGAACAGCGTCTCCGCGGCGCCCCACGTGATCTTCCCGCGCACCCCGGTGACGATCCGCCAGCTCGGGCGCGAGCCGGTCGTCTGCGACCGCAATCACGTGCTCTTCTTCAACCCGGGACAGCGCTTTTTCCGCTCGCTGCGGAGCCGCGACGGCGATCGTTCCTACTACGTCGAGCTCGCGCCCGAGCTCATGTTCAACCTGGCCGCGCTGACGAGCTTCCCCTTCGCCTTCGGCCCCTGCGACCCCACGGTGTTCCTCCTGCAGCGACTCGCGGTCAGGCATCTGCGCGAGCCGAGCCCCGATCCGCTCCTCGTCGAGGAGAGCCTCACCGAGGCGGTCGGCCTGGCCCTCGAGCGCGCGCGGAGCTTCCACGGCCTGCGCTCCAAGGGGAGGGCGGCGACGCGTGCGGCGCACAGGGAGATCGTCGACCAGACGAAGGAGCTGCTCGCGGCCCGGTTCCGCGAGCGGCTCACGATGGGTCAGATCGCGGCCGCGATCGGCGTCTCCCGTTTCCACCTGAGCCGGGTCTTCCGCTCGACGACGGGCTTCTCGCTGCACGGCTATCGAAACCAGCTGCGCCTCCGGGCAGCGCTCGAACGCATCGCCGATCCCGAGACGCGGCTGCCGTCGCTCGCGTCCGAGCTCGGCTTCTCGAGCCACAGCCACTTCACGGCGGCGTTCCGGGAGGCGTTCGGCGTGGCTCCCTCCGAGCTGCGCGGAAGGGTGACCCGGGCGAGGCTTCAGGACGTGCTCGAACGCCACGCGGCTACCAGGATCGTGCCTCTTTCGGCCGCCTCGGGCTGCGACTGAGGCCCGCAGAAACAGGCTTCCGCGGGCGTTTACGGACCGCGCAACGACGTATCAGCTCCGCCAAACAGGAAGAGCCTGCGTGCGTCTTCCCTCCTCGACGACACCAAGGAGGCAGGCGTGAAATCGAACAGGCGATTGGCTCTTCTCTTTGCGGTCCTCGCGGCCGCTCTGCTCGCCGCTGCCGGTTGCGGCGGCAGCGACAACGAAGGCGGCAATGCGGCCCCGACGGGCGGAGGCCCGAGCAGCGGGCCCGCCGCCGAGCAGGTGATCACGGTCGGATGGGGCGCCGAGCCGCCGTCGCTCGACCCAGGCCTCGCGACCGACACGACGTCCTCCAACATCCTCCTGAACATCATGGATCCGCTCGTCATGCTCGGCGACGACCTGGAGCCCGTGCCCTCGCTCGCCGAGAGCTGGGACGTGAGCAAGGACGGGAAGACCGTGACCTTCCACCTACGCTCCGACGGGAAGTGGACGAACGGAGACCCGGTCACCGCGGAGGACTTCGAGTACTCCTGGAAGCGGACGATCTCGCCCGAGCTCGCAGCCGACTACGCGTACCAGTTCTACGGAATCGTCGGCGCCGCCGATTACAACGCCTGCCAGAAGAACTGCGACGCGCTCCGCGACAAGGTCGGCGTCAAGGCTCTCGACGACACGACGCTCGAGGTGACGCTGACCACGCCGCAGCCGTGGTTCGTGCAGCAGGCCAGCCACACCTCGTTCCTCGCCGTCCACCGCGCCACGGTCGAGCAGTTCGGAGACCGCTGGACCGATCCGAAGAACATCGTCACCGACGGCCCGTTCAAGCTCGAGTCGTGGGAGCACGACGCCTCCATCGACCTCGTGAAGAACGACGAGTGGCGAAACGCCGACGACGTCTCGCTCACGCGCGTGAACGGCAAGATCATCGTCGACGGGACGACGCGAGTGCAGGCCTTCGAGGCCGGCGAGGTCGACGCGCTCGACGCGGGCGGCCTGCCGCCGGACGAGATCGCCCGGCTGAAGGAGACGCCCGAGTACGAGTCGTATCCCGCGCTCGGGACCTACTACTACGGCTTCAACCTCGAGAACCTGCCGGACGTGCACGAGCGCCAGGCTCTCTCGCTCGCCATCGACCGGCGGACGATCGTGGACAACATCGCCCAGGCCGACCAGGTTCCCTCGACGGGGTTCTCCCCGAAGGGCCTGCCGGGGTTCGACGTCTTCAACCCCAACTCGCCCTGGACACCCGAGAGCGGAGACATCGACGCCGCCAAGGACGCGATGTCGCAGGCACAGAACCCGAAGACGAGCCTCAACCTCTTCTTCAACGACTCACCGGGGCACAAGGAGATCGCCACGGCCGTGCAGGCCAACTGGGACGAGCTCGGTGTGACGACGACGTTGAAGCAGCAGGAGTGGGCGCAGTTCCTCGAGTTCCTCGGCCCGCCGCCGAACCAGGCGGTGGACGTCTACCGGAACGGGTGGATCGGCGACTACGTCGACGCCATCAACTTCCTGGAGCTCTGGACCTGCGATTCGGGCAACAACAACTCGAACTACTGCGACGAGGACTACGACGCGCTGCTCGAAGAGGCCAGGCACACGCCTGACGACGCGGCCCGCTACGAGATCTACGGCCAGCTCGAGGACAAGCTCCTCGGGCAGGACGGCGCGCTCCCTCTCACGCCGATCTACTGGTACACGTATCCGAACCTCGAGCAGCTCTCCATCAAGGACACCTTCACGGTGAACCTGCTCAACCAGATCGACCTGACGAAGGTGGTCGTCAGGGAGCAGTAAAGGGCACTCCCCCACCACCTGTCACCGGCAGGTGGGGTGCGTCCGGCGCCTCACCTGCCCCCTCCTTGTTTTCGGTCGAAGGGTGCGGCTTCCCGCACCCTTCACACGCCGGGTGGCCGCATTGCCCGGGCCCGGCGAAGAGGTGAAGCTTCGGGCATGAACGAGGTCGAGATCACCCTGCGCTTCCGGCAGATGCCGCCGCTGCACGTCCACGAAGAGGACGAGGAGCTGCGTGTCCTCGACGGCCGGCTGACCGTGTTCGCGGGCGGGCGCCGGATCGAGCTCGCTGCCGGCGATTCCTGGGTCTCGCCGGGCGGGATTCCGCACACCTACCGTGCGGAGACGAGCTCTGTGCGCTTGGTCGCCTCGACGGCGGTGCAGGCGCCCGGCCGCTACGAGGACTTCCTCCGCGCGGTCGCGGAGCCGTCGGCGATGAGCCCCGACGACGAGGCGAATCTCACCGTCCTCGCAGGGGCGAACAGAATCACCGTTCTCGCGGAGCCAGGCGCTCTTCCCGCTTAGTTGCAGGGGTCACAGGTGTACCCGGATGGCCACCGGGTACGTATCTGCTGAGGGCCGCTATGCGGCCGGAGCGGTGAATGAAGGAGGGGGACAAGTGGAACGCACCTATACGACCACTGAGCCATGGACCTACCGCGATGTCGACACGCTCGGCGTCGACATGACGCGCGGCGTCGACCTCGTGGGCTTCGATGTCGAGGCGACGGACGGTGGCATCGGCAAGATCGACGAGGCGACCTATGACGTCGGCTCGAGCTATGTCGTCGTCGACACAGGCCCGTGGATCTTCGGGAAGAAGGTCATGCTGCCTGCCGCGCTGATCCAGCGGGTCGAGCTCGATTCGCAGACGGTGCTCATCGATCGGACGAAGGACGAGATCAAGAGCTCGCCCGAGTTCGACGAGGAGAGCTATCGCGACGAGACGTACCGCACGCAGCTCGGCTCGTACTACTATCGCGAGTCGGACAGGTAGCTCGTCGGAGAACGAGACGAAACGGCCGCCCACGGGCGGCCGTTTCTTGTTAATCCGTCAGACTTCTCGCATGACCATCCACGACATCTCTGTCCCCATCCGCTCCGACATGCCGATCTATGCCGGCGACCCGGATGTCGAGCTCGAGCGCGCATCGTCGATCGCAGAGGGCGGCCACGCCAACGTGAGCAAGCTGTCCATGGGCGTGCACACCGGGACCCACGTCGACGCGCCGGTGCACTTCCTCGAAGGCGCGCCGGGAATGGAGAGCGTTTCGCTCGATGCCCTTTGCGGCCCCGCGGTGGTCGTCGACGGCACACGTCTCGACGGCGACACGATCGGGCAGTCCGACCTCGAGTCGCTGGACCTCCCCGAGGGCGCAGAGCGGATCATCCTCAAGACGCGGAACTCCGAGCTCTGGAATCAGGACGCGTTCACGCGGGACTTCCTCAGGCTCGACGGGAGCGGCGCGCGGTATCTCATCTCACGCGGGGTCCGAACAATCGGGATCGACTACCTCTCAGTGGGGGACCACGAGGCTCATCGCGAGCTTCTCGGCGCGGGCGTTGTCCCGGTGGAGGGGCTCGATCTTCGCAAGATCGCGCCGGGCGCCTACACCTTGATCTGCCTGCCGCTCGACCTCGTCGGCTCCGACGGCGCGCCCGCCCGCACGATCCTGATCGACTAGAACCTGACCTCGAGCGAGCGCACGCCGGTCATCTCGAGCCAGTAACGGCTGTCGCCGTCGTGCGCGACGCGGATGAGCACGCCCTCGCAGGCCGGGCAGCGCACGACGATGCCAGGCGCCTGCGCGTAGACGTTTGTGCCGCCGACGGGGCCGACCGCGCCGCAGTTGGCGCAGGTCCCGACGGCGGTCGTGACCTCGAAGGCGTACATCTGCTCCAGCGTCCCGGCGGCCGCGTTCCCGTCCAGCATCAGTTCGTCCATCCTTTGCATCTCAGCCTCCTGTCGGCCCGAATCTCTCTGTCTTGACGCGTCCCGGCGGCAGACCGCTCTCCACGAGCGCGGAGGCGACCGCCTCGACGAAGCCGGTCGGCCCGCACACGAGTGCGAGCGGATCGTCCTGCACCGACCAGCCCGTCTCCGTGAGGAGCTCGCGGTCGACCCGCCGCCCGAATCCCTCCCAGCCCGGCGGTTGCTCGCGCGTGAGGGTGAAGAACACCTCGAGCCCGTCTCCCCTGGCGGCGAGCTCCTCGAGCTCCGCGCGGTAGATGACGTCCTCGAGCCGCTTCGCCGAGTAGAGGAGCCGCATCGAGGTGGCGCTTCCACTCGCGACCCGGTGTCTGATCATCGCCATGAGCGGCGCGACGCCGGACCCACCGCCGACGAGAAAGACGGGCCGGCCGTCGTCGGAGTCCCAGACGAAGTACCCGCCGATCGGCCCGCGGAGCTCGAGCTTGTCGCCCACGACGAGCACGTCGGTGAGATAGGGCGAGACCTCGCCGTCGTCGAGCCGCTCGACGGTCAGCGCGAGCCGGCCTTCCTCGGGCGCCGAGGCGATCGAGTAGCTGCGCTGCGCCTGGTAGCCGTCCTCGGCGGTGAGGCGGATGTCCACGTGCTGGCCGGCGAGATGCCCGGGCCAGTCGGGCGCGTCGAGAACGAGGGTCTTGACCTGCGGCGTCTCCTCGACGAGCTCTGCGACCTCGCAGAGCTGCCAGGCGAGCGGCGCCCTCAATCCCCCCAGTACCGCTGCTCTCGCCACGGGTCTCCGTACATGTGGTAGCCGAGCGCCTCCCAGAAGCCCGGCTCGTCGTGCTCGGCGAGGCTGAGCCCGCGAACCCACTTGGCGCTCTTCCAGAAGTAGAGGTGCGGGACGAGGAGGCGCGCCGGCCCGCCGTGCTCGGGGTCGAGCGGCTCGCCGTCGTAGCCGAACGCGATCCACGCCTTGCCGTCGCTGACGTCCTCGAGCGGGAGGTTGGTCGTGTAGCCGCCGTCGCAGAACGCGGTCACGTAGGCCGCGTCGGTCTCGACCTCCGCGAGCAGGGTGTCGACGGAGACCCCTTCCCAGATCGTGTCCAGCTTCGACCACTTCGTCACGCAGTGAATGTCCTTTGTGAGCGTCTCGCTCGGAAGCGCGCGAAACTCCTCCCACGTCCACGACCTCGCCTCGGCGACCTCGCCGGTGACCGTGAACGTCCACTCCTCGAGCGGCGTGTGCGGGGTCGGACCGGCCGAGAGCACAGGGAAGTCGTCGACCAGGTACTGGCCCGGGGGAACGCGGCCGGAATCGCCCTCCTCCCGCCGGCGCCCCTGGAATCCGCGCGACACGAAGCTCATCGCCCCATTCTCCTCTCTCGCGCAGCCCTGCGCCAAGCGGGTCGCCGATTTAAGGGCCTGTTAATGCGGAGGACATCCGCGCGCAAGCTTCCCCGGCAAGGCTGGTTGGCATCAACGACCAGGGAGGACTCATGAAGAGGATTCTCGCGCTCACGGGTCTCGGCTCGCTCGCGGCAGCGCTTCTCGCGACAGCGGCGGTGGCAGGGCCGCCGGCGCCGTCGTTCTACGTGAACGGGACGCTCTATCGCACCGTCGGGACACCGACCGACTTCTCGAGAACGCGCGCACCGGCGTCGAGCTTCGACACCATCTACCAGTTCTTCGGTGCCCAGACGTACAACGTCGCCACGGCCGCCCCGGGGGACACCGGCTTCAACGGTGGCCGCTGGCAGGTCGTGGGGCTCTCGTTCGCCGACTACGATGCAGCGCTCGCGGCGCATGACGCGAACAGTAGTGGTGACTTCGACACCACCGCTGAGGTCCAGGCGGCTCTCGCTGACGGAAGCGCCACCAGCCTTGGCGTCGTCAAGTCCTTCGAGTGTCCGGTCATCCCGCTTCATTGAGGGAGGAGGCAAGGGCCGGCTCCGACGGCGGGGCCGGCCCGAACCGCGCACAATGAAGGCGGAGATGGAAACCGTTCTCGTCGTCGACGACGAACCGACGCTCCGCGAGGTCGTCGTCCGTTACCTCGAGCGAGAGGGCTATCGCGCGCTCATCGCCGTCGACGGCGACGAGGCGGAGGACGCGCTCCGCGCCGAGTCGCCGGATCTCGTCATCCTCGACCTCATGCTGCCCGGAACCGACGGGCTCGAGCTCTGCCGCCGGATCCGCGCCCGCTCGTCCCTTCCGGTCATCATGCTCACGGCGCGCGGCGAAGAGACCGACCGGATCGTCGGACTCGAGCTCGGCGCCGACGACTACGTCACCAAGCCCTTCTCGCCACGGGAGCTCGTCGCGCGGGTCCGGACCGTCTTGCGACGAGCGGCTCAGCCGGTGGAGCTTCATGAGGTCTTGCAGCATGGGGATCTCGTGCTCGACTCGGCCTCGCGCGACGTCCGGATTCGAGGACGGGTCGTGAAGCTGACGGCGAGGGAGTTCGACCTGCTCTGGTTCCTCGCCGCCCACCCGCGGCGCGTCTTCTCCCGCGAGCATCTGATGGCGAGCGTCTGGGGGTATCAGTCCGCTTTCGACACGGGGACGGTCACCGTCCACATTCGCCGCCTGCGCGCGAAGATCGAGGACGATGCCGCGCGGCCCCGGCACATCGAGACGGTCTGGGGCGTCGGCTACAGGTTCTCGCCGTGATCGAACTGGCGCTCGTCGTCGCGAGTGCGACGTTCGCAGCGGGTGCGTTGCTGGCGTACGCCATCTCGCGGCTTCGCACGGTACACGCCAGGCTCATCGGCCTGGCACTCCTTTGCGTCACGCTTCCGCTCGGCGCCGTCTTGCTCTCGGGCGTCGCGATGTTCCACATGGGCGCGGACGTCGTGATCCTGGCTGTGGCCGGAGCGTCGTCGCTCGTGGCCGTCGGCGCGGCACTGCTCGTGACCCGTTCGATCACGATCCCGCTCGAGCGCCTCCGGACGGCGTCCGTCGCGCTCGCGGGCGGTGATTTCGCGCCCGAGGCAGCGGGCGCCGGGCCGGTCGAGCTCGCCGAGGTCGGCCGCGCCTTCGACGAAATGGCGCGCAAGCTGGAGGAGCTTTTCGACGCCCGCCGACAGCTGATCGCCTGGGCGAGCCACGACCTGCGAACGCCGCTCGCCTCTCTGCAGGCGATGCTGGAGGCGGTCGAGGACGGTGTCGTGCCGGCCGAGCATTACCTACCGGCCATGCGAGAGCAGGTGCAGACGCTGGGCCGCCTCGTCGACGACTTGTTCGAGCTCGCGCAGATCGACTCCGGCGCGCTCACGCTCGAGCTCGAGGAGGCGCAGGTCGCGGATCTCGTCCAGGTGTGCGTACGCGGTCTGGAAGCTGAGGCCAGAGCCCGTCACGTCGCGCTCTCGACACTTCTGGACGACGATGTCCCCGCTGTGCACGCGGCCCCGGACAAGGTCGAGCGCGTCCTTCAGAACCTGCTCACGAACGCGCTCCGGCACACGCCCTCGGACGGCGCGGTCGCGGTCGTCGTACGCGCGGGCGACCACGAGGTGACGATCGCTGTCGAGGACAATGGGGAGGGCCTCGCGCACGGCGCCGAGCGGCGCATGTTCGAGCGTTTCTGGAGAAGCGACTCGGCACGCACCGGCTCTTGGAACGGCGCTGGGCTTGGACTGGCTATCGCTCGAGGCCTGGTCGAGGCGCAGGGCGGACACATCTGGGCGGAGAACCGCCCGGGTGGCGGCGCGCGCATCGCCTTTACGCTGCCGCGCGCGTAAGGGATCGTTCAGATCTGCGGGCTACGATCAGGCCGTGGGCCTGCTCATCGGCGTCGCCTTCGTCGCGGGCATCGTCACGGCGATCTCGCCTTGCGTCCTGCCGGTGCTGCCCATCGTCTTCGCCGGAGGAGCGACGGGGGACAGGAGGCGCCCCTACGCCATCGTCGCGGGACTCGTGTGGAGCTTCACGCTCTTCACCCTGGTCGCGACGGCGCTCCTCTCGGCCCTTGGGCTCCCTGACGACCTCCTCCGCAACATCGCCATCGGAGTCGTGATGCTCGTCGGCCTCTCGCTCCTGTGGCCGCGGCTCGGCGCGCTGGTCGAGCGCCCGTTCCAGGCCCTTGGCCGGCGGAATCCGGGGGGGATGGGCGGCGGCTTCCTCCTCGGCGTCAGCCTGGGCCTGCTCTTCACGCCGTGCGCCGGGCCTGTCATCGCCGCGGTTGCCGTGCTCGCGGCGACCCAGCGCTTCTCGGTTCAGGGCGTGCTCGTCACGCTCGCCTACGCGCTCGGCGCCGGGCTCGTGCTGCTGCTCATCGCCATCGGCGCGCAGCGCGGGATGAGCCTGCAAGCCTTGCGCGCGCGGGCGCCGCTCATCCGCCGGGCCCTCGGCGGCATCGTCGTCGGCGTCGCGATCCTGATGGCCTTCGGGCTCGACGTGAAGCTCGCGGCCAACGTCCCCGGGTACACGAAGGCGCTGCAGGGGCTCGAGGAGAGCGCCGCCGCGCAGGACCGCCTGGACGGCCTGCTTTCCGGGGAGAGCCACTTCCAGGGTGAGAAGCTGCAGGACTACGGCCAGGCGCCGGACTTCCAGAAGGTGACGCAGTGGCTGAACTCTCGTCCGCTCACGCTCGCCGCGCTCCGGGGGAAAGTCGTTCTCGTCGACTTCTGGACGTACTCCTGCGTCAACTGCATCCGCACGCTGCCGTACGTGAAGCGCTGGTACGAGACGTACAAGGACGCGGGCCTCGTCGTCATCGGCGTCCACACGCCCGAGTTCGCGTTCGAGCACGTGCCGGGGAACGTCGAGAACGCGGTGAGCTCGTTCGGCATCCGTTACCCGGTCGCGCTCGACAACGACTACGGCACGTGGAGCGCGTGGGGGAACCGCTACTGGCCCGCCGAGTACTACATCGACCGCCAGGGCCACGTCCGCTACGCGCACTTCGGGGAGGGCGACTACGGCGAGACCGAGCAGGTCATCCGCACGCTCTTGGCGGAGAAGAACTTGCCCGCACCCGTCTCCGGCTCCATCTCCGACCAGACGCCTCAAGGCGTGCTCACGCCCGAGACCTATCTCGGCACCGACCGGCTGTCCGGCCTCGTCGGCTCGCCGGTCGTCGCAGGGCGCGAGGCGACATACACGATCCCGAAGGTCGTCCCGCGAGACGGCGTCGCGTACGGAGGCCGCTGGACGGTCGGGCGAGAGCGGATCGTCGCGGGGGACGGGGCCCGCCTCCGCCTCGCCTACCAGGCGCGTGACGTCTACCTCGTGCTCGGAGGAAAGGGCACGGTCCACGTGGCCGTGGACGGCAAGCCCGTCAAGACGGTCGCAGTGACGGGCGACCGCCTCTACGCCCTCGTGACCGGATCCGGGCCCGCCGCCGACCACACGCTCGACCTTTCGTTCTCGCCGGGAGTCGAGGCGTACGCCTTCACGTTCGGCTAGCTACCGCACGACGAGCACGCCGCAGCTGGCGCGACGAATCAGGCGGTCGCCGAGGCCGTGGCGAAGGAGATGTCGCTGACCACCTACGGCCACGAGGCGTGCGTCGACTTTCGCCGCCGCTGCGAGAATCTCGGTCAGGGGGTCGCCGACGGTGCCGACCGCCTCCATACTCACCCCTTCTGCGGCGAGAATTCTGGCCGCCTCGGCCAGGAGCCGCCTCTGCTCGGCTTCTTGATCGCAGCTGACCGTGACGAGTCTCGACCCGATCGATCCGGCTGGGATGACGTGAAGGACGGCGATCCGCCGGCCTTGACGCGCAAATGCGGCCGCCTCGGTGAGCGCCCGCCTCGCCTCGGGCGATCCGTCGTAGGCGACCAGCACGGTTCCGCGTCCGTTTCGCATCAGCGCGGGGGAAAGGGGACTCTGGAGAGGAGGAGGCACGGCCCGAAGAGCAAGAGCCTCTTGAGGTAGAGCGTGCGCTGGTTGTGCAGCAGGGA
>Ga0111539_10010343_pt1 | contig 11746 bp, 7 predicted proteins | sample RhiMethybrSRZTD1_FD_79667 | JGI IMG/M metagenome (GOLD analysis project Ga0111539, IMG submission 79667) | Populus rhizosphere microbial communities from Tennessee, USA - Rhizosphere MetaG P. TD hybrid SRZTD1 (version 2) (version 2) | ecosystem: Host-associated > Plants > Roots > Rhizosphere >...
ATGGTGAGTTTATAACAAAATGGGGAACTGAAGGTAATGGAGATGGAGAGTTTTCTTCTCCAGAAGGGCTAGATGTTGATTCTCGTGGAAATGTATATGTTGCAGATACAGGCAATAGTCGAATTCAAAAATTTACTAGCGATGGTGAGTTTATAACAAAATGGGGAACTGAAGGTAATGGAGATGGAGAGTTTTCTTCCCATGCACATGGTGTAACAAAAGATTCATTGGATAACATATACATAACTGATAGATTCAATCATAATATTCAAAAATTTACTAGCGATGGTGAGTTTATAACAAAATGGGGAACTGAAGGTAATGGAGATGGGCAATTTAATGAACCACATAGTAGTATCGTAGATCGCTTTGGAAATGTATTGGTATCAGATATGAATAATCATAGAATTCAAAAATTTACTAGCGATGGTGAGTTTATAACAAAATGGGGAACTGAAGGTAATGGAGATGGGCAATTTGGGCTTCCCCTAGGGATAGGTAGTGATTCGAAAGGAAATATATTTATTATAGATCAGGTGACTTCTTCAATTCCACAATTTTCAAACCAAGGGCAATTTATAAATAAAATAGTTTTTAATTTTGGTAAACTTGAGGATATTGAAATAGATTCAAACGATTCTATTTATGTTACAGACAGAAATAAAAATGAAATTCTAAAATTTTCTAAAATAATAAATTGAAAGTATGTGACTTTGAAGTGAACAAATACTTATTTTTTTATCGTAATATGCTATATCAATAATTTCTATCATGCATTCATTGCTCATTGCTCTGGATAAATCATTGTTAATTGTCTGTCTCCAATATGAAATTGTTGTATTAAAAGAATAATAAGGGGTTATCAATACAAGACTTAGATCGTTTAATCAATTCAAAGTCCTACTAATAATGAATTAAATTTTTTTGTAAAAGAGGAGAAATAATTTTTTTCTTCGATCAAGAAAAATTCTTATTTTTCTTAACTTATTCTATATGGGAACCTATTGCCTGTACAAATATTAATAAAATCTTTTAGCATATACATTCATTTAGTGTCGAAGCTGCTTACTAAAATAAAAAACTAGAATTTACAACGAGATAAATACAATATAATTTATTTCCTGAACATTATTGTATATATTAGAAGTGAAAAAATTAATCCCTCTTTATATACTTAATAATAATAATTAAAAAAAATTAACCTAGAATCGTCACAAAAGTTTATTGATTCTAGTGCAGTGGTATAGGTTAATATATGAAAAATTTGTTTTCAAATATGAAGCCTTTACAAGAGAAGAAGAAAGCGTATGTTTCATTTTTATCAAAAATAATTTGTTTTGCATTAATTGGTGGTTCTGGTTTTTTTATAAATTATTTTATATCTTATTTATTTTCTAGTGGAATAATAGTGAATTGGTGGTACATACATGCCTCTATGCTAGGAATTGGTGTATCTATGACAAGTAATTTTATTTTAAATAAAATATTTACTTTTAAAGAAAAAAATTTTAATCCGTCTCATGTTTTCAAACAATATGTACTTTATCTGTTATTTACTATAATAGGTGCTGGAATACAGTTAGTTGTTCTTTATTTTTTTGTAGAAGAAGGTTTTGTATATTCTATTTCACTTTTGTTTGGAGTAATAATAGGATCCATTTCTAATTTCATCTTCAATAAGAAATGGACATTTTACGAGAAAATATGGTCATAATGATGAATTTTTCTTTGTATTGGTTAAACAGAGATTTTATCATTTTATCAAATCAAATATAAAATACAAATACAATATTATATTTCTATTCATTTGTTACCTCTTTCATCCAATTTTATGTTGTATCTTTAATTTACACTTAAATATCAACCAGAATTCAAATTAATAACAATTAATCTTTAACTTTGATGTTCTTCTTTAATTACAGAACACGAAGGATTGAACTTAACACATAAAAGTTAATTCCATCACTTTCATTGTTGTATCTCGTTCTATTTATCTTATAAGTAGAAAGTAATAATACTATCAAGTTTTATCAACCCAATTGAAAAAGACATTTAGAATTTTTTACTTTTAAAGTAAAAAATGAGTGAAATAAATATAGACACATTTGGAATTGATTTTTAAATATGTTCTGCCAAATTTTTTGAATATCTAATTATATCTATTAACTCATTTTATTTCGATAAAGTTTAATATTGTTTATGCAGATTATTTAAATATTTTTTATGTAAAGAGTAATAATAAAAGAAGATATTTAATTTTTATACAATAAATTGAAGGTGCAAATATTATTTCATTGAAATATTTAATTTAGTACTCAATAGATAGTTTATAATATTAGCAATTTTTCTTAGATTAGTTTGTCCTTATTATAATGATCAAGAATTAGTCAACTTATATTTTACATGATTGCTTTGGTATTTAGTGAGTTAATTTCCACTTACATCCTATCAGATGAATAGGATTTAATTAATAAAAAATGTTTGTTTCATCAAATATTTTTCTTAATTTCGAATAAGAATAGATCTCCTGCGTAAGAATTTGTTATAAATCTATACTTCTAATATATTTTACGTAGTTCAATTTTTTTGGATCCTTTAGGATCTAGATCAAAACTACCATTTGTTTCTATTGACTTACTTGTATTTTGTTCTAATTTTGAAATTAAATTTGATTCTGAATAAATTTCTTTGAGCTGCATTACATTATCTTTAGTATTATTGCCTCTTGTCATTGTTTTTATAAAATTGTCACCTGCTACTAATAATATATTATTTGTTTTTACATCATTAGCAATAAAATTATTTTTATACATATTTTTACCATTATCTAATATGTATTTAGGAATCCATAACCAGTAGTTAGTTCCTAAAACAGTTAACTTATTATTATTATTATTATTGTCATTATCAATATTTTGATTCTGATCGATATTACCAAAAGTATTATTATTATTATTATTTTTTAAATTAAAATTATTAACTTCTTTAGATATAGCAGAGATTACGTTCAAATGAAATTCATTGGTGCTCCTAGTAATCAAATTTGTGCTGATAATACAACTGGATATAATTACTGTGAAGATGAAAATGAGCAAAAATAAGGTGTTATATCTTTTTCGAAAGAATCTATTTGCAAGATCAAAAATCATCAAGGAAGTAGATATGCATAGGAATGGAATTATGGGAATAAGGTGCCAATATGAGACATAACCTATTAAACAACAGAAAATGATGAATGGTAAGACACCTAATAAAATAAAGAGATCCTTTCTTATGGCTCCTATTGCTACACTAAAAATAGAAATAACTAGAAAAATAGGGTCGATCATAAATAATTTTTGAAATGCAACGAATATTCCATTGTTTGTCCTTTCAGATTGCCACGTTAAAGCATTAAACCATTGGTCTAATTCTCCTAAATATAATGCATTAGCAGGCCAAATAAGCGGTATTACGATAACAGGAATAGACCAAAGTCCAAGATATTTTAAATTTTGTTTACTCACTGAGAAAATCAGAAAAGCTATTAATGGTATAAATAAAAACGCAGGAATTTTTGTAAAAATAGCAATTCCAAGAAATATACCTGAAAAAATGGAAGTTATTAATTTTTTTTGAAATAAGTAGCTTGTAATTGAATCTTTCGTAGATTGTTTATTAAGATATAGAGCAAACAATATTGAAAGTAAGATAAATGGTAATTGAATTGGTTCTAACCAAACTCTGCGGAGAACCCATGTTATAGGAATTACCGCAAAGATCGCTGCAGATAATAGGCCTATATTCTTATTATATCTGACTTGACCTATCTTATAAATAAGAAATGTATCAAACACTGCAAGCAATCCCATAATAACTCGAGGCACGAGATATAACATTTCGATTGAATGTAAATCTCCCGCTTTAGGGGATAAAATGTCAGGGTATCCAATTAATTTTAAAACACCACCTAGAAACAGTTGTCCAAAGTATGGATGATCATATTTATGAGATTGATAACTTATAAGATCATCTGAATTTTCTTGAAGTCCTCCACCCCCCATAATGTGCATTGCTTTTCTTAAATAATGATCTTCATCTCTGTATATACTAGGAAATCCATCCAAATTCCATAAATGGAAAAAACAGGAAACTAAAATAATCGATGACAAAATCAAAAATTGGTATACATTATTAGATAAATTAAAAGGATTTCTTAAATCCCAAGTCAGAAATCTGAGTGAAGTTTGAAATCCCAAGTCAGAAATCTGAGTGAACTCTATTTATTTAGTTATTTAGACACAACATTATTTTGTATTTTACTTGTCAATTCTTTCATAAAATAAGTATAGAAGGAAGTAAATTATATAACAATTGAATATGTAAATCTTCTTAAATTCAAGACAACCGTACTGGTGAATAGTTCATCTTATTGAAAAAAGCTTATACAATTGCAAAACTATCCAACGAGATAATAGTGTATTAATATAGATTAAATAAAAAGTTGTAAATTAATCAAAACTTGAGTAATTAAAATTTAGAAATAAAACTATGTATGCTGAATTTATTTCTATAGTATTCGAAAATCTTCTTTAACTGTTATAAATACAATATGTGTATTGGTTCTTTCTACAAATGGCATTGATAAATCTTTTTTTACAAAATTGCTTAGATCTTTTCTATTTTTAAACTTTGCAACAATTATCATATCAGTTAACCCAGTAATATCATAAATTGCACATACATTGGGGTATTTTGATATGATCTTTTCTACCTCACCCACTTTATTTTTAACGGCAGTAACTTCAATTATTGCTGTTAAATCATATCCCAATTTTTCATGATCAAGGAGTGCTGAATACGATTTAATAATACTATTGTTTTCAAGCTTTTCTACTCTCGATAGTACAGTAGGTGGAGAAACTCCAATTTGTTCAGCAATTCCACGATAGGATAATCTGGCATCAATAATTAATTTTTTAAGAATCTTTATGTCTAGTTCATCCACGGAAATGGTAGTCATTATACTTTTTATCGCCTTTGGTTTTTAATACATGACAAATAGTAAGTATTTAATGGTTTGGTTTCTTATAAATTAACAAATTCTAGAGAAATATGAATGTACATAAAAAAATTGGATTTAAGATTAACTAATAGAAAGGGCTCGAATATTATTTAATAAGACATCCCTAATCAAGAGTTGTAAAGATATATAAAAATTGAAGTAAAATTTCTTAATACTTATTTTTTCTAATGTATGTTCTGATAAATTGTATCTTAAAAAGATACCAGTATGATTTTTTTGCAGATATTAAGAAATTTCCTTAACGTATGTCAATAAAATAATATTAATTATTGTCAAATGTTAATAAAACTTATGATCTACTTTATATTTTAGTATTGTAAGAATACTATATGCAGATAGCGAATACAGATTTAGATCAAAATAAAAAACAGATTGAAATCTTAAATAAATTAGAACAATCAAAAATAAAGTGGGTTAGATTGAATTTTTGTGATCCATTTGGGTTTTTACAACAAATAAGTGTCCATAGTGATGAAATAACAGAAGAATCATTTCGAAATGGTATTCCTAGACTGGATGGAAGTTCTATTAAAGGCTTTAAAGAAATACAAGAATCAGACATGATACTTAAACCAGATCCATCTACTTTTGCTATTTTGCCTGATTATTTTGATAAGGATCATCACAATAAAGATAAAACCTATGCATCAAGGGGTGCTCGTATGTTTGTCGATATCTATGAAGGTTTTAATAATACACGTTATTCAAGAGATCCTCGGTTTATTGCACAAAAGGCCGACCAAGTTGCAAAAAATAAAGGTTTTGAAAAAAGCTATTGGGGTCCAGAATTAGAATTTTTTGTATTTAACAAAATAACATTGTTGCCCACTCCTATGTCAGCAGTCAATTGTTCTGGTGGTACTGGATATTCTATTGAATCCGCTGAAGCTCCTTGGGGTAACGGTAACGGAAATGGTGGAGGATACACAATACCTTTTCGAAGTGGATATTTTCCTGCTCCCCCTGCAGATAGTTTGACAGATTTTAGGGATGAAGTATCTGACACATTACAACAATATTTTGGAATAAAGGTTGAAGCACATCACCATGAAGTAGCTACGGCTGGACAATGTGAAATACAACTGTCATTTGACCAGCTTGTTCCTATGGCAGATCAAGTAATTACATATAAAAAAACAGTGAAGGAAACTGCTGCAAAACGTGGAATGATTGCAAATTTTATGCCAAAACCAGTTGCCCTAGATAACGGATCTGGGATGCATGTCAGTCAAAGTCTCTGGACAAGGCATAAAAATGAAGATGTAAACTTATTTTATGATGCTGCAGACGAATATGCAGAATTAAGTCAAACAGCACTTTACTATATTGGAGGATTGATAGAACATGCGGAGGCACTATGTGCTTTAACTAACCCTACCACGAATTCCTATAGGAGATTAGTGCCAGGATATGAGGCTCCCATAAATGTTGCATGGAGTAAAATGAACAGATCGGTGAGTATCAGAATTCCTGCTCATTTTAGAAATATGAAAAGAAGAAAGAGGATAGAGTACAGAACACCTGATCCTAGCTCGAATATTTATCTTGTGGAGGCAGCATTGTTACTCGCAGGTCTAAATGGTATTAATAAAAAATCTTCAACACCCGATCCTGTAGATGAAGATATCTATAAACTATCTGAACATAAAAAAAGAGAATACGGAATCAAAAAATTACCTACATCTTTACAAGATGCGATAGAGTCATTAGAATGTGACACAGAATTTTTAAAACCGGCATTTACGAATGATTTTATCGAAATGTATTGTGATATTAAAAAAGATGAACATACAAAAGTTGCATCGATTCCGTCTCCAAGAGAATTCTATATGTACGGAAACGTCTAATAATTGTTATATTTCTAGAGTTGGATACATATTATGCCATATTCAAAAGATATATTGGAACTTAAAAGACACCTTTTAAGAGCAGCTGAATCATCTAATAGCTATTTTGATCTAAGTAAACTGATAGTTGACGTAAGAAAAATAAATGACTCAGAAATTCCATATTCTGGATTAGGAGCTCGATCTCCCAATGATTATTTTCCTTCTATTAAAATAATTGGATCAACATTAAAAACTAAAGAAAATGAGGATTATAGGAACTATAATAATATTGATACTAGCTTCACTTTAGGAGGAAGATATTCTACCAATATTATAACTTCAGATGTACCTTTTTTTGTATCAGGAATGAGCTATGGCTCATTAAAACTTCCTGCTAAAATAGCACTGCATCTTGCGTTAAATAGACTTGCTAAAGAGGGAATAAGAGTCATTATGAACACAGGTGAGGGAGGAGCATTACCATGGGAACTATACGGTTCTGATGACTCATGGTCAGATGTTTCTAAGAAAAGACGCGAGAATGTATTAAGCTACGCTGACCGACTACTGAAAGAGCACCACTTAGAATCAATAGATAGGGAAAGTATATTTTGTCGTGCATACCCACTAATTACCCAATACGCTTCAGGTAGGTTCTGGAAGGATCCTAGTTATCTCTTAAATGCAGATGGCATAGAAATAAAAATTGGTCAGGGTGCAAAGATTGGTCATGGAGGATTATTACCAGGTCCAAAGGTAACAGATTTAGTTGCTGAAAACAGAGGAATACCCTCATATAAAGCAGCACATTCACCTTCCAGACACCTTGATATATTGGGACCTGAAGACCTCGTAGCAAAGATTCTAGAATTGCGTGAAATTACTGATTGGCGAACTCCAATAATTGTAAAGGTTGGATGTTCTCGAGTCTATGACGATATCGAAATTATTCTGAAGTCCTATGCTGATGCAGCATCCATAGATGGTTTTGTAGGTGGAACAGGAGCTGCTCCATGGGAACTTCGAGATATCATTGGGATAAATACAATACCTTCTTTTAAACCTGCAAGAGAAGCAATTGCAAATTATTATTATGAGAATAAAAGAGACGAATTTAGATTAATCGGTCATGGCAGTGTATGGGATTCAGAGAGAATAGCTAAATGTATTGCCTTAGGAGCTAATGGTGTTGGTATAGGAACGGGATTTCTTCTTTCAATGGGATGTACTCTTGTCCAAGATTGTTATACAAATGTATGTCCAGCCGGGTTAACTGGATCATATGAAAAATTGGATATACAGACAAGTGTCAATGGCATAGTAAATTATGTTAAAGGTACATTACTTGAACTTAAAAACATTGCAGATTCATTAGAGAGAGAAAGTATTCACGATCTTAGAATAGAAGATCTAGTTGCAACAGATGAGTTAACAAGTCTGATATGCGGATTGCCATTAGAAAATGGTAGGACTTTTAAAGATCATGTCAAGGAAATGGTAAAGACCGTTATTGATAAGAGAGTAGGGTTGAAAGAGCATCAAGTAGATGAGTATTGGAGGACGACAAAAAAAATTGAATGATGCTGATAAGTTTATTATTAGAAAAGCTGTACTAGAGCTTGCAAAGAAAGGTACCCCACGATTTACTTCAATAGATGATGATGTTAGAACTCTTCCCAAGGCCGCTTCCAAAGCAATAAATCTCTGGGATTATGTAACTGCCATAGGAGCACAATTGTCAAGGCCACCCTACGATCCATATAGGGAAACTATAAACCTAGACATTTCCATAGGAAGAAAAAAATCTAGGAAAGTTAGTTTGAACATACCGTTGATAATATATAGTAATATTGCAATTAATTATAGTTCTCTAGAATCTGTTCATCTCGCATTAAACCGGCTTGCTGAAAAAGGAAATGTATTAGGGTTAATTTCAGAAACCGAAATAAATACCACGAAAAATAATAAAAGGAAATATCCATTATTCAAAAAAGTACCTTCTTATAGAAATGATAGTGTGGAACATTATCAAAAATCTTGTCCAGAAGGATTAGTTATGGAATACAAAGATCAAACATCATTGAGAATGCTCCAGAATTTTAGAAAAGAGTTTGATGGCCCAATATTGGTAGATGTAAGTGAAGTTTTTCCGATGGATACTAAAATAATATTAGAAGAGGGAGCTGATGGAATAATAGTCGACACCGATAAGGTTACAAAAAATGATAGATATAAAGGAAAACATGCAATAGCAGTGATTTATGATGCAAGAAATGCTATAAAAGACTATTACAAAGGACGGGATGAAAATGATAATGATAATAATGCAACATTGGTAATCGCAGGTGATGTGAATAGTGCAGGTAAGATTATAAAAGCAGCAGCACTTGGAGCAAATGTAATAGGATATTCTACAAGTATGTTGATAGCACATTCTAATATGTATTCGGAAAAACCTTCTAACGTCAGTTCAATTGCTGATAATATATATAGCCATATGGTAGGAACAAAAGGGGAAATCAAAGGAATACCTGCCGCATTAGGATATAGTGATTTTCATAATCTATCATCATCTGATTTACGTACCTCCAGTATCGATGCAAGCCTACAAGGTAACATTCCCCTAGAAGGAGTAGACAGAACATATAGGGAAATGGTAGAGGAGATTGTTAATGAGTATGTTAATGAGAAAGGAATAAGACTCAATTCCTTAGAAACTCAACAAATTCTTAGATTTATGGTAAGTGAATAAAATATGTGTGGAATATGTGCTGTGATAATGGAAAATAGTAAGAAGGATTTTCCTATTGGATGTATTCTTTTTAAAATGATGGAAAGTCAGCAAATAAGAGCTCAGGATAGTACAGGTGTGGCCATTTTTAATAATGGCTCAACCAAAGAGTTTTACAAAATAGATTACTTTAGAAAAAACAATGGAAAATACAATCCGGTCACAGAAAAAGTACCCCCCGAGAGATTAGATAAAACGTTGTATGAATTAACTCAAGATCCAGATATTGTAATTGCAAGTTTTGCAAAAGAAATGACCCTTGTAAAAGGTATTGGGCTTGTAAGGGACCTTGAGGCAAAATATAAAATAAAATCAATGCAGGGAACACATGGAATAGGCCATTTGAGGATAGCCACTAGTAGTAGAGTTACTCCAGAACATGCACATCCATTCAGTACTATCGTTATGCCTGATATATCAGTAGTACATAATGGTGAAATAACAAATTATTCCAAATTGAGATCTTCACTTGAACTTCAAGGTTATCGTTTATTTACTAGATGTGATTCTGAGGTGATTGCAGTATTTATTGCAGACCAGCTGTTGAGACATGGTGATATAGAAAAGGCAAATCAGGAATTTATAAAAAATGCAGATGGTCCATTTACATATATAGTTGCTACACCAGATTCTCTTGCATTAGTAAGAGATAGGTTTGGAGCACGAAAAGGTATTTTCGGGTATAATCCAGGCGATAGAAACTATCCATCTTTCTGGGCAATGGCTACTGATTTATCTGCTTTGGATTCTGTAGGAGCAACATTCTATGTAGAAACTCCCCCACCTGGAAAACCAAAAATATTTAACAATAAGATTATGATAGGATCCATACCTAATTAAATTTCAAGTACTTTATTTCTAAATCAAATCAAATCATATCTTTAAGATTCCTGATAAAATATGATTATTGTTAAAATTTATTATGTTTGGATTTATCATAAATTATGGGATAGCCATCAATAATAATTGTTTGTAATATAGGGTTTTTTAAATCGTATGTTTTACTTTACATGTATACTTTTTGATTTGAAGAATGCATTTGTTGTTTTGAAAATAATAATTAATTATATCTATCACCCTACCTTGAGAGTTAATGAAGTAAAATACACTAGATTACATAAACTTTTTGTAATTATATTTTAGTATTTATCCATATATTTATTTTCCACTCTGCCAAATAAAATTAATATATTTCTAAAATAGAAACAAACAGGAAGAAGAGTGAGTAAGTAAATTCTTAATTATGTAGTTAATTTTAGGAATCTGAAATTTTTAATTTCTATTCTTATTACATTTTTCCTTCATATTTGATAAAATTTTTTAAGAGTGATAAGAGAGTAGAATTTGATATATTGTATTTCTTTTAATCTATTATTGTTTAGTTATTAGACCTATCTTATTATTTGGCTGTTATAAATTAATTAATTGGACAAATAATACCATTAGAAGGATATCATGAACCTTTATTATATCTGATCATCATACATTTGTTATAGTTAACAACCAATAGGCCAGAATAAAAGAAAAAGGTATTCATTCTAATTCATTACATGTAATTGGTTGCATCTATTTTTTTTGACATAATAAAAGATATATCTCTAACTTATAAATATTGGAGATATATTGTATATTCTCGATATCGATGATATAAGATCAATTGCTGATTCTATAGGTTCGAATACATCAAATGTAGTAGAGCAATTTGAACGACTCAATTCGGCATTATATAAAAATTATGGGATAAATCTTCCTAAAGGACTAAAAAAGGCTTCTTTAGAAAAATTCAGAGATATTGTCAGTTCACCATTGGTATATGAAAGAGCCGTAAATTCCATTCTCAAAAAGAAAATAATTGAAGGAGAAAATAAAATTACAATAAAAAATCCCAAAGCTCTTTACAGAATTGGAATTATCAGTTTCAGAGAACCTGTTAAACTAGATCTAATAGTGGAAGGGAGTGTTGGGAACTTTTTTGCTGCTGGCTGTAATTTTAATGGAACTTGGACAGTAAAAGGTCATGCTGAAAATGGCTTGGCTGATAAAGGTTATAGTGGTAAAATA
>Ga0111539_10010345_pt1 | contig 11744 bp, 11 predicted proteins | sample RhiMethybrSRZTD1_FD_79667 | JGI IMG/M metagenome (GOLD analysis project Ga0111539, IMG submission 79667) | Populus rhizosphere microbial communities from Tennessee, USA - Rhizosphere MetaG P. TD hybrid SRZTD1 (version 2) (version 2) | ecosystem: Host-associated > Plants > Roots > Rhizosphere >...
AGCGCTGGGAACGCACGATTTTGGGCGTGGTTCGCGAAGAGGCCTACTACTTCGTGCCCCAGATGCAGACCAAGGTGATGAACGAGGGCTGGGCCTCGTATTTCCACTCGAAGCTCATGACCGAACGCGTCGCCGACGCCACCGACATCATCGAATACGCCGAGAACAACGCGGGTGTGATGGCGACCAGCGGCGGCCGGCTCAACCCGTACAAGCTCGGGGTGGAGCTATTTCGCAGCATCGAGGAGCGCTGGAACAAGGGCCAGTTCGGCCGCGAGTGGGAGGAGTGCGACGACCTCGAGACCAAGAAGAGCTGGGATTTGCGGCTCGGGCTCGGCCGCGACAAGATCTTCGAGGTGCGGGCGCTCTACAACGACGTCACCTTCATCGACGAGTTTTTGACCACCGAGTTCGCGATCGAGCACAAGCTCTTCACGTACGCCTGGTCGGGCCGCAACGAGCGCTTCGAGATCGAGAGCCGCGAGTTCAAGGCGATCAAGGAGAAGCTTCTCTTCCAGCTCACCAACTTCGGCAATCCCTTCATCTACGTCGAAGAAGCGAACTTCGAGAATCGCGGCGAGCTTCTGCTCCGCCACGAGCACCGCGGCGTCGATCTGCGCAGCGACTACGCGCGAGAAACGCTGAGCGCGCTGACGCGCGTGTGGCGGCGCCCGGTGTGCATCGCGACGCTGGCCGACGGAAAACGCGTGATGCTGCGCTACGACGGCAAGGAGCACACCGTTCGCCACGACGCGCCATGACGCGTGAAGACGGTGAGTTCGAGCGGGATCCCGAGCACTGGCTTTTGCGGCTCTCGCCGGAGGAGTGGATCCGCGCGGGGCTTGTCGAGCTCAGAAAGGCGAACGCGGCCTTCGCCGCCCACGATGCCGCCGCGGCGCTGGCCGGCGTCAAACGCGCCGCGGGCATGGCGCTGAACGGCGCGCTGATCGTGCGCCCGGCGGCCAGCTGGGGTCGCACCTACGCCGAGCACCTGAAGGCGCTCACCGACGATTCCGCAGCGCCGCACGAGGTCCGCGAGGCCGCGCGCCGGCTCGACGCCGAACGCCCTCCGAGTGGTGCGCTCGTGACCCTGCGCACCAAGAGTGATCACGAACGGCTGCTCGACGCGGCGCAGACCGTGATGGCGCATGCTTACGCCATCGTCCACGGCTCGACCGGGCGTGGAGCCGGCGCATGAGCGCGCTTCGCTGCGCTGTCGCGCTGTGCGTGGGCCTCGCCGCCGGTTGCGGCGCGGGCGCGCCCGCTTCGACCGCCGTCGGCCCCCCACCCGTCGCAGAGCCGGCTTCCGCCTCCGCGGCTCCGCCTTCCACTGTCGCGCCCGCGCCGACGTACGCCACGGCACCGCCCGACTGCGCGCCGGGTGGCACGCCGCGACCCGACGGAGGTTGCGGGCCTTTGCCCGGCGTCGCGGCGGCGCCCGGCACGGCCAACTCCGCCGCAGCTCCGCCCGCGGCCGCGCCTTCGTCGCGCCTCGTGCGAGGGGGCCTCGCGCGCGGCGACGGTCAACCCCCGGACGCTGCGCTGCTCGAAGGCGATCGAGCATACGATGGCGACGACCTTCCAGCCGCGAAGCGCCATTACCAGCGCGCCAAACAGCTGGCACCGCAGGATCCGGCGCCACGGGTCGGGCTGGCGCGCGTCATGCTCGCCGAATCGGGCGTCCCCACCGACTACGCGATCGCGCCAAAAAACCCGAAGATGCTGGCCCTGTTGCGCGAACTCGACGCGGCGCTGAAGCTCGACAAGAGCTACGGGCCGACTCACATCGAGCGCGGGCGAGTGCTGTTGATCCTCGGGCGTGCCGACGAGGCCCTCAAGGCCTTGCAGCGCGGCGTCGAGCTTTCGTCAGGGGACCCGGAAGCGTACTCGGCGCTCGGTGTCGCGCAGCTCGCGACCGGCCACGCCGCGGAAGCCCTCGAGCGCTTCAAGCGCGCCGCGGAGCTCGATCCCGACAATCCCGAACGCCTGACCAACCTCGGTACCGCATACATGCTGCGCGGCCGCGTCGCCGACGCGATCAAGGTCTACGAACGCGCGGTTCAGCTCGACGGCAACGACGCCCGAGCCCAGGGCGATCTCGGCACGGCGCACCTCGCCGACAATCGGCCCGAACGCGCATTGCCCTACCTGACGCGCGCCGTCGAGCTCGCCCCCGAGCGCGCCACGTTCCTGTCGAACCTCGGCTACGCCTATCAACTCTCGGGCAAAATCGAGCTCGCCATCGAGACCTACCGAAAGGCGCTCGCCAAGGACGAAAAGCTCGGTTCAGCGTGGATCAACCTCGGCACCGCGCTCGCGCGCAAACGCGAATATGCCGAGGCCGAGCGCGCGTTCCGGCGCGCTCTCGCGCTCGACCCCAACGATCCGCGTGCCAAGGCAAACTTGACGGAGCTCGACGAGCTTCGGAAATCCAAGTCCCCCGCTCCCGCCCCCGCGCCCACTCCCAATCCCACTCCCACTCCGAAGCGCTGACGTCGGGTAACGGCCGCGCGCCCCCGCTCGAAGTCCCGACACTTCGGGACTCTGCGCAGCCCCCGACCTCGAAACCCGTTCGCTCAGGCTTCTGGCGTCGCTGCCGGCGCCCGGCACCATCAATCGCCAGCCGAACGCGAGGCGACGGCCCTCTCCGCAACTTCACCCAATTGGTGGCCTGGCAACGGTTGACAGTGCAACATTTTCCACGCGACTCGGTGTCGTAATTGATCTTGAGTATCAGCGCCTTACGAGAGGAACGCGCCTCGCTCGCCCCTCGTGAATTCCTCAGCCGCGCTCACCAGAACCCTCAGGCGGCCGCTCGACCCAGCGAAACGATGCCCACGCAGCGGTTGCCTGGCCCTCGATTGGCGAAACGCGGGGCCCCCCGCTCCGCTGTTGCGGACAAAAGCCGGCGAATGGAGGTTTTCTTTATGCAGTCCCGATCTTCCGGGCGCAGAGGAGCGGGGGTGAGGATGACTGCTCGAGAGGCGTTGCTTGACGACTTCGAGTAGGTGATTTATTTCGTATGCGAAAGGTCTCTGTGCGGAGCAAATCGCGTGAATAGCGCCGGAGCTGGAGCTGGACCTGGAGTTGGAGCGGAGCTCAAGAGCACGGGTTCGGAGCGGGCGGAGCCGGGGGAGGTAATCCGCAGCGAAGGCGCAAGTGCCGGGCAGCCGGACTTCGACGCGATCGTCGAGGCCGTCGTCTATTTGTACACGGAGTCGCGGCGCATCACGAAGGGCATCGCGGGGCGCTACGGGCTGACCGGGCCGCAGCTCGCGGTCGTGAAGATGCTGGAGCCGGTCGGAAAATTGTCGCTGAGCGAGCTGTCCTCGCAGATCCGGGCGAGAAACAGCACGGTGACCGGCATCATCGATCGCATGGAGCGCGAGGGCCTGGTCGTGCGGCGGCGCTCCGACGAGGATCGGCGCGTGGTCAACATCGAGCTGACCAAAAAGGGGCAAGCGCTGGCGGGCGAGATTGCGGTCGAGCCGGTGCAGATCTTTCGTCAGGTTCTTGCAGAGCTTTCGCTGCGCGACTCGACCGAGCTGCGGCGGATTCTGAACAAGCTGGCGCGCCGCGTGCGCGAGTTGGCCAGCGTACCAGAGGAGGCACCATGACGGATTCGAAGCCGGACCAGGTCCGCGATCGCGACGTGTGCGTGATCACGTGCGCGCTGACCGGCGTGCTCGCGAACCGCAAGCAATGCGCGGCGATTCCGTACACGCCGGCAGAAATCGGCGAGGAGGCGCGGCGCGCTTACGAGGCAGGCGCGAGCGCCGTGCACATTCATGCCCGCAACGACGACGGGACGCCGACGTTTTCGCCGGCGACCTTTGCGCGGATCAAGGCCGAGGTTCGAGCGCGTTCGCCGATCATTCTGAATTTTTCGACCGGCACCATCGTCGACGACGTGTCGGAGCAATGTACGTATATTCGCGAGAGTCGGCCCGAGATCGCGGCGCTCAACATGGGCACGATGAACTACGCGAAATACAGCGAGAAACGCCGAGGGTTCGTGTTCGACATGGTGTTTCCCAACACCTACGAAAAGATCAGCAAGTTGCTCTCCGCGATGAACGAGGCCGGCGTGAAGCCCGAGCTCGAGTGCTTCGATACCGGTCACACCCACGGCGTGTGGCCTCTGATCGACATGGGCCTGCTCAAGCCGCCGTTGCAGTATTCGTTCATCGTCAACGTGTTGGGCGGCATCCCGCCGTTGATCGAGTCGCTCCAGCTTCAGACCAGGATCATGCACCCCGGCTCGGAGTGGGAGGTGATCGGGATCTCGCACGGCCACTGGCGCATGCTGGCAAGCGCGCTCGTGCTCGGCGGCAACATCCGTACGGGTCTCGAAGACCATCTGTATCTGCCGAGCGGCGAGATGGCGAGCTCGAACGGCGCGATGGTGGAGGTCGCGGCGCGGATGTGCCGCGACGTGGGGCGCAAGCCGGCGACGGTCGAGCAAGCGCGCGAGATTCTCAACCTTCGCGACCCGAGCTGAGCGCGGGCGGCTCGGAGCATCCGCATGGAGCAGCGCGCGTACAAGACGATCGCGGTGGCGGCCGAAGCGGGCGTCGCACGCGTGACCCTGAACCGGCCCGAGAAGCGCAACGCGCTCGGGCCGCGGGCGATCAACGAGCTATTGTGGGCGCTCGCGGACGCGGAAGCGGACGCGGAGATTCGCAGCGTGGTTTTGACCGGCGCGGGCAAGGCGTTTTGCGCCGGCGCGGATTTTGCGGAAATGATGCAGCCGCCGGATGCGGACGGCCTCGAGATCCGCGGCGACTTCAAGGATCTCTTGCTCGGGATGTGCGGGACGACGAAACCGATCGTGGCACGCGTCAACGGCGCGGCGCTGGGCGGCGGCCTCGGTCTGGTGGCCGCGAGCACGTTCGCGGTCGCGTCGCGGGATGCCAAGCTCGGGACACCGGAGATCAACGTCGGCCTGTTTCCGTTCATGATTCTGGCAGTGCTCGAGCGCGTGATGCCGAGGCGGCGTCTGGTCGAAATGATGCTGGCCGGTGAAATCATGCCCGCCGAGGAGGCGCAGCGGGTGGGGCTGCTCAACAAGGTGGTGGCGGCGGAAGAGCTGGATGGCGCAGTGGCCGCGTACACCGACCTGGTCGCGAGCAAGAGCCCGCTCACGGTGCGGCTCGGGCTAAGCGCGCTGCGCGAGACCGAACAGCTGACGCTCGAGCAGAAGCTGCCGCTTTTGAGCCGGCGCCTGCTCGAGTGCCTCGGCAGCGAGGATGCACGCGAAGGCTTGACCGCGTTCCTGCAGAAGAGGAAGCCCCAGTGGACCGGGCGTTGAGGAAAAAGCGATGGATATGAGAGAGCTGGTGCGCGAGCTCGAAGCGCGCCGCGCACGCATCAAAGAGCTGGGCGGACCGGAAAAGATCAAGCGCCAGCACGAGCGCGGCAAGCTCACCGCGCGCGAGCGCTTCGCGCTGTTTTTCGACGACGGCGTGTTTTTCGAGGTCGGGCTCCACGGTCGGGCGATGGGGCCCGGTGGCGAGAAGGACGACACTCCCGCCGACGGCGTGATCTGTGGCTTCGGCAAGGTCGATGGGCGCATGGTGTGCGCCGCGGCCTACGACTTCACCGTCAAAGGCGGGAGCATCGGTCAGACCGGCGAAGAAAAAGTGACCCGGCTGCGATCGATGGCGCTCAAAGGCCGCTGGCCGATCGTGTGGTTCATCGATTCAGCGGGCGCCCGCATCGATCCCGGGTCCGGGCAGCACCCCGACACGCTGAGCTTGTTCGCCGGCTCCGGGCATCTGTTTCGCGAGCAGGTGCTGATGAGCGGTGTGGTGCCGCAAGTAGCGGCAATGGTCGGTCCCGGCGCTGCCGGCACCGCCTACATTCCGGGTCTCGCCGACTTCGTGCCGATGGTGAAGGGAATCGGCTCGCTGGCGCTAGGAGGCCCGCCGCTGGTCAAGGCCGTCACCGGTCAGGACATCAACGAGCAGGAGCTCGGCGGATCGAAGGTCCACACTTCGGTGAGCGGGGTGGGCGACGTCGAGGTCGAGGACGACCGCGCCTGCATCGCGATCACCAAGCAATATCTTTCGTTCATGCCCTCGCACTGCGAGGGGCAGCCGCCGCGGCACGAAACCGGGGATCCGGTCGATCGCCGCGAAGAACGCCTGCTCGACCTGTTACCCGCGAATCCGCGCCAGCCCTACGACATGTACGAGCTGATCCGCGCCGTCGTCGATGGGGGCGAGTTCTTGGATCTCAAGCCCAAGTTCGCGAAGAGCATCATCACGTGTCTCGCGTGGATCGGCGGCAGCGCGGTGGGCATCGTCGCCAACCAGCCGAAGCATCTGGGCGGCATTCTCGAAAATGACTCCGCCGACAAGGCCGCGCGTTTCATTCAGATCCTCGACGCGTTCAATCTGCCAATCGTGTTCCTGCAGGACGTGCCGGGCTTCATGGTCGGCTCGAAGGTCGAGCACGCCGGCATCATTCGCCACGGCGCCAAGTTCTTGCACGTGATGAGCGCGGCCACTGTGCCGAAGATCACGGTCGTGGTCAGGAAGGCGTATGGCGCCGGTTACTACGTGATGAGCGGCCGCGCCTACGAGCCGGATCTGATCGTCGCCTGGCCGAGCGCCGAAATCAGCGTGATGGGGGCGGAGGGCATGGTGGGCATCGCGGCGAAGAAGCTGTTCGGTCCCGAAGAGCCGCCGCCCGAAGCCAAACGCCAGATCGTCGAGATGATTCAGAAGAACATCGACATCTACAAAGTGGCGGGCTGGGGGCTCGTCGACGACGTCATCGATCCGCGCGACACGCGGCGGGCGATTGCCTGGGGGCTCGAGCTCTCGCGCCACAAGCGCGTGGAACGACCGGCCCGCAAGCGCGGCATCATTCCGGTGTAAGCGTCAACGCTGTCGGGCTACTCTCGAGTAGCCGCGAAATGTTGCGCAAGGACCTCGGAGTGACGGTGGCGTCCGCAGCATCGGCGGCGCTGGTCGTGATTTTGGTCTACGAGGGCACGGGCCGGCACGGGGCGGCACGTCAAAACGAATCGATGCCGCCCGCAGCCGCCAGCAGCGCGGCAGCTGCCGGGTCGGCGGAGCCGCAGCGCAGCGGTGCGCTGGTCTCGGAGATCGCCGAGCTGAGCCGCCGGCTCTACGCACTCGAAAAAGAGAAGAGCAAGCTCGAGGCCGAGCTTGCCCGCGCCGAGCGCGAGCTCGCTCGTGAAAGCGACGGCGGAGCGCGCCGGAGGCACGAATACGATCTGGACGAGCAGGACTGGCAGGCGCTGGCCAGAGACGCGACCGTGAAATACCGGCATCCGTGCCTGATCGAGCAGGGATGGAAGCCGCGGCCCGAGGATCTCGAGCTGCTCGGGCTCGGTCCGGACGACGGCGAAACGTTGCGGGCCGCGTTCAGGCGTTCGTACGATCGCGTCTGGAAAACAGTGCGGCCGCTGTGCGCGAGCCTGGTCGGGAGCGGCGACGTCGCCGACACGCTCGGCGCGGACACCTGCATTCACGTTGTCGTCGACGCGGCGCACCGCCAGGACGGCGCGCTGGCGCGCGAAGCGATCCGTCAGGTGGCGGAGACGCGCGCCGGCCAGCGGCCCGTGCCCGCGCCGGGCGCCGCGTTGCACCCGCTATTTCAGATGTTCTGGACGCTGACCGGCGAGATGCGGGCATTCGAGGCGGATCTCGCGCAGACGCTCGGGCCCGAGGAGGCCAAGCGTGTCGCGTATGCGAAGGCGCTCTGCCACGGTCAGAGCACCTTCGGCGGAGCCGGTCCGCGCGCCTCCGACCACTGAGACTCGATGCCGAGCTCGGGCGCCACGAGTGGTGCCGATCGCCGTGTCAGCAGCGCTTTGGCGGCCGCGACGGCCACGATCGCCAGCACCCAGCCCAGGAGCCCGTCGATGATCCAGTGGTGATCGAAGTAGATCGATGCGGCGAACATCGCCAGCACGTAGCCGATGTGGATGGGCCAGGTGCGAGCGGTGGCCACGTGCCGCGCGGTCAACAGGCCGAGCAACGGGTAGGCGCAGTGCATCGAAGGCAGCGCGCCGAATACCGACGCGGCCCGCGCGTAGAACTCCCGAAAGTAGCTCATGCCGAGCAAGTGATCGACCCTGAGTAACCCGGCCGGGCTCGGCGCCACGCTGACGTCGATCGCGCAGCCGTACGTCCGCACGTACCAGGGGGGCGCTGCCGGCAGCGCGAGCCAAAAGAAGAACGCCATGTAGTTCGCAATCGCGAACGACCACAAGAGGTGACGCATGCGCGGGCGATCGACGAAGTAGAGGTAAAACGCGTAGGTGAGCAGCAGGTACAGGTAGATCAAATACGGCACCGCCAGCACCAGATCCGCTACCGGGTGATGGTGCAGCGCGAACCAGTCCTGTGGTGTCACGCCGGGCGCGACCGAGAACAGCGCAAGCTCGAGGTTTCTGAGCTCGCAGCCGAGCACGCGCTCCGGCGTCACCAGCGGTGCCCGCGCATAGCGCACGAGGTCGTAGCCGATCCCGACCGCGACCGCCGGCAAAGCATCGACGTAGAATTGCTTGGTCTTGGCGTTCGCATAGCCGACGGCGCAGGCGAGCAACCCGACCACGACGTGTTCAGTGCGTAGGTCACCCAGCAAGCCGACGGCCACCGCATACAGCAGTGGAATCGCCGGCACGAGCCAGGCGCGGCCCCAGAGCGCGCGGATGTGCCGGATCACGGCGCGGGTGAAGCCGGCTGTCGGAACGGTCGCCCGTTCTTGCCCACGCCGGCCTTGGCTTGGGGGCGCGCAGGGGCGCTCGCCGCCTCGCTCAGTACGCGACGGGCCGCCCGCAGCGCGACCACCGCGCCGACTGCGCTGAGCAGCCCCATCAGCGACACGCCGGCCAGAGTCAGCCGCGCCGGCAGCGTCGGACCGAGCGGGAGTGTGCCCAGCAAGAGGCTCGCCGCCAGGAACACGAATCGTTCCGCGCGGCGCATGAAGAGCGGCGGCAGCGAAGCCCCGAGCGCTTCGGCTCGAGCCCGCACGTAACTCACCGCGAAGCTGGACAACATGGCGAACGCCGAGAGCGCTACCGCGGCTTTGCTCGGCGCGTAAAACACGATCAAACCGAGCAGTGGCAGCGCATCGGCCAGACGGTCGACCGTGGAATCGAGCAGTGCGCCAAAGCGCGTGCTCAGCCCGCCCGCGCGCGCCACGGCGCCGTCGAGGATGTCGCAGACGCCCGAGAGGGCGAGCAGCAAGGCGGCGCTGCCGAAAAAGCCCAAGCCCGCGGCGATGCCGGACAGCCCCGCGATCAATAGCGAGGCGTAAGTCAGCGCGTTGGGGCTGATGCCGACCTGGCCGAGCGCACGCCCGACTTCGAGACAGGCGCGATACGCGGTATGAGCGAAACCGAGGTTTTGCCAGATTGTGCCGCGCAGCCGCTGCTCGACATATTGTTCGGTTGGACTCGAGCCGAGAGTGAACGGGCTGACGCTGAACATCGCTGACCGAACGCGCGCCGTCAGAGACGCCTTTGGGGACAGAAGTCGCGGGAATTGCGGATTGCGAGCGAGCGGCCCACGCAGGGCCGGATCCGAACCTAGGTCTGCTCCCAATGACCGCAAGTGGGGCTCCTGGCGCATGAACGCGCGGGCGGATACCCGTGTGTCGTTCCGACACAACTGATCGGCCTTGACCCGTGAAAAAGGCCGACCGTGCCCCGCAGCTTTTCGCGGCGTTTCAGTTTCCGGCGACCGTAACCGGGTGGATCGGCCGCGGCCGCAAGAACGGCAACTCGCCGGTGCGCACGCGCACCGCTGCCGGCGCCGTCGAGACCACGCGGCCCACGAACGCGTCGAGGTCGAACTCGTCGCCCCGCTGATTGGCGTCGTAGCGCGCATGCACCAGGTAGATGCCGGGTCGCGCCAAGGTTCCGCTCGGACACATCTCCGCGAGCCGGCTCACCACCGCGAGCTTGCCGCCCTTGCCCAGCCGTTCGAAGGCTTGCCGGTCGGGCGTGCGCAAGTCCGGTTCGGGATCGCAAGTCACGGTTCCGTCCGGGCCGACCACTTCGAAGCTCACGAGCTCGCGCCGAAAGTAGAGCGCGATCGGATGCTTGGTGCGGTTCTTCACCGACAGGGTCACCGTCGCGTTGCGCTCGGCCTCGGCGTCGGAGCCCTGGGTCAGCGCGAGCTCGATCGGACCGGGGTTTTCCCGAAGCTTTTCGTCTTCCTCGAGTCGAGCGCTCGCCCACGCCTTGTATTCGGAGCGCAGCGCGAAGCTTTCGCCAGTGAGCGCCTTGACGCAGCTCGCTTCGGGGTCTTCGCACAGCTCGTCCTGGGTCGGTACGCGCGCGTTGCCGCCCTTGCCGCCGTCGATCACGGTCGCCGGAGTTGCCACGAACGGCGGCTCGGCAGGCGAACGGGCTTTTCGCTTCGCGTTGCGTCCGGCGGGCGCTTTCGACGGCCAGCCGAAGTGCGGCTCGACCATTGCCCCGGGAACGAGCGCGGTCTGTCCGCCCGTGCCGAAACAGTAGAGCCGCGGATCGAAGGAGTCCGCGACGGCTTGCCCCGGCCCGAGCACGAGCTCGACGCGGTGTTCGACATGCTTGGGAAACAGTTCGGCGGGCAGGCGGCAGGTAATTTTCTTCGCGCGCTTACTCGGCACCGAGACCTCGAACCACAGAAGGCGCGGATCGGCCACCACGCGCGCGGGGGCGTCGCCCTGGTTGAGCAGTGCGAGCAGCCAGCGTTTGCCCGGTCCGCGTTCGATCACTCCGAAACGCACGCCCAGGGGCGTCGCTGCGGTCCCGCCGGCGCGAGCGAGCGCCTCGATCGCCGTGTCGGTGTCGGGATCGGCAAAATCTTCGAGCTCGTGTTCGCTCGGGCCGGCATCGGCGCTCGCCACGGCCGCGCTCGAGGTCGGATCCGGGGCGGGAGGCGAAATCTCGGGGACTGGTTCCTGCGAGGTTCCGGGAATTGGCTGGCTTTTCGCGCTGGCGCAGGAGAGCGCCGTGAGCGCCGCGCTCAGGGTGGCAAGGAACGTCGCATGCCCGATCGACCGCATGGTGGGGCAAAGCTACTACCGTCCCTGGCCGCGGCAAAATCACACAGCGAGCTTTGCCGACCTGGCCGGGCTAGGCTTCGAGAAAATCGCGCAATGAAGGGCCTTTATCCGATCGTCGATGTCGACAGCATCAAGGCGTTCAAGCTCGACGCGGTCGAGTTCGCGCGCCGCGTGCTCACTGCGCGCCCGATGGCGCTCCAGCTGCGAGCCAAACATCTTTCTGCTCGGGAGACGCTCGAGCTGCTGCGCGAGCTCCGGCCGCTCTGCACCGACGCCGGCACCGCGCTGTTCGCCAACGATCGGCCCGATCTCGCGCTTTTGGCCGGTTGCGACGGTGTCCACGTCGGGCAGGACGACCTGTCGATCTCGAACGTGCGCAGCGTTGCGGCCGCGCTCCGGGTCGGCGCTTCGACGCACGATATTTCACAACTCGAGCGGGCGCTGTCGCAGCGGCCCGACTACGTGGCGTTCGGACCGGTGTTCGACACGCGCAGCAAGGAGCGGCCCGATCCGGTGGTCGGCCTCGAGCTGGTGCGCGAGGCGCGGCGGCTGACCGCGAAGCCGATCGTGGCCATCGGCGGCATCGACGCCAGCAATGCGCGCGAGGTGCTCGCCGCCGGTGCCGACGCGGCCGTGGTGCTGGGAGCGATCTGCGGCGGCGACGTGGCGGCGCGCGCTCGCGCGCTCGTCGAGGCCGTGTCGTGAGCGTC
>Ga0111539_10010347_pt1 | contig 11744 bp, 5 predicted proteins | sample RhiMethybrSRZTD1_FD_79667 | JGI IMG/M metagenome (GOLD analysis project Ga0111539, IMG submission 79667) | Populus rhizosphere microbial communities from Tennessee, USA - Rhizosphere MetaG P. TD hybrid SRZTD1 (version 2) (version 2) | ecosystem: Host-associated > Plants > Roots > Rhizosphere >...
AGAGGCGTATAAAAACTTGCTTCGAAACCTGAAGCCCGGCGTGACGATGTTGATCGTGCATCTCGGAATGAATGACCCCGAGCTGAAAGCCACGACCGGATTGTGGGAAGAGCGCTACGGCGACTTCCTCTCATTCACCGACCCCGAAATCGAAGCTCTCATAAAAGAGCTCGGCCTTAAGCTGACGACCTGGCGCGAATTGGGCAAGATCTCATTGAAGAAATGACGGGGTCTGAGATCAACAATATCGCCGGACGGCGCTAACATCAAAATTACATGCGCGAAATATTTTCTTCACTACTAACCTTCTTCGGCATCTCTCGCAAGAATAAAGACCAGGAGCCAAATGCTCGGTGGGTAGCGCCTGCCTCGCCTGAACCTGGGGCGATAAAACACAAAGGGTTGAGTCCTAACCAAATGGAGAGAATCCATAAACTGCGTAATACCTTGGCGGAGGTTTATCACTCTCCAATCGAGAAATGGGTAGATAATTTCAAGCAAGACGCGGACCCGGACGAGGAATTGGCCGTCTGGGAAAGAATAGCAGACGGTTATACGCGATACTGTTACAAGAGGCCGTTATCGATAGAAGCTAAAAAGGACGTTTTCCAATTACTGTTACTTCGGTCCATGGCCCCTGAGCGGGAAGTTCTGAATCGTATCAAACTGAAAACTCTCACGGTCGATCAGGCTAAAGAAACATTGAAGGAGTTCTGATCGGTAATCTCAGTAATCCACGAAATCGGACAAAGTAGAGCATTTGTCATTGTTCATCGCTCATTGTTCATTTGTCATTGGTCCGGAAATCGCCCGATGAACATTGGGCATTGAATCGAACTCTCCTCCGATAATGATCAATATCAAATGACAAATGAACAATGACAAATTGAACTCTCCGTCCATTTCGCGATTTACTGAATCTACCTAAATTAGGCGCGTATCAGTCGCGCGCCCAATGCTCCCTCCTTAACCGGCCATAAATTTTTCATTTCACTCTTGACCCCGTAGTCGGCTACAAAGTGTAGACTTCGGGAGTTAGAACAGTTATTGCTCTGTTCATTGGAGAAGCGATATGAGACGAGCCAGACGACAAGTGACTGATGAAGCCGCCGGCGCGTTCGAGGCTGGCAATACCTCACCGCTCAAGATCGGCGAGGTCGCCAGGCGCGCCGGCATAGGCGTCGAGACATTGCGCTTCTACGAGCGCAGCGGGTTACTCGACCGTCCGGCGCGCACCGAGGGCGGTTACCGGCTTTACGACGCCGGGGCGCTGAAAACGCTGGAATTCATCAAGCGCGCGCAATCTCTCGGCTTTACGCTCGAAGAGATCAAGCGCATCATCGCCGAGAGCCGCGCCGGGCAAAGGCCGTGCGCTGAAGTGCGCGAGACCGTGCGAAGGCGATTGGCCGAACTCGACGAGCAGATGGCGCAAATCCGGCGTTACCGCAACGCGCTGGCGGCGACGTTGAAGCAATGGGACGAGAAGGGTTTCGCCGACGGCGATTTCTGCGGTCTGATCGAAAACGCCGATCTCAGCGCCGTGAAGCCGGAGCGAAACAATTTGAAAAGGAGGGGGAAATGAACACGCGCATTGACCCGGTTTGCGGAATGGCGGTCGATCCGGCGACGGCGGCGGGTAAATTCGATTACGAAGGCGAGACCTATTACTTCTGCCACCCGAACTGCCTGCGCAAATTCAGCGCCGCCCCTCAAGGCTATTTGAACAAGGCGCCGCAGCTCGCGGCGGTGGGCCGCCCCCTGGTTCAACTCGGAGCTAAGTCAGGATCGCAGCGAGTGATGGCGACGGCGCAACCGAAACCGGAGACGCGCATTGTTCGAGAGGGGGCCGAATACACCTGCCCGATGGACCCGGAGGTCGTTCAAACCGGCCCCGGCGCGTGCCCGAAATGTGGGATGGCGCTGGAGCCGCTGACTCCCGCCTCTCCGGCGACGAAAACGGAATACGTCTGTCCGATGCACCCTCAGATCGTGCGCGACGAGCCGGGGTCGTGCCCGATCTGCGGAATGGCGCTGGAGCCGCGCGTGGTCACACTGGAGGAAGAAGAGAACCCCGAATTGAAAGACATGAAGCGGCGGTTCTGGGTGAGCGTGGCATTGACGCTGCCGGTCTTGTTCCTGGCGATGTCGGAGATGATTCCGGGACAGCCGATTCAGCACGCCCTCTCGCCGCGGCTGCTCACGTTCATTCAATTCGCGCTGGCCACGCCGGTCGTGTTGTGGGGAGGACGGCCGTTCTTCGAGCGCGGCTGGGCCTCGATAGTCAACCGCAGCCCGAATATGTTCACGCTGATCGCAATCGGAACGGGCGCGGCGTGGCTCTATAGCGTCATCGCGACATTCCTTCCGAACATCTTCCCCCCATCGTTTCGCGGCCACGGCGGCGAAGTGGCGGTATATTTCGAGGCCGCGGCGGTGATCACGACTCTGGTTCTGCTCGGACAGGTGTTGGAGTTGCGCGCGCGCAGCCAAACGAGCAGCGCTATCAAAATGCTGTTGGGTCTGGCGCCGAAGACCGCGCGCGTCATCAGGGGCCATGGGCGCCCCAACGGCGTTGAAGAAGACATTCCGCTCGATCAGGTTCACCCCGGCGATCTGTTGCGAGTGCGGCCCGGTGAAAAAATTCCGGTCGACGGCATCGTCATCGAGGGCCACAGCTCCGTTGACGAATCGATGGTCACTGGCGAACCGATACCGGTCGAAAAGACCGATGGCGCCAAGGTCACCGGCGGCACGATCAACGTGGCGGGCAGTTTCGTGATGCGCGCGGAGAGGGTCGGCGCCGACACGCTGCTCGCGCAGATCGTGCGGATGGTCGGCGAGGCGCAACGCAGCCGCGCGCCGATCCAGCGATTGGCCGACGCCGTCTCGGCCTGGTTCGTGCCGGCGGTCGTGGTTATTGCGGCCATCACGTTTTTGATCTGGGCGTTCGTCGGGCCTGAGCCGCGAATGGCCTATGCGCTGGTCAACGCGGTCGCGGTGTTGATCATCGCCTGCCCGTGCGCTTTGGGCCTGGCCACGCCGATGTCGGTGATGGTGGGGACGGGGCGCGGCGCGACGGCCGGCGTGCTGATCAAGAACGCCGAGGCGTTGGAAACGCTCGAAAAGGTCGACACGCTGGTCGTTGATAAGACCGGCACGCTGACCGAAGGAAAACCTAAGCTGACGATGTTCACGAACACCGGCGTCGTGGACGATGAAACCGCGCTTCAGTTGGCCGCAAGCCTCGAACGAAGCAGCGAGCACCCGCTGGCCGCGGCTTTTGTCACGGCAGCCAACGAACGAGGTCTTAAGCTGGCGCCCGTGTCCGAGTTCAGCTCCGTCACGGGCAAAGGCGTTATCGGCATAGTTGACGGCCGCGCCATCGCGCTCGGCAATCAGAGTCTGCTCGCCGAGTTGGGCGTCGATCTCGGCGCGGGGGCGGAGAAGGCCGCCGAATGGCGCGAACGCGGGGCGACGGTTATCTTTTTGGCGGTGGATAAACGGCTCGCGTACCTGTTCGGCGTAGAGGACCCTATCAAGGAATCTTCGCGCGAGGCGATCAGAGAGTTGCACGAAAAAGGGCTGCGGATAGTGATGCTGACCGGCGACAACCGCGTGACCGCCCAGGCCGTCGCACGACGGTTGGGCATTGACGAGGTAATCGCCGAAGTCCTGCCCGAACATAAGAGCGAGTTTGTTGCGCGGCTGCAGAGCGAAGGGCGCATAGTGGCGATGGCGGGCGACGGCGTCAACGACGCTCCCGCTTTGGCGCGAGCCCACGTCGGCATAGCGATGGGCGCGGGGACGGACGTAGCGATGGAGAGCGCGGACGTGACGCTGGTTCAAGGCGACCTGCGCGGCATCGTCCGCGCGATAAAACTGAGCCGCGCCACGATGCGCAACATCCGGCAGAATCTCTTCTTCGCTTTCGTCTACAACGCGCTCGGGGTCCCGATCGCGGCCGGCGCGCTCTATCCGATCATCGGACTATTGCTCAGCCCGATGATCGCCAGCGCAGCGATGACCTTCAGCTCAGTCTCGGTCATCACCAACGCGCTGAGGCTGCGCAAACTCGATTTGCGATGAGGAAAGAGCCGCTAGAGCGATTTTCAATTGGATGTACGGGAAGGAGCGCTCCGGTACAGTACCGGGAGCGGTAGCGACCGGGCGCCAGTGACCGGGTCGCTACCGCTCCCGGTACTGTACCGCGCCGCAACCAGGGCGATAAACGAATAGCCCGACACCGTACACTCATTTGCAATCCGCTCTAGACAGAAAAATGTCAGAGAGAAAAATAAAGACGTGTCCGGCGCATCTTTATTTTTCTCTCTGACATTGTGTGTCCTTCCATCAGAGCGCTCATTCGTGTCGCAGAGCGACCATCGGATCTACTTTCGCCGCTCTCCGCGCCGGAATGTAACTGGCAATGAGAGCGACCACGACCAGCAGCAGGGCGATCAACGCGAAGGTCGCTGGATCGGTCGCGCTCACGCCAAACAGCAATGTCTTGATTAACCGTGTCAAGGCAATCGCGCCGGCGAGTCCGGCCGCCCCTGGCTTCGATCCACAGGCGTTCGACCGAGGCTCGGGTCGCCGCCGAAATTCCTTTTCCTGAAATTCCAAACAATCGTCAGGGAGCGCATGTTTCTCTTGACGGCTTAAGGCTGTCTATAGAATATATGGCTATGACAAATATCGGTCGGAAGCGGGACGACGGCGGGAGACCGGGGGCGAGGCGGGAGACGAAAGCCGATCCGCCGCCCGAATGGAAACAAGAAATCAGAGGGCGGCTGACACCGTTGAATCTCGCGCCGGCGCGCGAGTCCGAGATCGTCGAAGAGTTGGCGCAGCATCTGGAAGACCGCTACGCGGAGTTGTTGTCTGGCGGCGCGGGGCCGGAGGAGGCTTATCGCGCGGCGCTCGCGGAGTTGAGTGAAAGCGCATTGCTTGAGCGTGAACTGCGGCTCATTGAGCGCCGGGTTGCGCAAGAACCCATCGCGCTCGGGAACAATCGGAGGACGAATATGGTCGCAGACCTGCGGCAAGATCTGAGCTTCGGCGCGCGAATGTTGATGAAGCGTCCCGGTTTCACATTGATCGCCGTGATCACGCTGGCGCTAGGCATCGGCGCGAACACGGCGATTTTCAGCGTCGTCAACGCCGTGCTGCTCAAGCCGTTGCCGTACCCCGAGTCAGAACAGTTGATGATGGTTTACGGCGAGTTCCCGGCGCTCAAAACCAACCAGATGCGCCTCTCCGCTCTGGAATACGTAGACTTCCAACAGCAGACGCGGAGCTTCGAGTCCAGCGGCGTGTTCGACGGCAGCGGCAGCGCGAATCTGGCCCCGCACGATGGCGGCGAGTCGGAGCGTGTAGAAAGGGCGATGTTGACGCCGGAGATGTTCTCGGTCTTGCAAGTCGCGCCACTGCTGGGTCGCGTCTTTACGCCGGAAGAGGCGCAAGCCGGGCGCGATGACGTCGTCGTGCTCAGCTACGGCTTGTGGCGGCGGCGTTATGCGGGCCAGGTTGACGCAATCGGGCGGAAGATGACGATCAGTGGCCGCATCCACACCGTCATCGGCGTAATGCCGCCCGGCTTCGCCTTCCCGCCGAAGGCCGAAATCTGGCAGCCGCTCTGGTTTCCGAAAGAACACTACGAACAGCAACGGCGCGGCGCGCGCGGGCTGGAAGTGCTGGCGCGGCTGAAGCCCGGAGTCCGCCCCGTCGAGGCGCAAGCGGAGTTGGACCGGCTTGGCGCACAGCTCACCGCGCAGTACCCGCAAAATTACGGCGCCGAGCGCCGATACAGAATGATCGTCGCGCCGCTGCTCGGAGATTACGTCGGCGAGTTGAAGCCGGCGCTGCTGCTGTTGGCCGGGGCTGTAGGCTTCGTGCTGCTGATTGCCTGCGCCAACGTGGCTAACCTGTTGCTGGCGCGCGCGGCCACGCGGCGGCAGGAGATGGCCGTGCGGCTGGCTCTGGGCGCGGGGCGCTGGCGTCTGGCGCGGCAGTTGTTGACCGAGAGCGTCTTGTTGGCTCTCGCCGGGGGCGCGGCTGGTTTGTTGCTGGCGACGTGGGGCGCGCGGTTGTTGTTGCGCTTTACGCCCGACAATCTGCCACGACTGGGCGAGGTCGGTTTGGATGGCCGCGCGCTGGCGTTCACGGCGCTGGCGTCGTTGTTGACCGGAGTCGTCTTCGGCCTGGCTCCGGCGCTTCAAGCGTCACGGCCGGGCTTGAATGACGCGCTGCGCGAAAGCGGACGGACTGGCGCAGGCGCGAGCGGGCAGCGTTTGCGCAACGCCTTCGTGGTCGCCGAAATTGCGCTGTCGCTGGCGCTGCTGGCCGGCGCGGGCTTGACGCTGAAAAGCTTCTGGCGGCTGCAAGCGGTGGATCCGGGCTTCAATCCCGACGGCGTTCTGACGCTGCGGATGCTGTTGCCGTTCACGACGCATCCGCAAATCAGCGAACGCGCCGCGTTTTTCCGGCAGGTGTTGGAACGCTTACGCGCATTGCCGGGCGTTGAGGCGGCGGGCGCGGTGTCGCGCATTCCGATGGCCCCGGGGAACAACTCCGGCGCGATGACCGGAGAGAACTCCGCCTCGGGGCCGAACGACCCTCAGGTCGAAGTTGAAATGCGTTGGGCCTCGCCCGCGTATTTTCAAACGATGGGCATCGCCCATCTTCGCGGCCGCGACTTCAACGACGCCGACGCCGAGGGAACGCTCCCCGTGGCCATAGTGGATGAAAGCTTCGCGCGCCGCTTTTATCCGAACGAAGACCCCATCGGCAAGCGCATCAAACGCGGGGGCCCTCGCAGCGCAAATCCCTGGAAGACGATCGTCGGCGTCGTGCGTTCGGTGCGCAACCAGCGGCTGGATGCCACTTCACTGCCGCAAGCCTACTTCCCGGTTCTCCAGGAAGCCGACGAAATGTACAACCTCTCGTTCGCCGTGCGCGCGAGTGGAGGTGATCCGTCGGCGTTGGCGCAGAGCGTGCGCGCCGCCGTGTTGGCGGTGGATCGTAACCAGCCGATTTTCGACGTCAAACCGCTGCGGCAGATCGTGGCCGATTCGATCGCGCTCCGGCGGTTGGCGTTGCTCCTGCTGAGCGTCTTCGCGGCGGTGGCGCTCGCGCTTGCGGCGGCGGGCATTTACGGAGTGATGGCCTATGCCGTCGAGCAGCGCACGCATGAAATCGGCGTTCGGATGGCGCTGGGCGCGCGTGGGAGCGACGTATTGAGATTGGTTGTCCGTCAAGGCTTGAATCTAGCGCTCCGCGGCGTCGCGCTCGGTCTGGTCGTGGCGCTCGCCTTAACCCGATTGATGGAAGCCTTGTTGTTCGGCGTGAGCGCGACTGACCCGCTGACCTTCGCCGCGATCGCTTTGCTGCTGCTCTTCGTGGCGATTGTGGCCTGCTGGATACCGGCGAGGCGCGCTGCGAAAGTTGACCCGATGATTGCATTGCGATGTGAGTGATTCGCATGGATGAGGAGTCGAACATGCCTGAGTGGAAACCAGAGATCACACGGCGGCTGGCAGACTTGAAGCTTGAACCAGCGCGCGAAGCAGAGATCGTCGAGGAACTCTCGCAGCATATGGAGGATCGCTACGCGGAGTTGTTGGCGGGCGGAGCCGCCGAAGCAGACGCCGCGCGCCGGACGCTGGCGGAATTGAGCGAGAGTGAAATCTTTGAGCGCGAACTGCGGCGAGTAGAGCGGCAAGTCACGCCCGAACCAATCGTGATTGGAGCCAATCGGAGGATAAATATAATCGCAGATCTTTGGCAAGACTTACGTTTTGGCGTGCGCCTGCTAGGCAAGCATCCCGGCTTTACCGCCGTGGTCGTGTTCACACTGGCGCTGGGCATCGGCGTCAACACAGCCATCTTTACCCGTCTCAACTCCCTATTGCGTCCGCTGCCGGTCAGCGACCCTGACTCTTTACTCAGACTGGAATACCGGGCGGCGGATAAAGGCTATGGAGCGTTCTCTTTTTCCGACTACCACTTCTTCCGCGAGCATGCGCAGGTCTTCTCCGGTCTGATCGCCAGTTCCGAGGAGGTGTTTCTGCTGGGCAGCCAGACTGCTGGAGCGGAACCGGAGGAGGTTCCGGGAGAGTTTGTTTCCGACAACTTCTTTTCGGTCCTTGGCGTCGGCGCTACTCATGGTCGCACGTTCACAGCGGAAGATAATAGCGCGCCGAGCCGGGAGCCGGTCGTGGTTTTGAGCCATCACTTGTGGCAGCGGCGTTTTGGGGCCGATCCGAACATCGTCGGGCAGACGTTGCTGCTGAATAACAAACCATTCATCGTGATCGGTGTGATGGGGAGCGATTTTACCGGGATCGGCGGCGAAAAGATGAGCCTCTGGGCGCCGATGACGATGAGAGGCGAAATGCTTTCCGTGTTCCGACCAACTCCCGCAGCGCCGCAAGATTGGTTTGGCAAGCGCAGCATCCGGTGGTTGGACGCAGTATACGGTCGTCTCAGGCCAGGTCTGACATTGGCGGAGGCGCAAGCTGAGACGAATGTGTTGCTCAGCCAGCTTGCGCGCGCCGGGCCGGCGATCAATCCCAAAGACAGCCTCCACGTAGAGCCGTTGCGACGTAACCGCCGAGGCGCATTCTGGCAGACATGGGCGATGACGATGGGCGCGACAGGCATTGTCTTGCTGATTGTCTGCTCCAACGTCACAAATCTGCTGTTGGCGCGCGCGGCCGGGCGCACATCAGAGATCGGCGTGCGGCTCTGTTTAGGCGCGAGCCGCGGGCGCGTGATCCGGCAGTTGCTGACTGAAAGCCTGCTGCTGGCGAGCGCCGGGGGCGCGGCGGGATTGCTGCTGGCCCATTGGATCGTCGGCTTTATCGCGCGTCTTGCGGGCGCCGATGTTCCGGACATCAATCGCGCGCCGGATGCGCGGGTGTTGGCCTTCACGTTCCTGGTCTCACTGCTAAGTGGCATTGCGTCAGGACTGGCGCCTGCGCTGCGCGCCGTGCGCCCCGATCTGGTCTCGACCATCAAAGGCGAAGGAGCCGCTTTCGGCCAGGCGCTGACCCGTTCCCGATTGCGAAGCGGTTTGGTGGTGGCGCAGGTGGCCCTCTGCCTGGTGTTGTTGATTCCCGCCGGATTACTCGTGCGCGGTCTTTGGCATGCGCTGGCGATTGATCCGGGCTTCGAGACGAAGCAGACGCTTGCGGTGAAGACCAACCTGCAATGGAGTGGTTATGACGAGCCGCGCGCACGGCAATTCCAGCGGGAGTTGATCGAACGCCTGAAGGCCTTGCCCGGAGTGCAAGCGATCATCCCCGGCTATTCTCCTTTCCGTGGGCGAGGCGGCGTCACTATGCCGGCAGTGGAGATGACAGGCAGGGAAGGCGACAACGGTTATGAGGTTGCGCCTGGCTTCTTCGCGATGGTTGGCATTCCACTCCTGCACGGTCGGGAGTTTACCGAGGAAGAGATGCGCGACGGAGCGCAGGTTACCGTGGTCAGCGAAGCGACGGCGCGTAGATTGTGGCCGGGCTCCGATCCAATTGGGAAGATGTTGCGGCTGAAGTGGAAGGGAGAGCCGGAGTCCCCGCCCTTCCAGGTCATCGGAGTAGCGCGAGATGCGCAGAATGTACGTTTGGGCGAAATCCCGACGGGTTTTGCGTATGTGCCGCTCGACCAGCGCCAATGGAAAAACTTCAGCCTGTTGGCGCGCACGTCCGTCCCCGCTGAACAGATGAAACCTTTGGTTTGGGCGGCGGCGCGACAGCTTGAGCCAACGGTCAGGCTCCGGATGCTGACGCCGGAGGAAGATATCGCCGGCGGGAATGCGGGAACTAAATACACCCGCGAGGCCTCGCTAATGGCAGCTACGCTCGGTCTGCTGGCGCTGTTGCTGGCCGCCATCGGCGTCTACGGTGTGATGGCATACTCCGTCAGCCAGCGGACGCGCGAAATTGGTATCCGCATGGCGCTAGGCGCCAACCGGCGGGATGTGCTGCAACTGCTCACAGGTCAGGGGCTGCGGCTGGTTTGCCTCGGCGCGGCGCTGGGTATAGCGGGCGGCGCCGCCGTCTCGCGGTTGCTGACGTCGTTGCTGTTCGGCCTCAGCCCGCTCGACCCTATCACATACCTGAGCGTGGCGTTGTTACTCGTGGCAGTTGCGCTGTTGGCTACCTATCTGCCGGCGCGGCGAGCGACGAAAGTTGATCCGCTCGTCGCGTTGCGCTGTGAGTGAGCGGCGCTGGGGAAAGCAACGAGTCGTTCATGTCGCAGTGAACGACTCCCCAAAACCAGAGGGGCGTAACCCCCATAAAAGTCCTGCGGCTTTCGGAAGGGCATAGCCGCTTCCTCACATAGGGCGGCGTAGCCGCTCGGAGAACGTAGTTCGAAAGTAGTTGAACATGCCTGACTGGAAAGAAGAAATCAGACGGCGGCTGGGCAATTTGAAGCTGGAGCCGATGCGCGAAGCCGCGATTATTGAAGAGTTGGCGCAACACATGGCGGACCGCTTCGCGGAATTGCTCTCAAGCGGCGCGACGGAAGCGGAAGCTCATCGACGAACGCTCGCGGAATTGAGCGGCGGCGAAACGCTTCGTCGTGAATTACGCCGCGTGGGGCGACTATGCAACCCGGAACCAATCGTCGCCGGAACCAATCGGAGGACAAATATGATCGCAGCTTTATGGCAAGACCTGCGCTTCGGCGCGCGAATGTTAATGAAACAGCCGGGCTTCACATTGATCGCTGTCTTGACGCTGGCGCTGGGGATCGGGGCGAATACGGCCATCTTCAGTATTGTCAACGCGGTGATCCTGCGCCCTTTTCCCTATCAGGCGCCGGAGCGCCTGGTGATCATCCAGGAGGGTGTCTCAGCGGGGAGAGGCTTCTCGCCGTCGTATCCCAACTTTGTCGACTGGCGAGCTCAAAACACGGTCTTCGATTCAATGTCGTCTGTGCGTGGCAACGAGAGTTTCAACTTCACCGGCGCGGGCGAACCGGAACGCTTGCAGGGGCGGATAGTCTCGGCGGAGTTCTTCTCCACACTGGGGATCAAGCCGATGCTGGGGCGCGACTTTCTCGCGGAAGAGGACCGTCCGGGCGCGACTCCTGCGGTGATCCTGAGTTATGGGTTCTGGCGTCGCAGGTTCGGCGCTGACCCAAGCGTCATCGGGAAACAGCTCACGCTCAATAATCAAAGCTATACCATCGTCGGTATTACTCCACTCAATTTCCAGTACGGGGTGGAAGCCGACGTCACTGTGCCCATCGGACTTCAGGCGGAACGCTTCCGGCGGCGCGGAGCGGACCCCGGCGTTGACGTCGTCGCGCGTTTGAAACCGAACGTGTCGCCGCAACAATCGGAAGCGGGGTTGAATATGGTCGCCGCGCGTCTGGAACAACAGTATCCGGAGAGCAACAAAGGGCGGCGCACTCTCGTTACGCCGTTGCACGAAAGCTTTGTGGGCGCCGTGCGACAGCCGCTTTTGATATTGCTGGGCGCGGTCGGCCTGGTCTTATTGATCGCTTGCGCCAACGTCGCGAATCTCCTGCTCGTCCGATCGTCTGCGCGGCAGAAGGAGATGGCGGTGCGTGTGGCGCTCGGCGCCAGTCGCCGAGCGATTGTTCGCCAACTACTGACCGAGAGCGTCCTGCTGGCCGCGTTAGGCGCCGCGTTGGGAATCCTGCTCGCGTTCTGGGGGACGAGTTTGATCGCTTCCCAATTGCCCGACGGCATCCCGCGATTGCAGGAAGCCGAT
>Ga0111539_10010348_pt1 | contig 11743 bp, 5 predicted proteins | sample RhiMethybrSRZTD1_FD_79667 | JGI IMG/M metagenome (GOLD analysis project Ga0111539, IMG submission 79667) | Populus rhizosphere microbial communities from Tennessee, USA - Rhizosphere MetaG P. TD hybrid SRZTD1 (version 2) (version 2) | ecosystem: Host-associated > Plants > Roots > Rhizosphere >...
CACCCTGCGCCGCTCCCGGCGGCCCCTGCGATTGCGGCGTGCCCATGAAGGTCTTCAGCTCGCCGAGGAAGCGCTGCACCGGCGTGACCTGATCGGCCGGTTGATCCTTCATGTCGCCCAGCGCCTTCTCGACCATCGCCGTCGACGCCTTGCTGTCGGTGAACATCTTCTGCATGTCGGTGGCGGCATGTTTCATCAACAAGCCTTCGATCATGCCGGCCTCGGCCTGCCGCGCGGGATCGACGCCGACCTCGATCTCTTTCGGGGTCCCGTAAAACATCCGGTTGGATGCTTCGCCGAATCCCGGCTTCACGACGATGAATCCCGTGCGCTGGCCGCGGCGAACAGCGTTCTCCGCATCCGGCAGCGTCATCGCCGACGTATCGAAGGACTCCTCGAGCTTCTTGAGGAACGCGCGCGAGCCCTCGGTGTTGTCGTTGTCGACGATGGCGATCTTCACCTTGCCCTGCTCGCCGTCGTCCTGGCCGCCGAACATGATGCCGAACAAGACGGTGACGAGGACCGGCCACACGAACGTGAAGAACATGCCGCCGCGATTGCGCGGCATCAGTCGCAGGTCCTTGAGTGCGAGGGCGATGATTTGTCTCATATGATCTGAGCCTTCTGTGCCTTCTGTGGCTAGTCTCTGAGGCTGCGGCCGGTGAGTCGAAGGAAGACCTGTTCGAGCGTCGGACGTTCCATCTGGAAACCATCGATCTTCGTCTTCGCGGCGATGCGATTGAGCTCCGCGAGCGGATCGGCGGTTTGCAGCCGCTGCTCGCTGCCGTTGGTCTTGACGATCAACGTCGGCGGACCGCCGTGCGCGGCGATCAATTCGCTGAGCGTGCCGAGCGCCAGGAGCTTGCCGGCGTCGATGATCGCGATGCGATCGCAGAGCCGCTCCGCCTCTTCCATGTAATGCGTCGTGTAGATGATCGTTCGGCCCTCGCGATGCAGCGCCTCGATGCTTTCGAACACCTTGTTGCGCGACTGCGGATCGACGCCGACGGTCGGCTCGTCGAGCAGCAATAATTCCGGATTGTGCAGCACCGCGGCCGCCAGATTCAGGCGCCGCTTCATGCCGCCGGAATAGCCGCCGGCGCGATCGCCTTTGCGATCGGTGAGGCCGACGAAATCGAGGCACCACCGGACGCGCTCGTCGAGGGCGGCGCCCGATAACTTGTAGACCTCGCCGAAGAAGCGAAGGTTCTCTTCACCGGTCAGCAGGTCGTAGAGCGCAAGCGCCTGCGGCGCGACACCGATCTTTTGTCGGACCTCCGGATCGGCAGGATTGCCATGGCCCTCGATCGTGACCGTCCCCGATTCGGGCGCGAGCAGGCCCACGGCCAGGCTTACCGACGTGCTTTTGCCGGCGCCGTTGGGGCCCAGCAGCCCGAGCACTTCGCCCTTGCGAACCGACAGCGAAAGCCCGTCAACCGCCACGATCCGGCCAAAGGACTTCCTGACATTTGAAAGGGTCAGCATGGATACCTGACTATACGTGCGCATGGGATCACGGTTCAGCCGGAGCGCTCGAGCGGCAGGTTTTCCGGGCCGAAAGGTAAAATAGGCAAATCGGCATCGAACTCCTCGTCATCCTCCTCCTCATCCTGGCCAACGGCGTTTTCGCCATGTCGGAGATCGCCGTCGTCGCCGCCCGCAAGGTGCGCCTGCAGCAGCGCGCCGAAGAAGGCGACGACCGCGCGAAACGGGCGCTGGAACTGGCGCACGATCCGAACCGGTTCCTCTCGACGGTGCAGTTCGGCATCACGATGGTCGGCGTGCTCGCCGGCGCCTACGGCGGCGCGACCATCGCCGAGCAGCTCGCGGTGCCGATCAGGGAATTCCCGCAGCTGGCGCCCTACTCCGAGGGCCTCGCGCTGGCCATCGTCGTCGGCGGGATCACGGTGATGTCGCTGATCTTCGGCGAGCTCGTGCCGAAACGGATCGGCCTCAACAATCCTGAAGCGATCGCGTCGTGGGTGGCGCGGCCGATGATGATGCTGGCGAAGGTCGGCGGTCCCGTGGTGCACATCCTGACCGCGCTCACCAACCTGATCATGCGGGTGTTCGGCATCAAGGGCGAGGCCGAGCCGAACCTCACCGAAGATGAGATCAAGGCGTTGATCAGCCAGGGCGCGGAAACCGGCGCCGTCGGCGCCACCGAAGAGAACATCGTCCAGCGCGTGTTCCAGCTCGGCGATCAACGCGTCAGCGCGATCATGACGCCGCGTCCCGACATCGAATGGATTGACGTCGATGCCGGCGAAGAGGAAATGCGCGAGTTTCTCGCCTCGCACTCGCACACCATGTTCGTGGTGTGCCACGGCGGCCTCGACGAAGTCCTTGGCATCGTGCGCTCGGCGGATCTGCTGCCGCTGGCGTTCAAGGGCGTGCGGATCGATCTGCGATCGCTGACGCGCGAAGCGCTGTTCGTGCCGGACTCGATGCCGGCGGTTCAGCTCCTCGAATCGTTCCGCAGCTCGCACAAGCACGTCGCGCTCGTGATGGACGAGTACGGCGCGGTCGAAGGCCTCGTCACCGTCACCGATCTACTGACCGCGATCGTCGGCGACCTGCCGGCCGATGCCAGCGAGGCGCAGGGCGCGTTCGTCTCGCGCGCCGACGGCTCGTGGCTCGTCGAAGGTTCGGCGGCGATGGAAGCGGTGATGAACCATTTCGGCCTGGCCAATCTACCGGAAGAAGAAGCCGGCGCCTATCACACCATCGGCGGCTTCGTGATGGCGCGGCTCGGCCGCGTGCCGAAGACCGCGGACGTGTTCGAGTGGGGCGGGATGCGTTTCGAAGTGATGGACATGGACGGCCGCCGCATCGACAAGGTCCTGGTCTTGCGGAAGCCTGCGCCGCCGGCAACCAAGTAGGCCCTAAGCCCCCAAGCCCTACTTCAACCCGGCAGTCTTGATCTGCTCGACGGGCAGCACGATGTGCGACGCTTGAGCGCCGGATCGGAAGACGCGCTGCGTGGCGGCGATGAAATCGGCCGGCTGGGCGAGGAAGATGTTCGACACAAACTTCTGAGGGTTTCGATCGATCACCGGGAACCACGTGCTCTGCACCTGCACCATGATGCGGTGCCCGGCGAGAAACGCGTGATCGTTGGCGGGAAACGGAATCACGTACTCGACCGGGACATTCGGGACGAGCGCCGCGGGCCGCTCGATGCTCTTGTGGTACCGGCCGCGGATCACATCCCCCGCAATCATCAGCTGAAACCCGCGCATCGTCTCGTCCGAATACTTCTCGGGATAGACGTCGATCAGCTTCACGATCCAGTCGCTGTCGGTACCGCTCGTGGCTGCGAAGAGGTGGGCGTCAATCTTTCCCGACACGACGACCGGTTCGGTCAGCGGATCAGTGACGTAGCTGCGCACATCCGGGCGTCCGTGCACGAAACGCTGATCTTCGACTTGCCAGGTCGACCAGCCGCGCCCGAGTGTGATGGGCCGCGGACGATACGGCACGGGACTGTGCGGATCTGAAAGATACGAGTCAAACGCCCCTTCCTTCGCCGCCGGCGGCGCGGTGAAGGCGAGTTTGCCGTCCTCGCGGAAATACAAACGGCGAGGCGTGACGTTTCTGACCGGCGGCCACGCGTCGTGTTGCATCCACTCGTTGGCGCCGGTGCGAAAGGTCAGGGCTTCGCTCGCGGGCGGCGCGCCCTGATCTTTCAGGTAGTGCGCGAGGAACGTGGCCATCACGTTGCGGCGATAATGCGTCGCGGTATCGCTGCCGAAGTCGACGCGGCCGAGCGTGCGGCCGGTGCCGCGCGACCAGCCGCCGTGATTCCACGGTCCGACGACGAGAAAGTTCTCCTGCTTCGTGTCGTGTTTCTCGAGCAGCTCGTAGATCTTGATCGGCCCGTAGAAATCCTCTTGATCCCACCAGCCGGCGACGTTGAGCGTTGGCACCGTGACTTTGTTCAGCCAGGGCGCGAACGCCTGGCGCTTCCAGAACGCGTCGTAGTCGGGATGGCGGACGAAGTCATTCCAGGTTGGCAGCGACTCGCGGAAATGGCGGCGATTGGCATTCGCCAGTGAGCCGAGCTCGAGATACCAGTCGTAGGTGTCGTAGCGATCGATCAGCGTCGCGGTCGGAGTGATTTCCTTGGACGACTCCATCATGTAGGCGTATTCGAGGCCGTAGCTCAGTCGGAACGCGCCGTTGTGATGGAAGTCGTCGCCAATCCACATGTCGGCTGGCGATGCCATCGGCACGATGGCCTTCAGCGCCGGATGCGGATCGAGCGCGCCCATCACCGCGAGCCACGCGGGGTAGCTCGTGCCGACCATGCCGACGCGCCCGTTGTTGCCCGGAACATTTTTCAGCAGCCACTCGATGGTGTCGTAGGTATCGGTGCTCTCGTCGATCGCCTTGGGATCCGTGCGATCGCGCGGCTGACGCAGCATCACGAAGGCGCCTTCGGACTTGAAGCGTCCGCGAATGTCCTGAAGCGCGATGACGTAACCGGTCGCGGGAAGATCGACGAGCGCCGTCGCGACGCCTGCAGGCGTGTTCTGTCCGACGCCGTACGGCGTGCGCTGAAAGACAATCGGCAGCGGTGCGGTGGCGCCGACCGGCGTGTAGATCTGCGTGAAGAGCCGCGTGCCATCGCGCATCGGGATCATCACCTCGATCGAGGTGAGCGTCGGCGCCGCGGGCTGACGGCCGACGAGCCCGGCGCCGCCGAGCGCGATCGCTGCTATCGAGGCAATGAACAGCCGCTTCATACGCTCCCTCTATTGGCCCGGCGGGCGCCGTGGTGGCGATGTGCGATCGATCGGCGCAGGCCGTGGCACGCGCTTCACGGGTGTCTTTTCCAGCAGCTTCATTGCTTCCTGCACCGCGCGCTCGAGCTGTGGGTCACGTCCCGCGGCCGCGTCGGCTGGCGTGATCTCGACCTCGATGTCCGGCGCGATCCCCTCATTCTCGATCGCCCAGCGGCCATTGATGTCGTAGAACGCGAGCGACGGCGCCGTGATGCCGCCGCCATCGATCGTCGCGGGAATGCCCAGGGTGCCGACGAGGGCTCCCCACGTGCGTGTGCCCACCAGCGGTCCGATCTTCTGCTGCTTGAAGTAATACGGCAGCGCATCGCCGCCCGACCCGGCGGATTCGTTGACGATCATGACCTTCGGGCCGTAGATGCCGACCATCGGTGACGGCGACGGCTTGCCGTCACGGCGCGCGAAGTAACCCATCAGCGGCCGGTTCAATTCATTGACGATGTAATCCGCGACCATGCCGCCCTGGTTGTAGCGCTCGTCGATCACCGCGCCGTCTTTGTTCTGCTGCGCGTAATACAGGCGGTTGAACGCGGTGTAGCCCGGCATGCCGGTGTTAGGCAGCCAGACGTAAGCCAGCCGTCCGCCCGAGAGCTTGTCGACGAGCCGCCGGTTGTTCTCGATCCACGCGCGGGTGCGCAACGCATCTTCACTCGGGACGGGGACCACGGTGATCACACGCGAGCCCTCGAGCGACGGCGTGGTGTTGACCCGAATCAGCGTCTGGCGTCCGGCGGTGCCTTGCAAGATCTCATGGACGCTGGTTGGCGGGGCCAGCGCGCGGCCGTTGACTTCGAGCAGGTAGTCGCCTTCGGCGATCTGCACGCCGGGCGCGCTGAGCGGCGCCTGCAGCTCCGGATTCCAGTTCTCGCCGGTGTAGATCTTGCGAATGCGGTAGCGGCCGTTCTCGATCGCATAGTCGGCGCCCAGCATGCCGACGGACACCGGATCGCTATCGGGTTGATCGCCCGGACCCGAGATATACGAGTGCCCGACCGAGAGCTCGCCGCCGACCATCGCGATCAGGTAACTGAGGTCGGTGCGATGCGCGACGAACGGCACCAGCGGGCGATACTTGTCATAGACCGCCTGCCAATTGGCGCCGTGCATCGACGCATCGTAAAAATACTCGCGCTGGATCCGCCACGTCTCGCGAAAGATCTGCGCCCACTCGGCACGCGGATCGATCAGCGCATCGAGGCCGGCGACATCGACGACGCCTTCGCCGACCTTGGCCGGACGATCGGTGACGACCACGCCCCAGCGGTTGCCGTCCGCGCGATAGAGCAGCTTCTTGCCGTCGCTCGACAGCGAGTACGAACGAATGCCTTCGAGAAATGGCGCGGCCTTGCGCTCGCGCAACTGGTAGCGATGCAGGATGAGCGGCGCCGGTCCGCCGCCTCGCGGCGTTTCCAGGTAGAACACGGACCCGGCCGGGCCCGCGGTCAGCGACGCATAGTCGCCGGCGGGCACGCCAAGCGCGAGAATCCGCTGATCGATGCCCTTGATGTCGATGCGCACCGGCGGTGGTGGCGCCGGTTTGCCGCCATCGCCGGCCCCCCGCACCGGCTCGTCGCCGGTCTCGGGCAGCAGCGGCGACGGCTCGCCGGCGCTGAGCACCGCGAGATAGACGGCGCGCGTGGCGGGCCGATCGACCGAGCTCATCTCGAGCCAGCTGATACGCAACGCGTAGTTGGTGCTGGCGAGGAAGTACAGATACTTGCCCGATGCATCGAAGGCCGGCGCCGTGGCATCCGAGAGGCCATCGGTGACCTGGTGCGCGCGCTTGTCGGCGATCGAGTAAAGGAAGATCGCGCGCAGGTGACTGTCGAGGCTCTTCGAGTACGCGATCCACTGCGAGTCCGGCGACCAGGCGGCGTCGAAGCGGCGGCCCGGGTCGTCGTAGGTGTCGGTATCGAGCTTCACAGCGTTGCTGCTGGCGGCGCCGCCGGCGACGTCGATCGTCCACAGGTTCAGATGGTTGTCTTCGAGCAGCAGCTGCTTGCCATCGGGTGACCAGACCGGGGCGGAGAAGAATGCCTTCGACGGCAACGCGATCGCCCGCGGCTTGGTCACGCCGGTCTGCTCGGCAATCATCAGTTGATACTCACCGCTCGCGTCCGACAGCCACGCGATGTCGCGGCCGTCAGGCGACCACACCGGGCTGCGATCGTGCGCACCAGACGATTGCGTCAGGTTGCGCGGCTGGCCCTTCTCGGCCGGCACGGTGAAGATCTCGCCGCGGGCCTCGAAGGCGGCGCGCACGCCGGTGGGCGACAAGACGGCGCTGCGCACCATCGTGGCGACCTTCTTCGGCTGCGTCCTTGCCCATGGAAAGTCTCCGGCCACTTCAATCGTGAGCCGCCGCGCCTGTTTCGACGCCAGGTCCAGCAGATGCAGATCGCCGCCCTGCTCGTAGACGATGGCATCGCTCGTTGCCGACGCGTTCATCACATCGAAGTCGTCGTGACGGGTGAGCGCCGTGACGTCCTTGGCCCCGTCGCGGTAACTGAACAGGTTGATGGTGCCGTTGCGATCGGACAGGAAGTAGACGGTGTCGCCGACCCACATCGGCGCGCGGTCGTTGCTGTTGGTCCACGGCAGCTTGTCGACGGCGCGATCGGAGAGGGTGATCAACCGGATCGGATGCGTGCGCCCGCCGCGATAGTGCCGCCACAAGCTGCTCTGGTTCTGCGCCCAGTCGGCCGAGAACCCGAGCCCGACCTCCTCGTAGGCGACGCGACGGCCGTCCGGTGAAAAGCTTCCGGTGAAGGCCCGTGGCATCGGCAACATGTCCGGAATCGCGGTGACCGCGCCGTTGGCGCCGACGGCCACCGACCAGAGCCTGAAGATCGAAGGGAGACCCGGCACGGGCACGGTCTCGCGTGTCGATGTGAAGAGCACGCGGCTGCCGTCGGGACTCCACCCGCGCGCGGCATCGATGCCCGGATGGAAGGTGAGGCGCGCGGGTTCGCCGCCGGCCACGGACACGACGTAGACGTCGGTGTTGCCGCCGATCGTCGCCGTGAAGGCGAGCCGTGATCCGTCAGGCGAGAATTTCGGATCGATCTCGGCGTTCGGCGTCGATGTGAGCCGCCGCGCCTGTCCGCCGTTGCGGGCAACGGTCCACAAGTCGCCGCCGTATTCGAATGCGATCAGTTCGCGGCTGACGGCGGGCCGGCGCAGCAGCCGCGTGCCCTGCGCGAGTGCCGCCTCGCACAGCGCGAGGCTAACGAGCAGGGCCAGGGCAATTGCACTGGCTCGGGTGATGGATGCGGTTCGTGACATGACACTCTCCACTCGCACTTTCAGACAGTCCGGCGTCAGCCTTTGCGGCCGTTGGCGCCGTGCCGCGGCTCCTGGAACCACCGCTCGCCGGATCGGTAGTCCTCTTCGGTCTTGCGCAAGATCGCGAGCGCGCGCTTCGGTTGCAGGTGCGTGCACGCCAGCGTGATCGCATTGATCAACGCCATCGGCGCTACGTAGGACCCGGTAAACGACGGCGTGCCGATGGGCGCGAGCAGGTAGGCATCGCAATGCATCGCGATCGGCGTCGTACTGCCGTCGGTGATGCCGAACGTCGGCACACTCCGCGCCTTCGCCCGCAGCACCGCGTGCATAGTGTCTCTCAGGCAGCGGCCGAAGCTGATGGCGTTCACCAGGTCCTTGTCCGTCAGGCCATCGATCTTGTGTTGAAGGTTCCCGGCGCTGCCGACCGGCGCCTCGGCATTCAGTCCGAGCGGCATCAGTCCGTAGGCGAGGAACCACGCCAGCGAGGCCGCGAGATCGACGCCGACAACGAGAATCCGCCGCGAGCGGTGAATCTGCGTGGCCAGCTCAACGACGCGAGTGGTGTCGAGCGTCGCCTTGAGGACGCTCAGGTTCTCGATGTCGCGTTCGAGTCCGTTTTCGACATGGCCGCCGAGGCTGCGCTTCTGCTGTGATGCCGCCCTCGCCACGGTGTACGGCGTGATCTGCCTGACGAAGTGCTCGCGCAGATCGGCGGCGAAGTCGGCGAAGCGGTGATAGCCGAGGGCCTGGATGGTGCGGACAATCGTGGCCGCATCGACGCTGTAGCGCCGCGCCAGCTCGCGCGACGACAGGAAGTAGGCCTCCTCCGGATTGTCGAGGATCTCCCTGATCAACTGCCGGCGCTGGCCGCTGAGCTCGGTGCGCGCGAAGCGCACTTCGAGGGGCGCCGCCGCCTGCCGCGTGGCCCGCGGGCGCCGCTTCGCGACCGGACGTGTTCTACGCAGTGCATCCATCGTCAGGTGAAGAGTTCGCGGCAACGCTAGCACACGCTGTTGACCCCGTGCAACGCTTGTTGCAGCTCTGTTGACACTGCGCAACGAGCGATGTTACATAGGCAGCCGCGGTTCCCGGCGTTGATGGGCCTGACAAAGAGGAGAGTGTGATGCCAAGGATTGAGGTTCCCCGCGTCGTCGTGATCCTGGCGTCGCTCGTGCTGCTGGCCCTGCCCGCCGCCGCGCAAACGACATCCACCATCGAAGGCACGGTGACCGACACGAGCGGCGCCGTCGTTCCGGGTGCGGAGGTCACGGCGCGGGGCGTCAGCATTGCCGCCGAACGCAGCACCACGACCGACGCGAAGGGCGCCTACCGTCTGAGCGCGTTGCCGGCCGGAACCTACACGGTCACAGTGGCCTTCACTGGCCTCGCCACTCGCTCCGTCACGCTGGAGGTGACGCTCAACCGCGTCGTCACCTACGACGCGACTCTGCAGGTTGGCGGCGTGGCGGAGACGATCGCCGTGAGCACGCCGGCGCTCGATGTCTCGACCTCGGCGGCCGGCACCACGATCACGCCGCGCGAGATCACCGAGCTGCCCGTCAATGGCCGCAACTATCTCGACCTGTTGCAGTTGGTGCCAGGCGTCGCCATCAACCGCCAGGTCGATCCGAATAGCGACCGGTCCAATCCGGTGCTGGGTGAGCGGAGCGGCAACAACAATTTCCTGATCGACGGGCAGTCGAACAAGGACACGGTCAACGGCGGACCCGCGCAGCAGTTCAACCAGGAAACCATCGCCGAGTTCCAGGTGCTGACCAGCGGCTACAAGGCCGAGTTCGGTCAGGCCTCCGGCGCCATCGTCAACGTCATCACCAAGAGCGGCGGCAACCTGTTCGCCGGCGTCGGCTCGCTGTTTTTGAGAGACGATGCGCTCGATGCGGTGAATTCGCTGGACCCGACGAGAACGGAGCCGTTGCCGCTTCGCCGCTACGACTCGAGCGTGGCGCTCGGCGGTCCGCTGGTCAAGGACAAGATGTTCTTCTTCGGCTCGGCGGAATACATCGACGAGGAGCGCCAGCTGGATTTCAAGTATCCGGATACCGGGAACGCGACCGTCAACCAGCTGCTGCGCGCGCAGGAAGCGCCGTATGACGTCCCGACCGAGCTCTCTGAGACGCGAGTGTTCGCGAAGTTCGACGAGCGCTTCGGCAAGCATCAGTTGTCGGAGCAGGTGAACTACACGGACGGCAGCGCCCGGAGTTTCCTGCCGCTCTCGTCGGCCAACAGCCTGCCGTCGGCGCGCAACGATACCGATACGACGAGGTTGCTGGTCGGCATCGCCGACACCGCGTTGCTGGGGAATCCCGGCAACCCATATGTCGTGACGCTTCGCGGCGCGATCCGGCGGGAGAACAACGAGACGAATCCGTCGCAATCGGATTTTACCGGGTCGACGCTCTTCAATCCCTATGATTCGTCGCGGTGCACCCTCGCCACCTGCTCGATCTTCGGCAACCTGCCGACGGTCACGTTCGGCAACACCAATACGCCGCAGCATCTCGACCAGGCGTACACGGAGTTCAACGCCAACGCCAACAGGCTCTTCGGCAGCCACGATCTGAAGTTCGGCACGAACTTCCTGCGCACCAAGGTCGACGGCGCCGACCCGCGGCTGCAGCAGAATCAGTTGTTTGCCAGCACCGACGATTTCCAGCGCCTCGGCGCCGCCACCGCCGGCCCATATCTGCTCGCGGACGCCGGCGGCCTCACACCGCAGGCCGACGAGATCCACCTGGCGAACAACTACACTGCGTTCTTTGCGCAGGACGACTGGCGGTTGGGTGACAAGCTGACCGTCAATCTTGGGCTGCGCTGGGAGTACGACTCGGAATTCGAAGCCAAGGACAACTTCGCGCCGCGGCTCGGCGTGTCGTGGTCGGTCACGCCGAAGACGGTGGTGCGTGGAAATCTCGGCATCTACTACGATCAGTTCCGGCTTGGCCTGGCGCGCAACGTCCCTGCTTACGGCGGCACCGATCAGCGAATCGTCCAATACATGGTTTTCCCGCGATTGTTCTACGGCTCGCCGTCGTTCGTGTCGAGCATCGCGCTATTGAGCGGCCTGCCGGGCGGCTGCTTCTCCAATGCCCTGGTCGGCAATCAGACCGACGCGCAGATCACGGCGGGTAATGTTCGCTGCCCGGTTGTCGCGACGGCGCCCCCCTTGATCGGCGTCGATCGCCTCAACAACATCGTGGCTCCCGGTCGCGCGCCGATTCCGGCCAACACGGTGGTCAGCGCCGAGAACGTCCAGCAGCTGACGGGCCTCACAGCGCAGCAGTATGCGGACCAGGCGAGCGCCGCGATTGGACAGCCGCAGGGATATTTCGTGTTCGGCCCAACGGGCTATCTCACCAACGTCATCATCCCGGCGCAGCTTCGGCCCACGGACATCGCCGACAGCTTCGACACGCCGCACACGCTCGGTTACAACGTCGGCGTGCAGCGCGAGCTGGCGACGGACATGGCGATCGAGGCCGACTACTTCCACAGAGACATCCGGAATCTGCTCGGCGTGAGAAGCGCCAACGTCGCGTTCGAATCGCGCGTGCTCGGCCGCCGGTTCAACGCGCCCTTTACGCAAGGACCGATTCGGACGTTCGGACCGTTTTACGAAGGGCAGTACGACG
>Ga0111539_10010349_pt1 | contig 11743 bp, 9 predicted proteins | sample RhiMethybrSRZTD1_FD_79667 | JGI IMG/M metagenome (GOLD analysis project Ga0111539, IMG submission 79667) | Populus rhizosphere microbial communities from Tennessee, USA - Rhizosphere MetaG P. TD hybrid SRZTD1 (version 2) (version 2) | ecosystem: Host-associated > Plants > Roots > Rhizosphere >...
AGCGACAGGACCACATCGGCCTTGTCGAACTTATAGATCGCCGCGGCTGCCGGGGTGCCATCCTGGCTAGCTCCGTAGACCGCATCCCATTGATGCCATTTGGCTTCCGGGAAGTTCTCCTGTAGCGCCTTCATCTGCGCCGCAAGCGACGGGGAGGAGATCGGCCCGGTCAGAATGCGAAGCGACTGGCCGTTCAGCGGCCGCTGAGCGTTGGCGATCGCCGCGACGGCGCCGAGGAACGCGTTCCAGGTACGGACTTCGCCGCGATGCTGGATCGTGCGGGACCGGTCCGGGTCGTAGAGATCAAGGACCGACGTCTGGCCAAACAGGTCCGTGGCGCCAAGGCTGGCCGGGTGGTCCGGGTTGCCCTCGAGCTTGGTGGGCCGGCCCATGTGGTTTTCAGCCAATAAAGGATGGCCGAACCCGCCCTGGGGCATGGCGGTCGCATAAAACAAAGGACGGCCAGGGACGATGTTCTCTGGCTGACGCACGTAGGGGACGATTTTCTCTTCCGGCTGCCGGGTGCAGGCGCTGACACCGGCGAGCGCCAGCGAGGCGCCCATGAGCTTGAGGAAATCGCGGCGCCCGGCCGGGTCGGTGAATTCGGAGGCCTGGGACGGGAACTCCCGCTGGACGTAGTCCTTGAACTCCGGCGTATCCGCCAGTTCTTCAAGGCTCCGCCAGTACGTCCGGCCTTCAAGGCCGTTCAGGCGCGATCGGATATCAGACAGACTCATCGGGAATTCCTTCGAAATTCCTAGCGGTGGCACACCGAGCAACTGGTCATGTGCTCGACGCCGGCGATGTTGTATTCCTTCTTCAACTCCAGGCCCAGGTCGCGCTGGCTCCGGCCTTCGGGCAGCCGGTAGTTCATGTTGAAGACCTCGGCCCGCGGCCGAATGAAGTTCTCCGGTGCCCGGTGGCAGCTCAGGCACCACTCCATAAGGAGGGGCTTGGCTTGGTACATCAGGGGCATCTTGTCGACCGGTCCGTGGCAGGTGTCGCAGCCGACGCCTTGCTTCACGTGAATCTGGTGATTGAAGTAAACGAAATCTGGCAGGTCATTTACCCGAATCCAGTTGAGTGGCGTGTCATTCCTGAAGCTGGCGCGCACTGGCTCGAGGATCGGGGCGTTCGTATGAATCTGCGAGTGGCAGTTCATGCAGGTCTTGGTCGGAGGGATGCCGGCGAACGTCGATTTCTCCACTGACGTATGGCAATACCGGCAGTCGATCCCCATGCCGCCCACATGGTGGGCATGGCTGAACTGCAGTGGCTGTTCGACGAACTCGTTCTGCTTGGTGGCCCAGGACGACCTCATCAAGGTGAAGATGAGCCACCCCACAAAGAGGACTAAAGTCAGGACGCCGAACAGGGAAGAACGGGCCAGTGCGTTGGCACTGCGAGGAAAAATCTGGCTCATAGCAGGCTGCGGTTCGCGCCCTAAAGCCTACATTGATTTAAGGCAGGGTCGCGAGGGAAACCCTCGCGCAATCCGGGTCGGGCGAGGGCCCCGAAATGCGCCTATATAATGTGAAATCTTTCACAATCCTGTCAACCCGCGCTGAGAATCCACCCGCATGAACGCGATCGACATACAAGGCGTCAGCAAACGGTTCGGATCGCATCAGGCTGTGGATGACGTGTCGCTCGCCGTACCCGAGGGCACGATCTACGGCTTCATTGGACCGAACGGATCGGGAAAGACCACGACGATCAGGATGATCATGAACATCATCCTGCCGGACACCGGCGAGATCGCGGTACTCGGCAGCCGCGGTACGAATGCCGCGCGCGATGAGGTGAGCTATCTGCCCGAAGAGCGCGGCCTGTACAAACAGATGCCGGTGCGCCGCCTGCTTCGGTACTACGGCAGGCTCAAGGGCCGCACTCTGCGCGAGCTGGATCCGGTGATCACGCGCTGGCTCGACCGCTTGAGTCTGTCCGCGTGGGCGGACAAGCGCATCGACCAGCTCTCCAAGGGCATGGCGCAGAAAGTCCAGTTCGTCGCCGCCGTCGTGTCACAGCCGAAGCTGCTGATTCTGGACGAGCCGTTCTCCGGCCTTGACCCGGTGAACGCCGAGGCGCTGCGCGACGCCGTGCTCGAGCTGCGCCGGCAGGGCACCACCATCGTGTTTTCCACGCACGACATGGGCGCTGCCGAAAAACTGTGCGATCGCATCTTCATGATCTTCAAGGGCCGGAAGGTACTGGACGGCTCGCTGGATGCCATCCAGCACGAGTACGGACACGACACGGTGCGCGTGCGCCTTGGCGCCGGCGCGCAGGTGCTCGACAGGCTCTCTGGCATCGAGAGCGTAACGACCACGGCAATTTTCAGGACGTGCGGCTCACCATCGACCCGCAGGCGTTCCTGCGCGACCTGGTCGCGCGCACTGAGGTCCGGCAATTCGAAATCACGAAGCCGTCGCTGCACGACATCTTCGTGCGTATCGCGCGACCCACCGACGAGGACCTTCGCCCGGCCGGGGAGGTGGCGTGATGAATCGCATCCTGACCATTGCCCAGTCGGAGTTTCTGTCCCTCATCCGCACCAAGGCGTTCATCATCGGCATCCTGCTTGTCCCGGTGCTGATGACGTTGTTCATCACCTTCATGAACTACGCGGAGGAACATGTCGACACGACCGATCGCCGGATCGCCGTGATTGACGACACCGGCGTGCTCTGGGAACCGCTCCAGCGGGCGGCGGCCGAACACAACACGGACGCCGGCGAGGGCGCCGACAAAACCGAACCGCACTTCATCCTCGAGCGCGTGGATCCTGGGACCCGCACAAAGGACGACGTGGCCGTCGAGTTGTCACGGAGAGTGAAAGCGAAGGAACTGTTCGCGTTCGTCGAGCTGCCGAAAGAGATCCTGGCTGCGCGCGAGCCCGAGGCCAGCACCGCGGCGCGCCGGAAGGCGGCCAAGAAAGAGGGCACGGCCTCAGACGACGCCGAGGACGGGCCCACCTTCAAGTTTTACGCGCAGAGCACTTCCTCGCGGCCGGTGACGAGCTGGCTCGAGGACGCCGTGAACCAGGCCGTGGCTGAGTACCGCTTCACGACCGCCGGTATCGATCAGACGCTGGTCAGGAAACTCACGTCGTACGTGACGTTCACGCCCTACGGCCTTGTTGAACGATCGGCGGACGGAACGGCCGCGCCTGCCCGGGAAATGGATGACATTGCGCGCATCGGCCTGCCCATGTTCGCGCTGGTGCTGATGTTCATGAGCGTGATGACGGGCGCGATGCACCTGCTGAACGCGATTATCGAAGAGAAGATGAGCAAGATCAGTGAGGTGCTGCTGGGCTCGGTGACACCGTTCCAGCTTCTTGCCGGCAAGCTGGCGGGTGTCGTGGCCGTGTCGCTGCTGCTGACGCTCGTGTACCTGGTGGGCGGAATTTACGCGCTCATGTCGTTCGGCCGGCTGGACCTCATCGACCCCGTCCTGATCGGCTGGTTCCTGATATTCATGATCTGCGCCGCGTTGATGTTCGGGTCGATCTTCCTCGCGATCGGGTCCGCGTGCTCCGATCTGAAGGACTCGCAGAGCATGGTGCAGCCCGCGATGATGCTCATCATCCTGGCCTATCTCGCGTCGTTCGTCGTGATGCGCGCGCCCGAGTCCCGACTGGCCGTGGGTCTGTCGATGTTCCCGACGATTACGCCGTTCGCCATGATGCTGCGCCTGGCGATGCCGCCCGGGCCGCCGCTCTGGCAGGTGCTCGTGTCGGTGGCGCTGCTCATCGCGGCCACCGCGGCCGTCGTCTGGGCGGCCGGCCGAATCTTCCGGGTCGGCCTGCTGATGCAGGGCAAGCCGCCGAATATCCCGGAGCTGCTGAAGTGGATACGGCTGTGAGGAAGCAGCGCCGTTTCTCGACGCGCCGCACTGGCTACTTGATGCGCCAGGCCGTTTCAAAGCGGCGGTAGTTGCTGTACTTCGCCTCGCACTCGACCAGTTCCTTCACGTCTCGCGTGCGCTCGTAGCGTTCGCTGAACGTGGCGGGCAGCCACAGGTCCAGCTTGGGATCTTTTTCGTACTGCGTCTTCAGTAGCGCACGAATGTCCGCGTGCTTGATCTCGAATGTGGTCGCGCGAACGGCGCCGCTGGCGGCGTCGATGACGAATGTACCTTTCGCGGGCACCGGGCCGGCGGGGCCCCCGACAATGGTGCCGGAGTCGCGCTCGGAGAAGGACAGAGTGGCGAGTGTGAGAGGCCCGTCGCGCGACACGTTCTTGCGATCGAACTCCACGGACGCGGCACGCCTGGGTTCGAACAGCAGCAGCGGCAGGGTAGGTTCGTTGAAGTTCCGTGAGACGGAGCCGATGTTGTAGCGCGCGTTCAGGTCGATCACCTGTTTGGCCACGCCGCGGAACTGGCCGCCCTTCGCCAGCAGATCGCGCAGGCGGTCGCGGCTCGCAATCGGACGGCCGTCGACTTCGAGCACGTCACGCACCGCGATCCATTCGCCGTCGGCCTGCAGGAACGTGAGAAACACCTCACTTTTCAGCACGCGCTCCAGCAGGATGCGGCCGTCCCTGTCGCGCTGCACCTGCTGGTACCACTCGTCGGCCACGATAAACGCGAAACTCTTTTCGTACTCGTCCACGTACTTCCGGGCGGTGGCGACCAGTCCTTTGGTAGACACGTCAGGCGGCACCGGCGGCGATTGCGCCAGCAGCGGCACGAGGCACGCCGCCGCTATCGCGACAGCTGCCGCGAACGTGCGCCGTGGGGTGGGCATGTCTGAATCATCTCACTTTGGTAGCATGCGCCGACCATGGGGGAGGACTCAGGGCTCGACTCAGCCGGAGTGCCACCGGCGGCCGACACTGTGGCTGCGGGCGCGGAGACGCCAGAGGCGCCCGTCACGAGCGAGTCGCCCTCCGTTGAAGCGCCGCCGGTGCAGGGCGCGCCCCCCGACTCTGCGCCGCTCGAACTGGACCGGATGGCGTTCACGGGCGCCGGGTCCGAGTACTTCCGCATCTGGATCGTGAATCTGGCCCTCACGATCGCCACGCTCGGTATCTACTCGGCGTGGGCCAAGGTGCGGCGGCTGCAGTTTTTCTATCGCCACACGCGTCTCGCCGGCGCGGGCTTCGACTATCACGGCGATCCCATCGCGATTCTGAAGGGAAGGCTGGTGGGACTGGTCCTGTTCGGGCTCTACTCGTCGATGGGGTATGTGGGCACCTGGATGACAATCGTGATCCTGATTGTCCTTGCGGTGCTGTTGCCGTGGCTGCTGGGACGATCGCTGCGGTTCAGGCTGCACAACAGCAGTTATCGCGGCCTCCGCTTCAAGTTTCATGGCACCACGAAACAGGCGTACTGGATATTCCTGGCGATGCCGATCTTCATGGTGCTGTCGTTTTTTACGCTCGGGCCGCTCTGGCATCATCGGTTGAAGCGGTACCAGTTTTCCAACGCGGCATTCGGCCGCACGCGATTCTCCACCTCTGCCGAGTCAGCCGAGTTCTATGTGGCGCACATCCTGGCGGCCTTGTTGATGGGCGGGCTGGTGACGATGCTGATTCTTGGCGTGGCGGTGACGGCCGTCGCGACCGGTGCGGGTCGTGAGCCTGGCGCTGCGCCGGGCACAGACATGCCGCCCTGGTTCCTGCCGGTCATCTTCCTTGGCTATATTTTCGCGTTTGTGGGCGGCCAGGCGATCACGACCGCGCGCATTCAGAATGCCGTGTGGAACCGCGCGCGGCTGGGCTCGCTCGGGTTCATCTGTGACCTGTCGATCGCGCGCCTGTTCTGGATTCAGCTGTCGAATCTCGCAGCCACGGTCGCGACACTCGGATTCTTCCGGCCGTTCGCGCAAGTGCGGCTCGCGAAGTACGTGGCAGGCTGCATGACGCTGGTGAGGGCGGTGCCGTTCTCGGCGTTTGCGGCGGCCGAGGCCGATGACGTCACCGCCATGGGTGAAGAGACCGCCGAGCTCTTCGACTTCGACATCGGATTCTGATGCGCGCCACCTACTTCGACGGCCGCACCGCACACGCGCACTCCGTGACGCTCGAGATCGACTTCGGGAGTCTGCTGGTGTCGGGAGAAGGCTTCAGCCGGCGGGATCCGATCGGCGCGGTAAACGTCTCGGACGTCCTGGGATCGACCCGGCGCGTGCTGCAGTTCGTGGATGGCGCCTCCTGCGAGGTGGAGGACAACGAGGCGCTCGCGGCGATGCTCGCCGGTCACGCCGTTGCGCCGAGCCGTGTGTCCGGATGGGAACGCAGCTGGCGGCCTGCGGTCGCGGCCCTGATCGTCGTGATGATCGCCGGTGTTCTCGGTTATCGCTACGGCCTGCCGCTCTTCGCCGAGCGGGCTGCGAACGCCCTGCCGGAGTCGACGTTGAATGCCGTGAGTTTCGAGATGCAGCGCGCGCTGGATAACAGTATTTTTTCGAAGTCCAAGCTTCCCGGCACTCGTCAGGCGCCGTTGCTGTCGCGCTTCGACGATCTCGTCCTTCCGGACCATCGCCGGCTGACGCTCCAGTTCCGCGACGCCGAGAGCCTCGGCGCGAATGCCATGGCACTGCCTTCCGGCGCCATCTACATGACCGATCAGCTGGTGGCGCTGACAACGGACGATCGCGTGCTGATGGCGGTGATTGCGCACGAAGCCGGACACGTGAAGCGCCGTCACGGCCTGCGCCAGATGATCCAGGGCGCCACCGTCGGCGCGCTGATCACGTGGTACTTCGGCGACTTCAGCGCGCTAGGAGCGGCGGCGCCTGCGTCGCTGCTGCAGGCGAAGTACTCGCGCGATCTGGAGCGCGAAGCCGACGCCTATGCCGTGCAAGTGTTGAAAATGAATCACTTACCGGCGTCGCTGCTGGCCGACGCGCTCGAGCTGATTCAGAAGTCGCACGGTCCGGAAGGGAAGGACGATGCGGGCGCGCTGGCGTATCTCTCCACGCACCCCGCAACATCCGAGCGGCTGGCGTGGCTGAGAGCGCAGTAGGCCTTGTCGCGCCGAAGCTCGCAGAGCGAAGGCGGATCATGACTGGCCTGGAATCTCCATGCCGAAAGGCCGGTACCTCTGAGGCGTGTAGATCTTCCGGCGAGTGGTGAGCGTGTGCTGGTTCACGAACCAGGCGCCGACGAGACCCGCGGCGCCGAGCGTCAGGAATGTCGGTTCCAGAGGCAGTCCGGTGCGGACCGCCGTCAGAAGGATGAATCCCAACACCATGAAGGCGGGGATGTTGATTAGACCTTTGGTTCCGTAGCGCAACTGTGCCGCCTTGTTGAGGCAGTCCAGTCCGAAGAGACCCAGAAACACCGCTAGGCGGAATGACGCGAGCGGTTGCCCGGTGACGAGCCAGTGGTAACACGCGAGTATCAGCCAGCCATTCACCCAGACCATGAGTGACAGTCCCAGCAGGAGGCTGTTCAACCGCCGCGTGGTGAGCGGCAGCGTCCGAAGGTGGCGCATGGACGTCAGCACGCCGGTGCCCGTCATGCCGGGTTCCATTCGAAACGCAAACGAGCCGAGCATGAAGAGCATCAGGATTCTGGCTGGCTCCCAGACAGCTTCAAATGGCATGAAGCCGAACTCGCGCAATGAGCCCGGCCATCCCGCTGCTTCCCATGTAGACGATGGACCCTCGAACAACCCAGCCGTGGCTTGAGCCGTCAGCGCAATAAGAACCGGCGTCAGCACCTGCGACGTCGTCGCCGTGCGCCAGACCTGGAACGCCATGCGGCGGAGTCCGGTGAGGCGGTCGAGCTGCAACCAGAAACCGGATCGGCGCTGCGATGCCATCGCGCCCGCAATGGCATGGCGGTTCCCGCCGATCATCAGCTGCGGTCGCACGACGTAAGCCAGCGCCGTACACAACGCGCCTGTCGCAATCAGTGCGGCACTGACAGGACCGAGGCCGCCCCACGCCAGCGGCATGTGATCTCGCAGGAAGAAAGGCACGAACGGCGCCGCAAGCACCGGGAATGTGATCGCCAGAGTTGCGACTGTTTGCCATCGATAGCTGCTGATCGATGTCGACACCAGTTGCACCAGTGGCATCCAGCACAGGATGGTTCCGGTGCTGACGAAGTCCATTGCTGCGGACAGCCAAATCGTCTCTGGCCCGACTGCTACTGGCGGGCCGAATGCTGCAATCGCCCAGCCGATCACTTTGCCGGTGGTCATGATGCCGACTGTCAGCACGGTGGAGACCCACCACAGAGTGCGCGAAATCTCGCGACGCGAAATCGGCAGCACCTGCACTTCCATCGGCGCCAGATCCTTGGTGGCGAACAGGCCAGCCATGGTTGCGACCGCGATCGAGACGGCCATCGCGCCCTGGACGAAGGCCGCGGAGTCAATCAGCGCCATGAACCACCCAGTCGCCGTGATCATGCCGAGGGAGGCCAGCACCCACCGGTGCCGTCGGACGTAGTCCGCAAACAGCAGCGAGTTCACGACGCGTCCCGTCCGAGCGCCACGAACAAGTCTTCGAGCGATACCGGCGCTTCGGCCATCTGTTGCGCCCCGCGTGCGCGAAGCGCCTCCAGCGTCGTTCCCTGACGATCGAGCAGCACACGCCATCGATTCGGGGTCCTTGTCTGGACGATGAGACCGGGTGCGTCCGCGAGATCGATCGGCCGCTCGACGGTGAAGTCCACGACGCAGTAGCGCTCGAGGATGTCCGTGATCGCGCCCTCGAAGACGAGGCGGCCGTGTTTGATCATGCCGACGTGATCGGCAAAGCGTTCGAGGTCGCTGATCGCATGCGACGAGATCAGCACCGTGCGTTCCTCGTCTCGAACGGCCGCCAGCAGCTCGCTGAACAGCTGTTGTTTGGAAATTGCGTCGAGCCCGACCGTCGGTTCGTCGAGCACCAGCACCGCCGGCCGCCACGACAACGCCAGCACGAGAGCCAGTTTGATGCGCGCGCCGAACGAAAGCGTCATCACCTTGTCGTCGCGGCTCATGTCGAATGCGTCCAGCAGGCGCGTGCAGTACCCATCGTCCCAGGACGGATAGAAGCCGCGGACGAACGCAATGGCGCCGCCGACGCGGCCCCATGGCCTGAAGTCCAAGTCGGGACTCACATAGCCGACGCGGGATTTCACGGCGACCTCGTCACGTTCGTGGTCGAAGCCGCACACGCGAATGGTGCCCGCGTCCTTCAGGCCCATGCCGAAGATCAGATCCAGCGTGGTCGTCTTGCCGGAGCCGTTGGGCCCGACAAAGCCGTAAATCGCGCCCGAAGGCACCGTCAGGTCGATGGGGCCGAGCGTGAATTTCGGATACACCTTGCGGAGTCCGCGAATCTCAACGGCGGGCTGCATGACGGGACGCTCCTTCGTTGTCCATGATGGAGTGCAGGAGCCGGGCAATGTCCCTGGCGGACAGGCCGGCTTCGGTGCCTTCGCGCACGGCGTCGCGCAGCAGGGCAATCGCGCGCTGTTTTTTCACTTCGCGGCTGCGGTCGTGCGCCGCATCCGCCACGAAGGTGCCGAGCCCCTGCCGGCGATAGATGATGCCGTCGCGCTCGAGCTCCTCGTAGGCGCGCTTGACCGTGATCACGCTGACCAGCAGTTCTTCGGCGAGCCCGCGGAAGGATGGCAGCGGCGTGCCAGGCGCAAGACGGCCCTAGCTGACTTCTTTCTTGAGGCCGTCAACGATCTGCTGATACAGCGCACCCGGCCTGGCCGCCGAGATTGATGGCAACCAAATCTTCTTTGAGGCGGGGCCCACGGCAACTGTATATATTAGGCATATACAGTATGTCAACCATGGAGCAGCGTCTCTCAGACGTGGCACCATCTCCGGGGCAAGCCGATGGCTGACGACGCGGTGTTTCGGTGGGTGATGGTGGCCGGGTTTGCCGCCGTGGTCGGGATCATCGCGCCGCACCGCGTGAAGGCCGGCACACGCGAAAGACTCGACCGGCGGAAGGAAGGCGCCTTCATGCTGGCCACGCTGCGGCCCGCCGGCGCGGTGCTGTGGCTCAGCATCATCTTCTACATGATCAATCCGGCGTGGATGGCCTGGTCGGCAGTGCCGATCCCAGTCTGGCTGCGATGGAGCGGTGCCGCATTCATCGTGTCGTGTGCGGCGCTGCTCATCTGGACGCTTCCCACCCTGGGGACCAATCTCACCGATACGGTCGTCACCCGTGAGCACCACACGCTGGTGACGCGCGGTCCGTATCGCTGGGTCCGCCATCCGTTCTATGTCGCGATGGCGCTGGTCACGATGGGCAGCGCGCTCATCGCCGCCAACTGGTTCATGCTGGCGGCCGGCGCCGTGGTGTTCGCGCTGCTTGCGCTCCGATCGCGCGTTGAGGAAGAGCAGCTCGCCAGGCGCTTCGGGGACGCGTATCTCGAGTACAAGAAGCGAACGGGACGGTTCCTGCCGAAGCCGAAGCGCTAGGAGGTTCACGCGCGAAGCCGCGCCGAAGCCGGAACGGCGAAGGCGGGTCAGAGATTCTTCTTCCAGAAGTCGATCATCGTCCGGTACAGGTGCAGCGTGGCGTCGCGGTCACCGATGTCATGCTTGCGCATCGGATACACCATCACGTCGAACAGCTTGCCGGCCTTGATGAGCGCGTCGATGAAGGCGAGCTCGTTCTGCGGGTGCACGTTGTCGTCGTAGGTCCCGTACACGATCAGGACGCGGCCGTGGAGCGCGCTCGCTCGTGTGATCGGCGAGGCGTCGTCGTAGGCCTTCGCGTTGAGCCGTGGCATTCCGAGAAACGCCTCGGACCAGCGCGAGTCGTAGAACCGCCAGTCGGTGACCGGCGCCACGGAAATGCCGGCCTTGAACGCATCGGACCGCGTCATGAGGTTCAGCGTCATGTAACCGCCGTTGCTCCAGCCCCAGACACCGATCCTCGCCGGATCGACCCACGACTGCGCACCAAGCCACTTCGCGGCGTCCACGAGGTCCGCCGCCTCGCCCTCGCCGAGGCGGCCGATCACGGAGTTCTCGAGCGTCTTACTGATTCCGGTCGCCGATCGGTTGTCGACCTTGACGACGACAAAGCCCTCGGCGAGGAGGAGTTGATAGAAGAGCGTGTCGCTGTTCCAGGCGTTCGAGACGATGGGAATCGAGGCGCCGCCGTAGACGTTCATGATGACGGGATACTTCCGATCGGTCCGGAAGTTCGCGGGCCTCAGAATTCGTGCCGGCATTTTGAAACCGTCGGACGCTGGAATCGTGGTGAGCTCCGGCCATTGCATGGCGTAGGGCGCCAGCATCGCCATGCGCGGCGGCGCAAGTTCCTGCGCGGTCGAGCCATCGGGCCGCCGAAGCTTCATCGATGGCAGCGTCGTCGCATCCGAGAACGTGTCGAGATAGAACTGCGCACTTGGCGCCATCGAGACGCGATGCGAACCGGCCTCTGCGGAGATCCTTCTCATGCCGTTGCCGTCGAGCCCGATGCGGTAGAGGTCGCGCGTGACGGATGACCGCTCCATCGCGGTGAAATACACGGCGCCGGCTGCTTCGTCGATGCCGGCAACGGCCTGACGGACCCAGGCGACGCCGGCGGACGACATCAGCGACCACGGTCCGCGCGTCACCTGATTCACAAGCGTCCCATCGAGCGTGTAGCGGTACAGATGGTTGTTGCCGTCGCGCTCGGACGTCCACAGGAAGTGCTTGCCGTCCGCAAGAAAATGCAGATCGTCGTGAATGTTGATCCAGCCTTTGCCGGTCTCGGTCATCACGCGCGTGGCGGCGCCCGTCGTGCGGTTGACGAGATAGAGACGAAGTTCCT
>Ga0111539_10010355_pt1 | contig 11740 bp, 9 predicted proteins | sample RhiMethybrSRZTD1_FD_79667 | JGI IMG/M metagenome (GOLD analysis project Ga0111539, IMG submission 79667) | Populus rhizosphere microbial communities from Tennessee, USA - Rhizosphere MetaG P. TD hybrid SRZTD1 (version 2) (version 2) | ecosystem: Host-associated > Plants > Roots > Rhizosphere >...
AGCGACGCGGCGGTGGCGTAGATGAAGAAGTCGTAGTACTCGAGTGCTGAACCGACCCAGCCACCCGCGACGGCCTTACGAGCCTGCGAGATACGAAGCGAGGTGCCGCCGGCCATCACGACGGACCGAGATCCTACTATGTGCGGTTGATCTGCGACGGATCGGTCGGAACCGTGACGACGCCAGAGCATTACGGTGCAGGAGGGCGATACCTTCTCTGGTTCTCCATGCAGACGTACTCGAGCACGTCGGTGTCGGGGAGCAACGTCAGTGTGGTCTTGAAACCGAAAGGCCGGGTGTAATACTTGGGATCGTCGAAGGTCAGTTCCAGGTCCATGTGTCCGAAGTCACGCCGACGGTAGCGCTCGGTGATGTGCATGGCCTCGCTGCGAGGGTGACCGAAGCCGTCCAGCCAGGCGCTCTCTTTGAAACCGGTCGTGTCGACCAACAGGGTCTCGCCTTGCCAGCGTCCCACCGACGATCCCATCCAACTCGGTTCCGGATCCTTGGGAAGGCTGCGCCCGTCGATGTAGATCTGCCGCGCAGGGTCCCCATTGCCCGGCAGAACCACGATCTGCCGAGAAGCCTGGATCATTTTGAACTCCAACACCAACAGCGCGGCAGGGAGACTGCTTGGCTGGCAGTACGCGGTCGGGAAATCCTGGCCGCTCTTCTGCCGCTGCTGCATGAGGGCGGCAGCCTCTGGCCGAAGCGGCTGCTCGGCAGGGGGCACATCCCAGAGCACGTTGAGCACGTGCTTGGTGATGTCGTTCAAGTCGGGTTGGATTGCCGGTAACCCTGGACCCAGGACGCGGACAAATTCGCTGACTGGTGTGCGCTCGGCCTGCCACACGCCGGAGAGGTCGGGCTTCCCGTTCAGCCGCGGCGCTGGCGCAGACAGATTCGGCTGCCCGTCTTTGGAGCGCGGAATACTTGGGTCACGGTAGTTCAGCGACTGTGCCTCGATACACCCCAACGCCGCTGCGACAAGCGCCGCAACCATCGAGATAGTTCTCACGCGCACCTCCGATAAGCGGCATTATCGCAAATCGACCGCCATGACCACTTCTTCTCGCGGGCACTTCGACAGACACCTGCTGGCCGGCCTCATCGTCGCAGTCGCCTTGGTGTCTGTTCATTCGCAATCAAGTGACCAACCAGTCCGGCCCAGGACGATCGTCACGACGGACCCGGAGCTGGACGACTCGAACTCGCTCGTGAGGTTTCTGCTGTACTCCGCCGAGATCCAGACGGAAGGGCTGATCTACGCGAGCAGCCAGTTCCACTGGCGAGGCGACGGCAAGGGGACGTTGTTCTCCATGCCCGATCGCGAGTATTCACGCGGCGGTATCAACCTGTGCCCCTGTCCATCCTGGCGATGGAAGCCGGGCGAGCGCTACATCGACGATGCCGTCGAGATTTACGCGAAGGTGTATCCGAACCTGCTCGTGCATGACCGGAACTACCCGACGCCCGACTTCCTGCGTTCGAAGATCCGGGTGGGGAACGTCGAATTCGAGGGTGACACCTCGAAAGACACACCGGGCTCCGATCTGATCAAGAAGGTGCTCCTCGATGACGAGCCGGGGCCGGTCTACCTCCTGGCATGGGGCGGCCAGAGCACGATCGCGCGTGCGCTCAAGTCGATCCGGCAGCAGTACGAGGCCTCGCCAGAATGGCCGAAGCTCCTGGAGAAGGTGTCGCGGAAAGCAATCATTCAGGCGTTCGGTGATCAAGACGGTACGAACGCCTCGTACATCAAGCCTGAGTGGCCCGGAATCGAGTTCCGTCAGATGTCGACGGCCACGTGGGGCTACGGAGCGCGCAGTGTGGTGCGTCCAGAGTTCGCCCGCTACCTGAGTGCGGAGTGGACGCGCGAGAACGTGTCGAGCGTCGGACCGTTTGGCGGGTTCTACCGCGTGTGGGGCGATGGCAAGCAGATGGTTCCCGGCGACATCTTCGACTACTTCGGTCTGGACCTCGACGCCGACCAACTGCGCGCGAAGGGCTATCGCGTCTGGACGCCACCGCAGCAAAAGGGCGCATGGATTTCGGAGGGCGACACGTCCACGTTCATGAACCTGATCGACAACGGACTCCGAGCGCGTGAAGACACGAGCTTCGGCGGCTGGGGTGGACGCAACGCCGTCGACACCGATCCAAGTGGCGCCTCGCCGCGCGATTACTCCACAGCGCGCTGGTTCGAGTTCGCGCAGCGAGACTTCGCGGCGCGGTTGAAGTGGACCATCACGCCGGCGTTCGCTGCCGCCAACCACGAACCGAGAGTGACGGTCGCCGGTCCGCTGAACCGCGCTGCGACGCCGGGCTCCACCGTGCGGCTTGTCGCGACCGCCAGCGAACCGGACGGCGATGCGTTGACCGTGAAGTGGTGGCAGTACACAGATGCGGACACGTATCCCGGAACGGTCTCGTTGTCGAGCCCTGAGACCCTGACCACCACATTCCAAGTGCCGATGGACGCCACATCGGGACAGACGATCCACGCGTTGATCCAGGTGACGGACAATGGAACACCGGCACTCACGAGTTTTCAGCGGGTGATTGTGACGGTCGCAGCGCGGTAGTTATATCCGCACGTCGTTTCGAACGCTGCGATAACAGTCGTGTTAACGTACGCTGCGTTCCGGCCCCATGCGGGAGCGACCATGCGCTTCATCATCGCAACTGTTGGCGTGCTCGTGCTGAGCACAGTCGCTTCGACACAGACCGAGAGTCGGATCGAAGGCACGATGGCCAATGCGCGTGGGCCACTCGTCGGCATCGAGGTCCGGATCAGGAACACGTCTACTCAGGAAGTGCTGGTCGTGCAGACCAGGGAAGGCGGTCGATATTCGACAGCCATTGCGCCCGGCACCTACGACGTGTTCGCCTCGGCTCCCGCCAGCACCACGTTCGCACGCCGTCAAGTCGCGGTAGCTCCGGGCGCCACGGTGCGTGTCGATGGCCTGGTCGTAGAAACTCAGAACGCGGGGACACCCGGTGAGCTGTTCTTTCAATACGTGGCTGCCGAGCGAACCGCGCCGACGGGGCCCGCGCCAAGAACGCTCGATGGCAAACCCGATCTGAGCGGTGCGTGGCTACCGAGTGCCGACCTCGAACCCGAGCCGACGCCGTTTCAACCGTGGGCGGACGCGCTGTTCAAGGAGCGCGCGAACCGCGCGGGCGAGGACCCGCGAGGGCGATGCCTTCCGACCGGCGTTGTGCGCATGCATGCGTTCGATCTCGTGAAGTACGTGCAGACGCCGGCTCTCCTCATCATGTTGATGGAAGGCGGCATCCCAGGATCGCGTCAGGTCTACCTCGATGGGCGGAGCCATCCCGAACATCTCGAGCCGAGCTGGCTCGGTCACTCCGTGGGAAAGTGGGAAGGCGACACGCTCGTCGTCGATACGAGGGGCTTCAACGACAAAGGATGGCTCGACGGCGGCCGGCCGCAGACCGAACAGCTGCACGTGATCGAGCGTTATCGGCGCGTCGACCTGGGCCATATGGAACTGGAAATCACGATTGACGATTCTGGGGCCTACACGAGACCCTGGCGGATCCGCCGTGCTCTAGAACTTGCGCAAGGTGACGACGTCCTGGAGTTCATCTGCGAGAACAACCGGATGGAACACTACGTGACGCACTGACCAGGAAGCTCCCGGTTGGTTCATCGAAGGGGTTGTGCAGTCAGCGTCAGCGACAACAGGTGGCTGATGACCGGAGGCTCGCAGTACGGCGCGCGACGAACCACTTCGACCAGATACTCGCCGGCCTCGTCGAGCCGCGCCTCCCACACACTGTCTCCTTTGCCTCCGCCATCGAGAAACGTGTCGCTGCCCCGCCGCGAGACGCGCAACCACAGGCTCCCTGTCGGGAATCCGCTGATGGCTGCGCGAAGGCGGTCGCCCGCGCTCGCGACCACGATGTAGGCATCAGCACCGAGTTCCGCGACCCGTCCACCGAGTTCCGCGGTCCGTTGTCCCCCTGCGAATGTCACCGGGCGCGGTTTGCCGAGACGCGTAGACGTATCGCCAAACGACGTAAGCCGCGTGATTTGGTACTTGCCCTGCGCGCGCTCGGCGATCACGCGACCACCAGCAAGGGACACGACGCCGCGAGCCAGGAGCAATGCGTGCGTGGGTTGGGGCTGCCCCGCGACGGGCTCACGACTGTCGACAACGGCGCAACGCAAGTGGGGCGTGAACACCATGTCGTACATCTGCTCGAGCGCGTCTCGATCCTTGACGTAGATGGGATAGGGCCGCTGTCGCACCGACACTCGCGTGGGATACCGCACCAGGCCCGTCACTGTCTGACGGTCGCCCGTTCGCAACGCGCGCTGCAGCTCGGTGGCGAACCCACGCTCATTCCGCAGACTCGATTGCGGCGGACGAGGCGATGGCTGTGCGTCGACGGTCATCGTCGCGATCGCCATAATGGCCGCAGTCCAGGCGACAACTCTGATCAACAGCATCACGAGACGCGCCGCATCCTGTTCGGAGGATTGTTCGAGCCGAATCCCCTCGACAACAACTATCACTCTCTGGAAAGCCGACGCCGGGATCTACGAGTCGGACTGTCACGAGCACAACTACGGTCTGGCAAACATCCTCAGCGCCGCCCGTGCGGAAGAGAAGAAGAAATAGAAAGGCGCGGAGGGCCGCTGGTCTAGGGAACGATCGGACTCGAGCGATCCACCTTCGTTCCTTCACCGACCATCAGAGTGTGCGCGTAGTTCTCCTGCTGGCAGACGTATTCGAACAGCTCCGTCCCGTTCTCCCAGCGCAGGTTCGAGACGCCGGTGAACGTCGACGTGTAGGCCCCGGGGTCGTCGATGGTCAGCTCGTACCTCATGGTGTCGAGCGCGGTGCGCGTGTACTTCTCGATCAGGTGCAGCTGTGACGTATGCGGAAGCTGGCCGCGATCGATCCAGAACCCCTCGTTGAAGCCCACCGTGTCGACTACGAGTGTGTCGCCTTCCCACTGGCCGATCGAGTGACCATAGAAGCTCGGCGTCAGGGTCGCGGGGTGCTTGCGGCCGTCCATGTAGATCGTTCGGTACGTGTGCGGGCCTCCGATATCGAAGATATAGGCGACCTTTGCGTCGGACATCTCCAGGAATTCAGCGCCGTAGGGTGTCAGCCACTGTCGCGGGCCTCCTGACGGCTTGCAACGGGTGTGCGGTTCAAGCTGCATCCGGCGACGATCGTCGGACACCGCGCGCGTCCACGTCATGTAAGGAATCTGCGTACACGGGCCGGCAGCGCCACGACCGACGCCGCCTCTACCAGGTGCTGCTGCGCCGCCGGCAGCGCGACCGCCTTGCGGCGCGGCGCCCGGGTTGAGCGATGGGGGAGCGGCCCCGGCGTTAGCGTTGCAAAAGCCGAGGTTGCCACCTATCCAGACGCCCTTGAGCGTTGCGGTGTTGCCCAACACGATGTGACCGTTCGCGTCACGAGGCGCCGGTTGGTTGGTCAGCCGGTTTCTGGCCGCCTGTTGCTGGTTCTGACGTGTCGCATCCTGGGCCTGATCCGCAGCACTTCCTTGCGGCACCGCAACCTGGACGCCGGTGTTCGGGGCTGCGGTCTGCTGCTGCGCCGCCGCGTCGCCCAGAGCCACGCTCCCGAGCACTCCTAGCGTGGACGCCAATGCGAGAGAGATGAAGCCCAGTCTCATGGTTGCGAATCCTAACACGTCCCCGATGATGGCACCGTGTTCGCGTAGAATCCCTTCGACCGGCGATCGACCTGGTGCGCGGTAGGCCTCACCGAACGTCACGGACACTATGCTGACGACCAGGAACAGCAACGATTCCGCACTCACGCGACGACGCTTCCTGGAGGAGCTCGGCCTTGTCGGGGGCACGTCCCTCGTCATGACCGCGATGAGCTCGTGGGAGCTCATGGCCGGCCAGGCCGGTCAGCGGCCGGTAGTGTCAGGTCGGCCGTCGCGATCCAGAGTGCTCGTGCTCGGCGCCGGTGTCTCCGGCCTCGTCGTCGCGTATGAGCTCGGCAAGCTCGGATACGACTACCACGTCCTCGAAGCGCGCGATCACGTCGGCGGCCTGGCGTGGACCGTACGTCGCGGCACCGAGCACACGGAGATCGGCGGCGCGCGCCAGGTCTGCAACTTCGACGCTGGTTTGTACGTGAACGTTGGCGCATGGCGCATCCCGTACACCCATACCGGTGTGTTGAACTACTGCAAGGAACTGGGCGTGCGGGTCGAGATGTTCATCAACGAAGCCGAGAACGCCTACTTCTACTACGAGGGGCAGGACGTCGGTCCGCTCGCCAACAGGCGCGTGCGGCTGCGCGAGGTCAAGGCCGACATGATCGGCTACACGAACGAGCTGCTGGTCAAGGCGATCGATCAGGGGAAGCTCGATCTCCCGGTCACTGCCGACGACAAGGTGCAATTCGTCGACTACCTCGTGACGCAGGGCTACCTCGATGCGCGCGACCGGCGATACAAGGCCTTTGATAATCGAGGCCCCGGCACTCCGCACGATTTCGCGGCGCTGTTGCGATCGGGCTTTGGTCGGCGCATGCGATCGGTGCCGGCGACGAGCGGCACCACGGCGGCGCCGATGTTTCAAGCGGTCGGCGGGATGGACCAGTTTCCGAAAGGCTTCGAACGCGCACTCGGCGCCACTCGCATCACCTTCAATGCCGACGTGCAGTCCGTGCACCAGTCGGACACCGGCGTCAGAGTTGTCTTCAACGACACGAAGAGCGGCAGGAGCCGTGAGCTCACGGCCGACTTCGTCGTGGTCTGCATGCCGCTGTCGGTGCTGTCCGGCGTCGACATCAACCTGTCTGCCGATCTCATGGCGGCGGTCAAGGGGACGACCTACAGCGACAGCGCGAAGATGGGTCTGGCGATGAAGCGCCGCTTCTGGGAGGAAGACGATCAGATCTTCGGCGGGCATTTGTACTCCAATCTTCCAGTGGGCGACTTCTCGTATCCATCCAACGACTACTACTCGACCAAGGGCGTGTTGCTCGGGCTCTACATCAACGGGCCCGTCAGCGACCTCGCCAGTCGCTCGATCAAAGAACGCGTCGAGCACGTCCTGATGCATGCGAGCAAGGTGCATCCACAGATCCGGCAGGAGTTCGAAAGCGCTTACGCGGTGTGGTGGCGCAAGGTGAAGTACAGCAACGGCGGGTTCGCGGCAGGGACGTCGCCGGCGCGCCGTGCGCAACTCGCCAAGGTCGACAACCGCGTGATCATCGGCTCGGCGGCGACGACTCCAGAGTCAACACCCGATTGGATGGAAGGTGCGATTGCGGCAGGCTGGCAGGCGCTGAAATCCCTGCATGATCGCGCCATGCGCGCCTGAGCGCGAGACAGAGGGGAGACACGCATGGGTTCTCATCACGCCGATCGTCGTCAATTCCTGACGGAGGGCGCCGCGTTGGCGAGTCTCGCCGTGGGCGCAGTCCAATCAGCCGGGGCCCAGGCGCCTGCGCCCGAGGCACGTCTCAAAGACACCCTCGCCTACGGACAACCGTCGCGGTTCGACACGACCGTGCGCAGGGCTCTCGGCGCCGGCAGTGCAATCACCGACACCGCGTTGACGACTCCGCTTCAGGATCTCGATGGCATCATCACGCCATCGGGCCTGCACTTCCTGATGGACCACGTCAACGGCATTCCAGAGATCGATCCCAGGCAGCATCGGCTGCTGATGCACGGCATGGTCGATCGGCCGCTGACGTTCACGATGGACGATGTGAGACGGTTCCCGTCGGTCTCGAGGATCTATTTCCTCGAGTGCAACGCGAATAGCCGGCCGCTTCGTGGGCCCAACGGCGATTCGGTCCAGTTAGTACACGGGCGAACGAGCTGCAGCGAATGGACGGGCGTGCTGCTGTCGGTGCTGCTCAAAGAGTGCGGTGTGAAAGGTGGCGCCACCTGGATCGTCGCGGAAGGATCGGACGCCAACAAGTACACCATGAGCATCCCGCTGTCCAAGGCGATGGACGACACGCTCGTCGCGTACGCACAGAACGGGGAACCGGTCCGTCCGCACAACGGCTATCCGCTTCGACTCGTCGTCCCGGGATGGGAGGCGATTCGATCCGTCAAGTGGCTGAGCCGGATTGCAATCGTCGATCGACCGGCGATGGCGTGGCACGAGGCCGGCAACAATGCCGATACGCGACCCGACGGCAAGGCGCTCGGTTTCAGGTTCGCGCTCGGACCGAAATCCATCATCACTCGTCCGTCCGGCGGCCAACGTCTGCCTGGCCGCGGGTTCTACGAGATCACGGGGCTGGCATGGACCGGTGGAGGCGCGGTCACGAAAGTCGATGTCTCGGTTGATGGCGGCAAGACATACCGGGAAGCGCAGCTTCAGCAGCCGGTGCATCGCTACGCGCACACGCGGTTTCGATTCGCATGGGAGTGGAAGGGTGAGGAAGCGGTGCTGCAGTCGCGCTGCACCGATGAACAGGGTGAGGTGCAGCCGACGATCGCCGAGGCGGCAAAGATTCTGAACGTGACGCCTGAGTACTTCCTACAGGCCGATCACTTCAATGGCATTCAACCGTGGAGAATCAACCGCGACGGGAGCATTCAAAATGCTCTGTTCTAAACGGGATTCCGTGTCGAGTGTCGTGGTCAGCGTTGGCGTGCTGACACTGCTCTGTACCGCGACAACAGCGCTCGCTCAAGGGCCCACCTACCGATTCGGAACGACGCCGAGCGCGGAGGAGATCAAGGCGCGCGACACCGCAATCTCGCCCGACGGGAGGGAGCTGCCACCCGGCAGCGGCACGGTCAAAGAGGGCGCAACCGTCTACGCGCAGAAGTGCCAGGCGTGCCACGGGCTGAACGGTACGGGAACGCCGCTCCATCGCGGCCTGATCCCGCTTGGCAATTCGAAGCCGGTGAAGATTCAGGGAAGCCTCGTCCCGTACGCGACGACGGTCTGGGACTTCATCAATCGAGCGATGCCGTCAACCAAGCCGGGATCGCTCACGCCGAACGAAGTCTACGCGGCCACGGCGTACGTGCTGTTCCTCAATGACATCATCAAAGAGAACGACGTCGTCGATGCGACGACGCTTCCGAAGATCAAGATGCCGAACCGCGACAACTTCATCGCGGTCGAACTCGATTGGAAGCCCGGACAGCGGCGTCCGCTTGGGAACTACCCTCGCCGATGACCTGCGTGAGTTCCGGCCAAAACCTGCATTACGATTGACGGTCGCGGCATGGTTGGCACCACCCTTGGCCACTACCGGATCCGCGAAAAGATTGGGGCGGGAGGGATGGGGGAGGTGTACCTCGCCCACGACGAGCGTCTCGATCGGCAGGTCGCCGTCAAGGTTCTGCGCAGCGACGGCGTCAGCGGCCCCGATGCGCGTGCCCGGCTCGTGCGCGAGGCGCGCACGGCATCGAAGCTCAATCACCCATCCATCTGCACCATTCACGAAGTCGGCGAGGCGGAGGGTCAGGCCTTCATCGCGATGGAACTGAGCGAGGGGGAGCCTCTGAGCTCGGTGCTCGCCAACGGCCCGCTGTCGCCGAAGGACGTCCTCCTCTACGGCCTGCAGCTGGCCGATGCCCTCGCACACGCTCACTCGCGGAACGTGATCCATCGCGACCTCAAGGGCACCAATGTGATGGTGACCCCTGAAGGCCGGCTCAAGGTGCTGGACTTCGGGCTCGCGAAGCAGCTCGCAGGCAACGAGCTGGCAGAGCTCAGTACGCTGTCGCACGCCTCGCTCACTGAGCCTGGAGCGCTTGGGGGAACTCTCGCGTACATGGCGCCGGAGCAGCTGCGTGGGCTCCCCGCCGATGCACGCAGCGACATCTGGGCACTGGGCGTCGTGCTCTATGAGATGACCGCAGGCGTGCGGCCGTTTCATGGACAGACGACGTTCGAGTTGAGCGCGGCGATTCTGAATCACGCGCCGCGCCCGCTGCCGTTCAAAGTGCCGGCCGCGTTGCACGCCCTCATCGAGCGTTGCCTCGAGAAGGAGCCGGCGCGGCGCTATCAACGCGCCTCCGAAGTACACGCCGCGTTGGAGGCTATCCAGATGACCGGCGGCGCCCTCTCGGCACCGGAGCTCGTGGATCGACTGGCTGCGCCACGGCTCGACACGGTGTCTGCCGGTCTCCGGCGGGAGGACGCCTTTGCAACAGCCGCTCAATTCGAGGAGGGATTGGCGCGCCTGGCGGAGCTGGAACGCGCGAGGCGGCGCTGGTATTTCGTTGCGTTCGTCGCCGGCGTGTCAGTCGTCGCCGTCACGTTTCTGGGGTTTCTCACGTCGATGGCGTTCAACGTGACACTCGGTCGATCGGGTCCGTTCGCCGCGGAGAGCGTGTTCGACTGGTTGGTGTGGGGCGTGCGATCACTGATTGCCCCCGCCTTCCTGACAGGCATCCTGCTGGTCGGGTGGTCCGTCGCGCGGTGGGTGTATCGTACCGTGTGCCGGCTGGCTCCACGGGTCGGGCGCCGTAGCGCGCGGATAGAGGCGTCGTGCGTACCGCTGCTCACCTCGCTCGGCTTCTACGACGCGAAGGAGATGGCGACGCTCGTCGCGGTGTTCGGCACGATGGCGCTGCTGGCCACGATCTGGTGGTTCTCCGAGCTCTGGGGATCGGTCCTGATGTACGTCACACAGGCAACTCCGTCGATGATCGATCCGCTGCGGCCGTCCAATGTGCCAACGCACAACACGTGGGGCATGACCAGGGTGGTGGTCGCGTTCCTCGTCGGACTCGGATTGATCCGGGCGATTCGCCTGCGGCGGATGCAGACTCCGCGACCGCGAGCGCAGACACTGGTGCCGGCGACAGTGGTCTTCATCGTCGCCGTGTTCATGATCGTCGTGCCCTGGCGGCTGCTGTATCAGAATCGGATGGAGCGGATCGACCTCGCTGGAGCACGCTGCTATCAGATCGGGCGCGATGGCGATCGGTTGCTGCTGTACTGTCCTGAGGCTGCCGTCCCCAAGCACACCATCGTGATGTCCTCGGATCCGCGCGTGCGGCCGACCGGCATCGTCGAGAGCATCTTCACGCCGCCGTAGCAACGGGATCGTGGCCCCGGACAGCGGCGCCCGCTTGGGAACTACCCTCGCCGATGAACGGCGTGACGTCTCCCGCAGGACGACACACTGATGAACAAAAAATCCCTCGGCACCATCGTACTGGCCCTCCTCACCTCGATCTACGTCACGACATCGGCACAGCCGTCTGTGAAGCCTGCGTCGGCGGACGCCGTTGTCTACGCCGCGGTTGGACCAGACCTCACGCAATACGACGTCGACGTCAGCAGGGCCTCTCTCGAGAAGCGCAGCACCGTGACCTTGCCCGCCAATGTGCAGGAAGCGGTGATGCACCGATCTGGTCGTCACCTCTACGTGGCGTGGAGCAACAGGGGCGCGAGCTATAGCGCCGGCGGCGCAGCGGCAACTGAGGGACGTCATGGAGTGACCGCGTTCAGCGTGAACGCGTCGGGGATGCTCGCAGCGAGTGGGTCCTCCATCATGCTTCGCTCGCGAGCGATTCACGTCACGACCGATATGGAGGGTGCGCATCTGCTGGTGGCGTACAACGATCCGAGCGGCGTCTCGGTGCACCGCATTCAAGGCGACGGAACGCTCGGGGCCGAAGTGCCGCCGCAGTCGCCGCTCGACTCGGGCATCTACGCACATCACGTACGCGTGTTGCCGTCCAACAAGGCGGTCGTGCTGGTCACGCGCGGCAACGGACC
>Ga0111539_10010356_pt1 | contig 11739 bp, 9 predicted proteins | sample RhiMethybrSRZTD1_FD_79667 | JGI IMG/M metagenome (GOLD analysis project Ga0111539, IMG submission 79667) | Populus rhizosphere microbial communities from Tennessee, USA - Rhizosphere MetaG P. TD hybrid SRZTD1 (version 2) (version 2) | ecosystem: Host-associated > Plants > Roots > Rhizosphere >...
AAATGACGTACCTCTTATTCACGGCGCCGCGCCAAGACGGCGAGGCGTTCTCGGCCTGGCGCACGCGGGAGAGCGAGGGCGTGAAGAACCGGCGGCTGTCGCTCGAGCGCGTGTTTCACGACGACATGCTCGTCTTCTCGACGCAGGATCACCCGCGGCGCAAACCGACCACCCCCGAGATCCTCCAGAAGATCGATCTCGCGAGGGCGTCTGCGTTCTACAAAGACCGCTTCGCCGACGCCGGCGACTTCACGTTCGTGTTCGTCGGCAACATCGAGCTCGAACGCTTGAAGAAGTTCTCCGAGACGTACCTCGGCAGCTTGCCGGGCAAGGGCCGGAAAGAGCGCTGGCGCGACGTCAAAGTCTTCTGGCCCAAAGGCGTGCAGACGAAGACCGTGCTCCGCGGTTCCGAACCGAAGAGCATGGTCGCCCTGACCTTCCACGGCGACGAACGCTGGTCGCGCGACGCCGACAACGACATGCGCGCCCTGGGCGAGGTCTTGAGCATGCGCCTGCGCGAGGTCTTGCGCGAGGACATGGGCGGTGTCTACGGCGTGCGCGCGGGGGGCGCGATCAGCCGCAGGCCGCGGCAAGAATACACATTTTCCGTGGGGTTCGGCTGCGCGCCCGACAGCGTCGAGAAACTCGAGCAGAGCGTGTTTTCCGAGATCAAAGCCATCCAGGACAACGGCATCGGCGCCGACTACATCGCCAAGCTGAAGGAGAAGCGGCGGCGCGCTCACGAGACCGATCTCAAGGAAAACGGCTACTGGGAGCGCGAGCTGGTTCGTGCCTACACCTTCGGCGACGACCCGCGGTTGATCCCCGACATCGCGCCCGAGCTCGAAAAGATCAGCTCGGATCGCATTCGCGCCGCCGCCAAGCGCTATCTCGGCAAGCAGTACGTGCTCGGCGTGCTCAAGCCGGAAGGCGCCGCCGCGCCGGCGCCCGCCGCAAAGCCTTCTGCAGCGCGCTGAACGTGGACCTCCGCGACCTGCTCCGCATCGAGCACCGCGTGGTCCAGGCCGCGCTGGGCGGCGGCATCTCCCGCGCCGAGCTCGCCAGCGCCGTCTCGCGCGCGGGTGGTCTCGGTACCGTCTGCACGCTTCAGGATCCGGGCGCTTTCAGGCGCGAGCTCCGCCGCTGCCGCGAGCTGTGCGAAGGCCGTCCGTTCTCCGCGAACCTGTTGTTTCCCGTGATGCGCCGCGAGCACGTCGAAGCTTGCGTCGGCGAAAAAATTCCGATCGTTTCGCTCTTCTTCGGCTTCGATCGCCGCGTCGTCAGCGCGCTGCACGACGCCGGGGCGATCGTGCTCCACCAGATTGGCAGCGTCGAGCAGGCGCGGCGCGCCCTCGCCGACGGCGCGGACGTGCTGATCGCGCAGGGTTCGGGCGCGGGCGGGCACGTGCTGGCCGAAGCGCCGCTCGCGAGCCTGCTGCCGAGAGTGCGCGAGCTTGCCGGGGACAAACCGCTGCTCGCGAGCGGCGGCATCCACGATCGCGCTTCTGCCGAAAAAGCCTCGGCGCTCGGCGCGTCCGGAGTCTGGGCCGGCACGCGCTTCTTGCTCACTCCCGAAAGCCACGCGCATGACGCGTACAAGGCGCGCCTGCTCGACGCGACCGAAACCCTGGAAACGCATCTCTTCGGTCTGGGCTGGCACGCGCTTCATCGAGTCGTTCCGAACGCCGCTACTCGCCGCTGGTGCGAGCACGATCCGCTGGGTCCGCGCTGGGTACGCGGTTTACAGCGGGCTACCGAATGGACGTCCAAGTGGATGAGCGCCCGCTCCGTGGAAAAGCTGCTCGCCGCCCAGCGCGTGGATCGGCCGCTGTACGGACCGGTTCCACTCTTGCGCGGAATGAATCCGGAGTGGGCCGACGTCACCCCTCTGTATGCGGGAAGCGCCGTGACCGAGATTCGCGATCTGCGTCCCGCAGCCGACGTCGTGCGCGAATTGTCGATCTGAGCCGCTACTTCACCGGATCGAGCCTCTGCCAGGGCGAATCGACCTTTTCGATCTGCGGCTTGAGGAAGAGCTTCCCCCCTTCGCACTTGTAGCTGATCGTGCTCTCGGGCTTTCCAAAGATGCTGACCATCTTGTCCGTGGGAAATGGGATGTCTTTTTTGCCGAGTGTCACCTTGGTGCCGATCTTCAGCTTGCTCGTGTCGCTCGACACCACTTTCATGTTCTGAGCGTCGAGCAGCGTAAACTGCGTGGTCGCCTTACCGTCGATCGTGACGCTGATGACCATCTTCATGCCGGCCTGGTTCGTCTCGACGACATTTTCCACCGGTTTGCCCTGAGTCTCGCAGACGACCGTGCCTTGGGTGCCTTCGCTGACGTTGCAGATGAAGGAGCCCTCCTTTTTCAGCACCTTCGCGCCGGCGACGTTCTTCATCAGTATCTCCAGCGCCTGGTCCGAGTAGTCGTAACTCCAGCGCCCGGCGGGACACTTGCCGGTCGCCGCCGCGGCGCCGGGAGCTTCGGGAGCAGCCGCGCTGGCCGTGCCGGCGGCTGAAGGAGCACCGCTCATATCGGACGCGGGCTTGTCCTTCGATCCGGATTTGCAAGCCAAGAGCACGAGGGCGATCACCACGAGACCCTGCGCGGCGGTTTGCGACGTCCACGACTTCGTTTCGCTTCGCATGGCCCGGACGGTAGTGGGATGGGTCGAGGGAGTCCACCGCGGCGCCGATCCATTGCGTCACGGCCGTCGCCTTCTGACGCGCCCGCGCGCACCACGCTGAACGCGACGCTCGTGCCGCGCGGCGTTGGATCGGGGACGCGGATTGGCACGACGGCTGCTTCCAACGCCAGCGCAATGAGGAAGATCCTGAGCTTTTTGGTACCGTGTCTGTTTGGCGTCGCAGCGTGCGCGCAGAGTGATCCGGAGCCGCCGCTGACACCCGCCGCTTATACCCGGACGCCTCCGAAAACGACCGCGGCGGCGCGTCCAGCGCGGCGCACTGCCTCGCGACCGGCGCAGCCGCCGAAGCAAAGTTCGCCGCTCGCGCGGGAAGCACCTGCGCCCGTGGTCACGGAAACGGAAGGCGACGACTCGAGGACGGCGATTACGCTGGCGCGTTGCGAGCGCGAGGTGCGCTGCCAGACCGTGGGTGACGACAAAGAGTACGCGACTGAAGATGATTGCGTCACGAGGCTAAAACCGGGTACCGAGCGCGAGCTCGAAGCCGGCGAATGCCCGCGCAGCATCGAGACCGCGCGACTCGGCGCCTGCATGGAAGCGATTCGCAAGGAAAAGTGCGATAGCCCGCGGGACCTCTCGTCGATCGGACGATGCAGCGCAGCGACGCTCTGTCCGAAAGAATGATCTGACCGGCAACTCCGCTCCGGCCGTCGTATGCTTCGCCAATGAAGCGTCTGTGTATCGACGTCTGGTCCGACATCGCGTGTCCCTGGTGCTACGTCGGGAAGCGCCGGCTCGAGGCTGCACTCGCCGAATTTCCGCATTCCGCGTCCACCGCGGTCGTGTGGCACGCGTTCGAGCTCGATCCGAGAGCGCCGCGCGAGCGGGATGCTTCGGTGACACACGCCGAACGACTCGCCGAGAAGTACGGAATGTCCGTCGCGCAGGCGAAAGAGCGGACCGCGTATTTGACCAAGCTCGCCGCGGCGGAGGGGCTCGTCTTGGATTTCGAGCACATCCGCTCCGGCAATACTTTCGACGCGCACCGCGTGGTCCAGTTCGGCGCGTCGCGCGGCCTGGGGGGCGCCGTGAAGGAGCGCTTCTTGCGCGGCTACTTCACGGAAGGCGAGCCGGTGGGCGATCCCGCGGCGCTCGTGCGAATGGCCGCGGAGGCGGGGCTGCCCGCGGACGAGGTTCGCCGAGTGCTCGATGGAGATGCCTACGCCGCCGAGATTCGCCGCGACGAGGCGGAGGCGGCCGAGCTCGGAATTCGCGGCGTGCCGTTCTTCGTTCTCGCACAGCGCTACGCGGTCTCCGGCGCGCAGCCGAAGGAACTGCTCCTGAGCGCATTGCATCAAGCGTGGACCGAGCTCGAAGAAGCGGAGCCCGACCTCGCTGAAGACGCCGAAGGCGCGGTCGCCCACTAGCGGACCCTGGTGTAGAATTGGGGGTTAACGTGCGGAGAGAATCCGCCGTTCGAGGAGTCCTATGCGACGACCGATCACGACCCTTGCGGTGTTTGCAGCGACAGTCGTCGCTTGCGGCTGCGGAAGCTCGGGCGATTCGCCGAGCATCGGCAGCGGCGCGACCGGCGGCGGTGGAACCGGGGGAACGAGTGGCAGCGCCGGAGCTTCGGGCGGCGGGAGCGGCGGCAGCGGCGGAACCGCCGGCAGCGGGGGCAGTGGCGGTGCGCCGATCACCTGCAGCAAGCCCGGGGAAATGCCGTTCGAGTGGGCCAAGCCGTTCAGCAAGGAGAGCGCGGGCATTTCGGGCATCACGCTCGGCAGCGACGACGCGATCTACCTGACGGGTCTGTTCAGCTCCAAGGTCACCCTCGGTGTCGGGCAGCCGGGTGAAACGGTGCTGACCGGCTTGCTCACCAGTCGCGATGCGTTCATCGCGAAGCTTGCCCCTGACGGCGCGCTGGCGTGGGCCAAGCGCGCGGGCGGAACGGCCGACGACGCCGGGCTGGACGTTGCGGTGGCGAGCGACGGCAGCTTGCGTGTGGTCGGTACCTTCGAAGGCACGGGGCTGTTCGGAGCAGGCGAGCCCGGTGAGACGCAGCTGCAAGCGACCGGCGAGCCCGATCTGTTCGTGGCCAAGCTCAACGGCGACGGGACGCTGGCGTGGGTGAAGCGCGCCGGTGCGACGACCAACGGCTCGGGGAAGTTTGCGAGCGCGATCGCGCGCAGCGCAGGCGGCGGCTTGCGGGTGCTCGGGGCTTACAACGGCGAGGTGACCTTCGGGCCGGGCGAAACGAACGAAACGAAGATGGGAGTCACGTTGCCCGCCGGCGGCATGTTCCTCGCGAGCTACGCCGCGGACGGCATGCTCGAGTGGGTAAAGCGGATCGACGGTGGGCAGCTCGGTGGGGGAAGCTCGCTCTCCGGACGCGGCGCGGATCTGCGAGTGGCTGCGGATGGGACGGCGCTCGTGGTCGTCACCGGTGGCGTGACGTTTGCGCCCGGAGAGGCCAACGAAGCGGTGCTGGGTTCAGGCCTCAACGTTGGTCGTTACGACGCGGCCGGCGCGCTGATCGACGCCAAGTCGGTTGGCGGTGGCGGGCGGCTCGGCTCGGCCGCGCTGGCCAGCGACGGCAGCTTGTACGTGGGAGGGATGTTCAGCGACACGATCACGTTCGCCACCGGGCAGCCGAATCAGACCGCGCTCAGCGCGTCGGCATTTCCGGACGCCGCCGAAATCTTTCTGGCGAAGCTCGGGCCGGACGGGAGCTTTCAGTGGGCCAAGGAGGCGAGCGTCGGCACGAAGGGTGCGCTGAGCGGGCTCGGCGTGGCCTCCGACGGAACGTTTCGCGTGCTCGCCCAGTATTTCCTCCAGGCGACGCTCGGCCCCGGGGAGCTCAGCGCGGTAGAGCTCACGGCGGGAAGCTGTTTGATCGCGAACTATGCAGCCGACGGCAAGGTGATCTCGGCAAAGGACGTGTCTCGCTGGCACAGCGCCATGAACGTGCCGCCTGCTCCGCCGCACGCGCGCACGCTGGCGGTTTCCGCGAGCGACGGGAGCTTGCGCGTCGTCGGCTACACGGGCACCTCGGATCCGATCACGCTCGGGGAGAAGGAGCCCGGCGCCACCGTCATCGACGACGTCTCGAGTTTCATCGCGAAGTATCGGACCTGTCCCTGAGGGCGAATGAGCTGGGCGGAACCAGGTGCCGGAGCGAAGTAGTCCGCGGTAATTTTCGAGGCGATGGAGCTCCTCCCAAAAAAATTGTATTGAGGGCGCCCAAGGAGCCGAACCGATGAAGACCCGCGCCTATTCGATCTCAGTCGCCGACATTGCCGCAGAGGCCCAGCGCGCCGGAGGCGACTTCGACAAGGTCGACGTGTCACGAGTCATCAAGCTGGACACGCTCGAGCTCAGGCCGGTCGGACCGCGCGACGTAAGGCTCAAGATTCTTGCCGTCTCCGGCGAGCACAACGTCGACCATGCGGCGCTCGCCGACACCGTCAACATCGCCGAGATTCAGGGCGGCAAGATCTATCCGGGCAACAGCGCGCTCGCCGAGGTCGTCGTGGCAGGTGGCGAGGTCAAGGCCAAGGCCAAGGGGGGCTTCGAGCCCGGCGACATCGTGATCACGCATTGCAACGGCGAGCCGGATCGTGACGGCTACCCGCTGCGCATCTGGGCTTACGACCAGCCAGGCTCGATCGGTTGGTACGCCGAGGCAGCGGTCGTGGAGGACTGGCAGCTCATCCACGCCCCGCTGAAGTGTGGCCTGAATTTGTGGGAGATCGCGGCGCTGCCGCTGCGGGCGCCCACGGCCTATCACTTGTGGCGGCGGGCCATCGGAATCTACAACCTCAAGGTCGCCCGCGAGCGTCGCGCGGTGCTGAACGTGCTGAGCTTCGGTGGCGGCGTGGGCGAGCTGTTCCTGATGCTGGCCAAGAACGAGGGGCACAACGCGTTCTTCTGCTCGGGCAGTCCCGAACGGCGCGCGGCGCTCGAGAAGCTCGGCATCGTCGGCATCGATCAGAAGGCTTTCAATCGCTTCAAGACCAAAGACGACGTCAAGGCGTTCAGCAAGGAAGTGAAGCAGCTGACGGGCGACGAGGGCATGCACCTGGTCTGCGACATGCTGCGCGGATCGATTTACGACGCGGGGCTCGCGGTTTCGGCTCGCTGTGGCGTCAACGTGAGCGCGGGCTGGCAGCTCTCGACCAAGGTCGCGTACAACTCGCCGCTCCTGAGCGTGAAGCAAGTGACGCTCGACCACATGCACTACGAGACGGTGATCGGCTGCGCGGCCGCGACCGAGCTCTACGGCAAGGTCTTCAAACCGACGATCCACAAGGAAATCTACGGCTTCGAGGATCTGCCGCGCTGCTTCGAGGAGATGCACAAGAACACGCAGACCGGGATTCCAATCATCCGCGTGGCCAAGGAGCTCCCGGCGAGCGTGCGCGACCTGGTCTGAGCAGCGATGAAGCCGGGACGAGCGAGCCGCACTTCGGAGCTCGTGTGCACGGGCCGCGCGCTCGCGCACGGTCGGACGGCGGTCTCGAAGTTCGACGATCCGACCGCGTTCGAGCTCTTGCCGCACGCGGCGCAGCGCTACGTCGCGCGTATCCGCTCCGGCGAGGGCCCGCGCGGCTTGCGCGAGCGCGTCGAGACCGCGTTTCGCGAGCGGCAGTCGCTGGTGATGGTCGTGCGCACGGTGGTCATCGACGACGCGATCCGCGCCGCCGCCGCGCCGCAGCTGGTGATCCTGGGCGCCGGGCTCGACGGCCGCGCCTGGCGCATGCCCGAGCTTCGCGATGCGGTCGTGTTCGAGGTCGATCACCCCGACACGCAGGGCGACAAGCGAGCCCGTGTCTCCGGCTTGAAGCAAGCGGCGCGCGACGTGCGCTTCGTTCCAGTGGACTTCGAGCGCGATTCGCTCGATCGCGCGCTCCGCGCCGCGGGCCACGACCCCGCGCTCGCGACGACCTGGGTCTGGGAAGGCGTGGTGATGTATCTCGCGCCCGCGGACGTCGAGGCCACGCTCGCGGTGATCCAGGGCAGGTCGGCCCCCGGCAGCCGTCTGATCTTGGTCTATCACCGGCCGGCGTTGATGCTGCGCGCGATCAATCTGTTCGTGGCGCGGCTCGGCGAACCGTTTCGCTCCGCGTACACCCCCGAAGCGATGCGCTCACTACTCGCGAAGTACGGCTTCGAGCTCGCGGCGGACGCCCCGATCAACGAGCTCGGCGCCGGACTTTCGCGCGAGGTCGGCCAGGCGACGAAGTACATCGATCACTTGCGCGTCGCTACCGCCGATCGAAAAATGCCGTAGCGTCAGCAGAATATTTGTTCGCGCAACGCTGCCAGCAGCGCACGGGCGACGGGCGGGGGCGGGAAGCCCGCGCGGCGCACGAGCTCTCCGTCCACGGGCGCTTCGAGCTCGCGGCCGATCGTCGCGATCGCGGCTTCGCGAGCGGCGTCCAGCTGCGCGCGCTCGACCGTCGAAAGCCGCTCGCGCACCCAAACATCGAGCTGCCACGAAAGCTCGGCGTGCCCGCTTTCGTCATTCGCGATTCGCCGCATGGCCGTGCGGACCGCCCGCTCTTCGGCGCGCGCGGCTTGCCACCAGCCGATCGCAGCACCGAGCGTCTCGCGAACCACGCCCTCCCGAACATTCTCGAGCGCCAGCTCGAACAGCGGACGTTGCCGGCGTGGTGGTGTCGTTCCGCGAGTTGCTCGCGCGCCATAGCGCCTCGCCAGGGCCGCGGTGATCCGCCAGTGACGGCCTTCTTCGGCAGCCGCGCGCTCTGCGCCGTCGACGAGCTCCAGTGGTGCCCCATGCTCTTCGAGCTCCTCGGCCAATTGCTGGAAAGCGGTGACGCTGGCGGCTTCGCCGGCGGCCATGCGGGCAAAATAGCGGCCGAGCAGCGGCGTGCTCGTGTCGTCGCACGGCGGCTCGTAACCCGCCGGGAGGCGCCCCTCGCACGTGGTGTTGAACTCGCACACGACGATCAGGCCGCCGTCGGCCGCGGTGGTGTGACAAGCGAGGTCATTTTGGATGCCGAGGTGCATCTGACAAAATTGCACGCATTGCTCGGGCGTCGACGGTGGGCCCGCCGGGCCACCGTCGTCCGCTTCGAACGGCACGCCTCGGCTGACGCGCTGCGATTCGAAGTCCTCACAGCTGTCCGTCAACGTCGTGCACCCGGACTGCCAAACGGCGAAGATGGGTGCGGACCAGGCGAGCATGCGGAGGCGCCGGCGAAGGTCCGAAGGAATCACGCGATCGATGGTAGCTCATTAGCACCGTTACCTCGCCGTAACCGACGCCCGACGCGAGACAAGGGGACAGCGCGTCACAACGTGCGTCAGCGCGGGCTTCGAGCTAGGCTCGCGGACGTCCAGATAGGAGAAAAATCTTCGATGGGGCGTAGAAGGTGGGGCATGCGGCGGCATGGCACCGTCTGTTTAATCGGGTCGATTGCGATCAGCGCGGGGTGCTCGCTGCTCATGGACCCGGAAGACCGGCAGTTTGCCGCCACGCAAACCTCGGGCTCGGGCGGTGTTGGGGCGGCTCAGGGGTCCGCGGGCACCGGGGGCGTGGATGCCGCGGCAGGGGGCGGTTCAGGCGGTACCGCGGCCGGCGGTGCGGGCGATGGGTCTGATAGCGGCGTGGCGTGTCCGGTTGCCGCCGAGCCGGCCTATCTGAAACCGCGGCGGATTCATCGATCGGCGTGGTTTTCCGCCGTGCTGCATGCCGACGCGAACACGCTCGTTGCCATCGCGCCCGCCGAGGCGGATCGGCAACCGGAACCGGGGGTTCAGAATGGTGAGTTCAAGACCAACGCCGGAACCTGGCTCGATGGCCAGATAACGGGCTTGGGCAGCATCCACTTTTTCGAACGCGCGGGTGCAGACTGGGAGGAGCGTACTTTTGCCGTCGTTCGTGGCGTGGAGCGGACGACGGCAGTCGTTCCGACCCGAGTGCTGTGGGCGGACATGCAATCGTGGCTGATCGCGCCGGCTTTCAGCGCCCAGGTGCTGGATCACAGCGCGGTCGTCGGGCTCTCCGGTGATTTCAGCACGGACGAATTTCGCGGGTCAGTTCGATTGTTCGAGCGCGGCGCCGCCGGTTGGGAGGAACAGGCCGCTCCGCTCGAAGAGCCCGAGCTCGCTGCGGGAGACCTGTTCGGACAGAGCCTGGCGCTGACCGCAGACGCGCTGTTCGTGGGTTCGCCGGCGGCAGAGCTCCACGCGCGCGGCGACGATGCGGGCGGCGTCGTCGAGAACGCCGGAATGGTTCACGTCTACCGGCGCGACGCGACGGGTTACCACCGCGAAGCGTCGCCGAAGGTATCGCCGTTTCCGAACCACCATGCCGTGTTCGGAGCCGCGATCGCCGCCTCCGAGAAGTGGCTGATCGTGGGGGCGCCGTTGGAGGACAGCGACGCCGAGGACAGCCAGAATCCGAACAAGCACGGAACCCCGTACCCGGAAGGCGCTGTCTACGCCTATCCGCGCAGCGAAAGCGGCCTCGGCGAGCCCGAGCTCGTGAGCCCGGACAAGGTCGAATTCACGACCTTCGGTGCCTCGCTCGCGCTGCTCGGCGACACGCTCGTGGTCGGGGCGCCGGCTGCGCCCGGTTGCGGGAAGGAGCTCGGGTACGAGCAGGTTGGCCAGGTCCACGTTTTCAGGCACAGGGAGCGTTGGGTGCACGAGGGGTGCGTCAACGGACTTCAGCAGTGGGGTTTGTTCGGATTCTCGGTCGCGCTGACCGAGAGCTCGGTCGTGGTCGGCGCGCCCTGGGACGAAATTGCCGCCGACACGCGGCATCCCACGCTTTTGCCCAACAAGCCTGGAAGCGGCGCCGTCTTCATTTTCGATCGCGACCACCTCGACGCGCGGCCTTGTGTGATCAAGGCGCCGAACGCCGATCCCGACGATTCGTTCGGCGTGAGCATGACCGCCACTTCTAGCTCGCTGTTCGTCGGCGCGCCGTTCGAGGACAGCATCGGGCTCGGGTCCAAGGCCGATCCGAAAGACAACGGCAACCTCGATACGGGTGCGCTCTACGTCTACGATTTCTTGCCACGGCCCGCGCGCTGAGTGCTCACTCGCCCGTCGTCAGCACCAGATCGACGGCCGTGACGCCGGCCCGGTACTCGCCGGTCCAGGTCCCGCTGGTCTGTAGCTCGAGCACGTTGTCCCCGCTCCTGAGCTCGCTCAGCTCGAGATCGATGGCCTGGTTGAGCAGGCCCGAGCCGTGGCCGGCTCCGCCGAGGTCCGGTGAAAAGTCGATGAACGCGTGGGCTTCGATCTCGCTGATCGGGCGATCGTGAAACGCCCCGCCGTTCAAGCGGTAGCGCAGCACGATCGCCGTCGGCGGCTTGGAGACGCCGCTCCAGTCGAACCACGGATAGGCGGCGGCCATGACCAGCCGCGCGCGCGTCGCTCCGTCCAGGTTCACGTCGGGGATCGTCAGCTTGACCGGTGTCTCGTCTTCGCGCGGGATCACGTAGCCGACGTTGCGCCCTTCGCCTGCTTCGTATTTGCAGCTCGATTCCGGATGGCACACCGAATCGTCGCCCGCGTATTCGGGAATCACCTCGCCGCGCCAGCGGCACACGCCGTCGATGCGGCAGCCGTCGAGCCCGTGCGTTGCAGTCAGTGAATCCGCCACGCTGTGCTCGCGGAAGTTCGTGACCACCGGGCCGTCGAAGCCGACGTTGTCCCAGCGCACGGTCGCGGCCGAGCCGAGCCAGTACTTCATGGTGGCGTGATTTCGAACGACCAGGCTCACGTAACCGCGCTCGAAAGGCAGATCGATGTCCGCCTCGTAGAGCAGGTGAAAATTGGGAAAGTTCACGCCGTCCGGAGAGGCGTCGGACACCCAGAGCTCGAGGTGATGCGCCGTCAGGTAGATCTCGACGTGGTTCAGCGAGCCGGGCGCCGTCATGGCGTGAGGCGTAGCGCAGTCGAACGACGGCCGGTTCGCGGTCTGGACGTAGTCGCGGAAGGTGAACAGGCCGGGCTCGACGGTTTGCTTGTTGTTGCACCAGCCGCCGTTGAACTCGATCGAAAGGCCGTTTTTCGGCCCCGAGCCGCGCTCTTCCCAGTCGAAGCTCGGCGC
>Ga0111539_10010357_pt1 | contig 11739 bp, 11 predicted proteins | sample RhiMethybrSRZTD1_FD_79667 | JGI IMG/M metagenome (GOLD analysis project Ga0111539, IMG submission 79667) | Populus rhizosphere microbial communities from Tennessee, USA - Rhizosphere MetaG P. TD hybrid SRZTD1 (version 2) (version 2) | ecosystem: Host-associated > Plants > Roots > Rhizosphere >...
CGCGAGCTGCACCACGATCCCGAGCGCCTGCTTCGGGTGAAGGAAGAGCTCCTTCCAGTACGGCGAGTCGTCGTTGTAGCCGACGACGTCGTATCCGAAGCTCCGCACGCGCTCCGCAGCCGCGGCGATGTCCGGCACCTTGAACGTCACGTGATGGACGCCGGGCCCGCGCGCGGCGAGGAAGCGATGCATGAAGCCGCCCGGCGCGCCGAGCGGCTCGATCAGCTCGAGCTTCTCGCCGTCGGCGAATGACCACTGGCCGCCGGTGAAGTTCCCCGAGGGCCCGCCGTCGAGGAAGCGGCCCCCGAGCTCGCCGACGAGGAACGGGACGCCGTCGCCGATGCGCGGCAGGCCGAGCGCGATGTGGTCGAGCGCGTAGCCGCGAGAAGACATCCCATGCTTATGCACAGAGCCGGCGAGTCAGGTCGAGCGTTGCGGTCTGGTCGACGATCGGCCATGGTTCACGCCTTGCGGCACATCGCCGGATGGTTCCTGGCGCTGCTCGTCCTCCTCTGGCGCGCGAGCTGTCGCGCCACCGTTCGGGACGACCCGCGCCCGCGCCTTCGCGCAGAGGGGCGTGCCTACATCTACGCCATCCTCCACGCGCATCAGGTGTCCGCCATCCTGATCAACGACGATCGCGGTATCGCCGCCATGGCCTCGCGGTCCCGGGATGCGGATCTCCTCGTTCCGGCGATGCGGGTGACGGGTGTCCTCGCGATGCGCGGCTCGACGCGGCGTGGAGGCCGCGACAAGGGCGGCCGTGAGGCGCTCGCGCTGCTCGAAGAGCATACGCGCCGCGGGCTCCCGAGCCTGCTCGAGGTCGACGGGCCACTGGGCCCACGGAATCACGTGCATCGCGGAGTGGTCGACCTCTCCCGCCGCACGGGCGCCACCATCGTTCCCTGCGTCATCGTCGCCTCGCGGCGCTGGATACTGCGCTCGTGGGACCGCTTCCAGATTCCGTTGCCGTTCTGCCGGCTGTCCATGACCTTCGCGCCGCCGCTCGATCCACGGGTGATGCCGGATGACACGCAGCTCCGTGACTCGGTGCGTGCCGCGCTCGTGGAGCTCGAGCGGCGCTGCGATCCGCTCGAGGCGGCCCGCGCGCAGCCGCGCGCGAACGACGACGCCGCCGCGGAGCCCCGTGGCGACGTCCGTCCTGCTCTGCAATAACCTCGACGTATATGCGACGCGACATCTTCAGCCCCGAGCACGAGATGTTCCGTGCCCAGGTGCAGCGCTTCGCGGATCGGGAGATCGAGCCCAAGGTGCCGGAGTGGAACCGCCGCGGCATCACCGACCGCGAGATCTGGAAGCGCATGGGGGCCGAGGGCCTGCTCGGGCCCGCGATGCCCGAGGAGTACGGGGGCGGCGGCGGCGACTTCCTCTACGACGCGATCGTCATGGAGGAGCTGTCGCGGCGCCGCGCGCACGGGCTCATGACCGCCGTGCACACGTCGATCTGCCTCCCCTACATCCGCGACTTCGGCACGGCGGAGCAGAAGCGCCGCTACCTGCCGCCCGCGATCCGCGGCGAGACGCTCGTCGGCATCTGCATGACGGAGCCTGGCACCGGCTCGGATCTGGCGAACGTGCAGACGCGTGCCGTCCGCGACGGCGACCACTGGGTCCTGAACGGCGCCAAGACGTTCATCTCGCTCGGACAGCTCGGCGACCTGTTCATCGTCGTCGCGCGAACCGATCCCAACGCGAAGCCGGCGCACCGGGGCATCAGCCTGATCCTCGTCGAGGCGGACACCCCGGGCTTCGTCCGCGGGCGGAAGCTCGAGAAGCTCGGCCTCCCGGCGCAGGACACGAGCGAGATCTTCCTCCAGGACTGCCGCGTCCCGGTCGCGAACCTCCTCGGCGGCGAGGGCAACGGCTTCAAGATCCTGATGGAGAAGCTGCAGCAGGAGCGCATCTGCATCGCCATCACGGCGATCGCGTCCTGCCGGCGCGCCCTCGACGACACGCTCGACTACGTGAAGCAGCGCCGCGCCTTCGGGCAGCCGATCGCGGCCTTCCAGAACACGCAGTTCAAGCTGGCCGAGCTGGCGACGCAGGTGGAGGTGGGGCAGGCGTTCGTCGACCAGCTCTGCGTCGCGCACGTGCGCGGCGACGACGTCGTCATGGAGGCGTCGATGGGCAAATGGTGGACGACGGACCTCCAGAAGCGGCTCACCTCCGAGTGCCTGCAGCTCCACGGCGGCTACGGCTTCATGATGGAGTACCCGATCGCGCTCGACTACGCGGACGCGGCCGTGCAGTCGATCTACGCCGGGACGAACGAGATCATGAAGGTGCTGATCGCGCGCCGGCTGGGGCTCGACCCGACGCGGGCGTAGCGGTGGCCGGCCTCCTCGTCGCGCTCACGCTGCTCGGCACGGTCGCCGCGAGGGATGCGCAGGCCGCGCCCGCCGTCACGTGGGCCGACGGCGTCGTCAGCGCCGAATTCCAGCGCGTGCCCCTCGACGAGGCGATCGCCGCGCTCGCGCGCGAGACGGGCGTCGAGTTCCGTGGCGAGCTGCAGGACCGGCGCGAGATCACCGCCCACTTCGAGCGTGCGCGGTTCCGGGACGTGGTCGATCGGCTCGTCGGCGAGCAGAACTTCACGATCACGTACGACCTGGCCGGCAACCCGCGGCGCGTCGACCTGCTGAGCATGCCCGGGCAGACCGTGGCGCCGCGCCGAATCCTGGAGGACTTCTCCCTGGTCATGGCTCGGACGACCGAAGTGGAGCTGCCGCCCGTGCTCGCCAAGGCGCTCGGTGCGCCGCGCGGCCGTCTGCCCTGGATACTGCGCCGCGGGATGAAACATCCAGACGCGGCCGTCGGCGCCGCAGCCGCCTCGTTGTTCGTGCGCTACGTCGATTCCGATCAGGCGCTGCGCGCCGCGGCGATGTGGACCGACGACCAGAGGTTGGTGGAGCAGCTGCGCGCGTGGGCGGGCGCCGGCGTGCCGCGCGTCATCGACGCGTTCGCCACGGAGGCGCGCGACCCGCTCCTGCGCAGCAAGGCGCTCCGCCTCCAGGGCGAGCTCCGGCGCGTCACGCCGCCGACCCCGGAGCCGCCGGCCGCCTGACGCGTCCGCTCACCAGCTCTCGCCGAAGGGGCGTAGCTCCACGTCGAACGCCCACGCCGAGCGGTCCTGGTGCGCGACGTGAAACACCTCGTCCGCGATCGCCGCCGGCTTGATGAAGAACTCGTCCGGCTTGCTCGAATACATCTGCCGCGTCCAGGGCACGTCGATGACGGCGTCGATGACGAAGTACGCGACGTGGATGCCCTTCGGCCCGAGGTCGCGGGCCATCGACTGCGCGAGCACCCGCTGCGCGGCCTTCGTCGGGGCGAAGCCGGCGAAGCTCGCCTTGCCGCGGAGCGCCGAGGTGTTGCCCGTCACCATGATCGCGCCGCGCCCGGCCTCGAGCATGGCCGGGACGAGCGCGCGGGCGAGGTGGAGGAGCGCCATCGTGTTCACCTGGAAGTTCCGCGCGAGGTCGGCCGGCTCGATGTCGAGGAAGCTACCGAAGGTGCCGCCGACGGCGTTGTGCACGAGCACGCGCGGGTGCCCCAGGTCGCGTTGGACCGCGGCGACGGCGGCCGCGATCGCGCTCGGATCGGCCACGTCGCACGCGAAGGCGCGCGCCCCGGGAATCTCGCGCTCGAGCGCCGCGAGACGCTCCTGGCTCCGCGCGAGCATCGCGACGCGATAGCCGCCGGAAGCGAAACGCCGCGCGAGCGCCGAGCCGGTGCCCGGTCCCACCCCCGTGATCAGGCAGACGTCCGCGTCGCTCATGCCCCGCGGGTAGGCGAGCGGGCGGGCTACGTCAACGGTCAGCTCGCCGCGGCCGCTACCGGCGCCGTCGCGCATGGCACGGCCACGACGAAGCAGGTGCCGACGCCGACGGTCGATCGCACCGCCACCTGGACGCCCAGCAACGCGGCATAGCGGTAAACGATCGCGAGGCCGAGGCCGACGCCGCCGACGGGGTGGCTCTCCGCGCCGGTCGTCTCGTGGAACGGCTCCTCGATCCGCGCGAGCTGCGCCGCCGGGATCCCGGGGCCGGTGTCGGCGATGGAGAAGACCACGACGCCCTCGGCCCGCTCCTCCATCGCCACGATCACCCGCCCCTCGCGCGTGTACTTGAGCGCGTTGGTCACCAGGTTCGAGAGGATGATCTCGAGCTTGCCGGGATCGGTCATCATCCAGGCGCCGGCGGCACGCACGTCCCAGCAGAGCGTCACGCCGGGATGGGGCGCGAGCCACTCGTGAGCCGCGAGGCCTTCCGCGAAGGCCGCGAGGGGTACCGCCCTCGGGTCCACCCGGACGCGCCCCGCCTCGAGACGACCCAGCTCCAGCACGTCGTCGACCAGGTGGAGGAGCCCGGTCGCCGCCGACCGCAGGTGCGCGCCGAGGACCGCGCCCTCGTCGGGCGACGTCGCGGAGCCCTCGACCAGCATGTCGGAGTAGCCGATGATGATGTGGAGCGGCGTGCGCAGCTCGTGCGACATGCTGGCCAGGAAATCGGTCTTCGCGTTGTTGGCGGCGCGGGTGGTCTCATAGAGCCGCGTCAGCTCCGCCGTCCGCTCGGCCACCCGCTGCTCCAGCATGCGCGCCCACAGGACGTTGCGATCACCCCGCAGCCGCTCGCCCCGGATGCGCGCCAGCACGTGGCCGTAGAAGAGCGCCATCGTGAACAGGAAGACCACGCGCAGGAGCACGGCCGTCGTCCACGCGGAGCCCGACCAGAGCTCGTACAGCGTGGCGCAGCTCGCGATCGTCGCGCCGAAGGTCACGAAGGCGGGCCGTTCCCCGACGGCCGCGAGCACCAGCACGATCACGTAGAGCAGGAAGAAGTCGCCACCCATGCCGCCCAGCGTGTGCAGAGCCCACGCGACCCACAGCGTATCCAGCAGCAGCACCGGCGCGCTCACCCACCACGAGAAGAGGACGCGTGCGGGCACGAACGACAGCGCGACGTTGCTCGCCAGCGCGAGCGCGATGGTGACCGCCTGCGCGGGCGCCACGACGGCGTGCGTCGGCTGGAACAGGAGGAGATACGACGCCGAAGCGACGAACACATAGCGCAGCAGGAGGAAGAGGCGCTTCGGGCCGCCGCGGCGCTTGGATTCCGTCACCACATCGACACAAGCGCAAGAGACGTTCCAACCGACCGCGAGCATGGACGCAGGCGCCGGCGCGGCGCGCGGCGAGAGTTGGACGGAGCGTCGCAAAGATGAACGGTGCGCAGCGGCATCTCACGTCTGCGCCTTGCCGAGCTCACGCTCTCGACCTGTCGCGTGTCACGTCATAGGCTGCGCGCGTGATTATCACCGGCTCACGCATCCTCCTCACCGGCGCTTCCTCCGGCATCGGCGCGGCGCTGGCGCCGATGCTCGCCGAGCGTGGCGCCATCGTCGGCCTCGTCGCCCGCCGCCGCGAGCGCCTCGAAGAGGTCCTCAGCACGTGCAGGCGCCACACGCCCGCGTCGCGGCTCTGGGTAGCCGACCTCGCGGACGTCGCCCGAGCGGAAGCCGTGGCGCGCGAGGCCTGGGACGCGTTCGGCGCCCTCGACGTCCTCGTGAACAACGCCGCAATGGGGAAGCGCAAGCGCGTGCCCGATCTCACGCCGGCCGAGATCGACCGCGTGATGACGCTGAACTTCCTCTCGCCGGTACGCATGGGCCTGGCCGTCCTCCCGCGCATGCTCGCGCGCGGGTCGGGGCTCATCGTCAACGTCGGCAGCGTCGGCGGCCGCTTCGGCATCCCGCACGAAGCCGCCTACTGCGCCGCGAAGTTCGCCCTCTCCGGCTGGAGCGAGGTGATGGCGATCGACCTCGCCGGCACCGGCGTGAACGTGAAGCTCGTCCTCCCGGGTCCGATCGCCACCGAGATCTGGGAGACACCCGAGGGCGACTGCCCGCCGCTCTACCAGGGTCCGTTCGTGTCGGCAGAGGAGTGCGCCGCGGGCATCGTCGCCGCGCTCGAGAGCGACGGCTTCGAGCATTACGTGCCCGAGGCGGTGCCGGGGGGATACGTGCAGCACGAGTTCGTGGTTGAGAAGACGCGGGATCCGGATGCGTTCGTGAGGCAGATGGGGGAGATGGCGCGGGCGATGCGTACGTAGTCGTTTCGCTGGACACGCGACCGCTCGAATGCCAGGAAGCCTCCGGTGCGCCCCGCCTTCCTGGCTGCCCTCCTGGTCCTGTCTCTCGCAACACCGGTGCTCGCCGCCGACCAGCCCGAGCCGGAGCCCCCGGTGGAGCACGATCCGTGGCAGGGCATGGATCGCGACGGCCGCATCCCCGCGGTCGAGAAGCCGGTGACACATCCCGAGCGCTGGCGTTACATCCCCGAGGGCCGGATCAAGCCGGGAAACGTCCTCGAGCGCTTCCTCATCTCGAGCTTCATCGCGCCGTTCTTCTTCCGCGACACCGATGTCGGCATCGGCGGCGGCCTCGCGCTCACCGACATCGACTTCCGCGAGCAGCGGCGGCGCGAGTTCCTGGGGCTGTTCGTCTCGCACACCGAGGAGGGGCAGCAGGCCTACACGCTCCTCTGGCAGCGCTGGCTCCACCACATCGACCTGCCTCAGGGCGGCGTGCTGCAGGAGGAGCGGAGCCGCGTGCGCGCCGGCGTGAGCTACAGCCGGACCCTCACGCGCCGGTTCTTCGGCTTCGGCGACGACACGGACGAGGACGACGAGACGAGCTTTGCGGACGAGTTCGCCTTCGCCGCCGTGGGCATGGACGTCGCGCTGCCGGAGGCCGGCGACGACCTGGTGCTCGGAATCGGCGTGCGTGGGGAGTGGCACAACCTCGCCAAGGGGCACGTCGACGACGCGGGGCAGACGAAGGACGTGTTCCCCGACGTGTTCGACGACGGCGACCGCGACGGGCTCGGCTGGCTCGACCTGGAGCTCCGCTGGGACACCCGCGACAGCGAGATCCTTCCCTATCGCGGCTTCGACGTCGGCGCGCGGATCCAGGCGGCGCCCGTGCAGAGCGAGGGCAACGCGGGGTCCATCTTCGGCGTCTTCGGCAGCAAGTTCTTCCCCCTCCCCGGCCTGTTCCATTCGGGCGGCACGGGGACGACGGAGGAGCACCCGCCGACCGACAGCATCGCCCTCCACCTCGAGACCGAGACGACGGCGGGTGACCTGCCCTTCTACTCGCTGCCCTCGCTCGGCGGGGCCGAGCGCGCACGCGGGTTCATCGAGGGCCGCTTCCGCGACCGGAGTCTCTGGGCCGCGACCGCGGAGTACCGCTTCTGGGTCATCCCGCGTGGGTTCGCGCTCTCGCCGTGGACGCCGACCGTGCGCGTCGAGCGCCTCGGGCTCGCGCTCTTCTACGACGTCGGCTCGGTCGAGGACGAGTGGTGGGACCTCTTCCACGCCGAGCCGAAGCACTCGGGCGGGGTCGGTTTCCGCTGCACGCTCGAGCGGAACGCGCCGTTCCGCGTCGACGTCGGATTCTCGGACGAGGGGCCGCAGGTGACGGCGGGGTTCGGGCTGAGCTTCTAGCGGCAGCAACCGCCGCGTGCTAGCGGCGGCGCATGGCCCCCGACGCTCCCCGCCCCTTCCACCTCCGCGACAACTTCGCGCCCGTCGAGCGCGAGGTGTCGGCGGTCGATCTTCCGATCCAGGGCGCGATCCCGCGGCACCTCCGTGGCCTCTATCTCCGGAACGGCCCGAACCCTCGCCAGCCGTCGAACCACTGGTTCGCCGGCGACGGCATGGTGCACGGCGTGCGCCTCGAGAACGGACGCTGCGCCTGGTACCGCAACCGCTGGGTCCAGACGCGCGCGCTGACGGAAGGCGCGTCGCTGGTGACGCCGGAGGGCACGGTCGATCACACGGTCGGGGTCGCCAACACGAACGTCATCGGGCACGCCGGACGCATCTTCGCGCTCGTCGAGAGCTCGTTCCCGACGGAGCTCGACCGCGAGCTGGCGACGCGCGGGGTCTGCGACTTCGACGGACGGCTCCGGACCGCCATGACGGCCCACCCGAAGCTCTGCCCGCGGACGGGCGAGCTCCACTTCTTCGGCTACGGCTTCCTGCCGCCGTGGCTCACGTACCATCGCCTCGACGCGCAGGGCCGGCTGGTCCGGAGCGAGGAGATCACCGTCCCCGGCCCGGCGATGATCCACGACTTCGCGCTCACCGACCGCCACGTCGTCTTCATGGATCTCCCGATCGTCTTCAGCTTCGAGCGCGCGATGGGTGGGACATTCCCGTTCGAGTGGAGCGACACCTACGGCGCGCGCCTCGGCGTCATGCCGCGGGACGGCGGCAACGCGGACGTGCGCTGGCTCGCGATCGAGCCCTGCTACGTGTTCCATCCGATGAACGCGCACGACACGGACACCGGCGTCGTCCTGGACGTCGTCCGCTATCACGAGCTCTGGCGCGGCGGACCCGACAGCTTCACGCCGGCACGGCTCCACCGCTGGACCATAGATCTGGACGCCGGCAGCGTGAAAGAGCGGCCGCTGGACGACCGCCCGATCGAGTTCCCGCGCATCGACGAGCGGCGGACCGCCGCGACGTACCGCTTCGGCTACGCCGTCGCCAACCAGGGCGACGTCAGCCGGAACGCGACGGCCATCGTCAAGTACGACCTCGACTGCGGCACGACCGTCGCCCACGAGTTCGGCTCGGGCCGGCATCCGGGCGAGGCCGTCTTCGTCCCGAACGACGGCGCCAGGGCCGAGGACGACGGCGTCCTCCTCTGCTTCGTCTACGACGCCGCCCGCGACGGCAGCGACTTCGTCGTGCTCGACGCCCGTGCCCCGGCCGACCCGCCGCTCGCCACGGTGCCCCTGCCGCAGCGGGTGCCGTTCGGATTTCACGGCAACTGGGTCGGCTTTTGACTTATCGCCCCCGCGGGTAGCATCTGCCCATGGACGCCGAGACGCCTCCGCCGACCCACTGGTATCACCGCCCGTTCTGGGTGGTCGTCATGCTCTTCGTCGTGGTCGGCCCGTTCGGGCTGCCGCTCCTCTGGAAGAGCCCGAGCTTCTCGCGCAACGCGAAGATCGTCCTGACCGTCGCGATGGTCGCCTACCTCGGCCTCTTCGTCGACGAGTCGATCAGGATCCTGCGCGCGATCGAGACCGTGGTTCCGCTGAACTAACGGCGCGCCAGCTTCACCAGGAACGCGCGCGTCCGCTCGAACGCCTCGCGGTCGCCGTCGACCGTGAACGGCACGGCCAGGTAGTCCGTGGCCCCGGCCTCGGCGAGCCGCTCGAGCGCCGCACCGATGGCGCTCTCGTCGCCCACCATCGCGACGTCCGCCGGGCCCTCGACCTGCTCGCGGTCGAGCATGGCGCGATACGAGGGCAGGAATCCGTAGACCTGGAAGACGCGGGCGGCCGAGGTCTTCGCGGCGGCGGTCTCGCGCGTGACGGCGACCGGGAGGCCGACGACGACCCGCGGCTTCGGACGCCCGGCCTTCGCCGCCGCCTCCGTGATGCGCGGGACCGTGTGCTCGCGGAGCGTCTTCGGGCCCGTCATCCACGTGATCGTGCCGTCGGCCTCGCGGCCGGTGAGCGCCAGCATCTTCGGCGCGAGCGCCGCCACGAGGATCGGACATGGCTTCGCGCCGGGTACGGACACGTTCGCGCCGACGCGATACTCCTCGCCCGCGTACTGCACGCTGCCGGTCCTGATGAGCGGCCCGAGCACGGCGAGGTACTCGCGCATGTGGCTGAACGGCTTCGCGAACGAGAGCCCGAGCATCCCTTCGATGACCACTTGGTGCGAGAGCCCGATGCCGAGCGTGAAGCGGCCGCGCGCGACGGCCTGCGCCGAGAGCGCCTGCTGGGCGATCGCCACCGGATGCCGCGGGTACGTCGGCACGACGGCGGTGCCGAGCTCGATGCGGCTCGTCTCGCGGCCGCAGACGGCGGCCGCCATGATCGCGTCCATGCCGAAGATGTTCGCGAACCAGCCGCTCGCGAACCCGTCGGCCTCGGCCCGCTTGGCCTGAGCCACGAGATCGTCGATGCCCGCCGGCGCGCCCGCGATGTCCCCGATACCGATGCCGATTCGCATGCGGGGCTTCTAGCGCAGGACCCCGGCCACGGGAACGGGGGCCCGGCGCTCAGGCCCAGTCCGCGTCGTCGAGGCTGATGCGGGCGCCCCGGAAGTTGCCGGTCAGCCGGACGCGTCCCGAGTTGACCAGGGCGACCACCGTCGCGACGACCTCGCGGTCGTCCCGGGCCACCTCTGTGATGCACGTGACCAGATCGAGCATCGTTGCGTCGGTCGTCATCGTCGCCTCCTGGGCCATTTGATGCCTCTACGCCCGGGGCGGGGTCGGGGTTGCGGCCGGCAGATTTTCCTTGACCGGGGCTCTAGCGCACCCCTACGATCCCGCCCGGAACGGGCCAAGCCGAAGGGAGGCGCAATGGCCGACCGGTCGATACTCGGGCGTCTCGCTCTGGGCTTTGCGCTGATCGCGCTCGCGGGAGGCGCGACGCCTGCCGCGGCGCTCCGCATCACCGAGTTCATGGCGAGCAACGCCATGACCATCACCGACGAGGACGGCGAGTTCTCGGACTGGATCGAGCTCCACAACGAGTCCGGCGCGGCGGTGGATCTCGGCGGCCACTACCTGACCGACGACGCGGCGGCGCTGACGAAGTGGCAGCTGCCGAGCGGCGCCGTGATCCCCGCAGGCGGGTACCTCCTGGTGTGGTCGGACAGTAAGAACCGGACCAACCCGGCCGCGCCGCTCCACACCAGCTTCGGCCTGTCGGCCGGCGGCGAGTACCTCGCGCTGGTCGCGCCCGGCGGCGTGACCGTCCTGCACCAGTACGCGCCGCAGTATCCGCCGCAGAGCGGGGACATCTCCTACGGGGTCGCGAGCGACCTCACGACCCAGCGCTGCTTCCTCGATCCGACGCCGGGAGCCGCCAACGACGAGAGCCGCGCCTGCGTCATCATCGCCCCCGTCACGTTCAGCGTGACGCACGGCTTCTTCGATGCGCCGTTCACGGTCGCGCTGTCGACGGTGACCCCCGGCACGACGATCCACTACACGACCGACGGCACCGATCCGACGGAGACGCACGGCACCGTCTACACGGCGCCCATCTCGATCACGACCACCACGCCGGTGCGCGCCGTCGCGTTCGTCGCGGGGACCGGCAGCAGCAAGACGACGACGCAGAGCTACATCTTCCTCGACGACGTGCTCGTCCAGTCGGCCGCCACGATCCCGCCCGGGTACCCCGCGCAATGGGGAGCGTTCACCGCCGCCGACTACGACATGGATCCGCAGATCGTGAACGACCCGGCATACAGCACCGAGCTCCGCACCGGACTCGTGGCCATCCCGACGCTCTCGCTGGTCACCGACCCCGCGCATCTCTTCGACGCGCAGACCGGCATCTACGTGAACACGTTCGGCCGCGGCGACGCCTGGCAGCGTCCCGCGTCGGCGGAGCTCATCCCGGCGGGCGGCGGCACGGGCTTCCAGAAGAACTGCGGCATCCGCATCCAGGGCGAGACCAGCCGCGCGCCGGCGAACAAGAAGTACTCGCTGAGCCTCCGCTTCCGCGGCCAATACGACGGCGATCTCAGCTTCCCGCTGTTCCCCGGCGCGCCGGTGGACACGTTCCACACGCTCCGCCTGAACGCGCGGCACCAGACCACCTGGCACTCGTCGTACGGCGGCGATCCGACGCACGCGCTCTACGTCCAGGACAACTACGCGCGCGACACGCTC
>Ga0111539_10010358_pt1 | contig 11738 bp, 11 predicted proteins | sample RhiMethybrSRZTD1_FD_79667 | JGI IMG/M metagenome (GOLD analysis project Ga0111539, IMG submission 79667) | Populus rhizosphere microbial communities from Tennessee, USA - Rhizosphere MetaG P. TD hybrid SRZTD1 (version 2) (version 2) | ecosystem: Host-associated > Plants > Roots > Rhizosphere >...
CCGCTGCACATCGGCCGGGCGATGCGGGCGTACAAGACCGCCCAGAAGGCCGGCACGGTCCTCAACAACGGCTCGCCGGACTTCGCCCGGCAGATCGCCAACGCCCGCCGGCACGACCTGAAGTTGCTCGACGACGACGAAACGCCACTGTGGACGATCGAGAAGGAACGGTCCGACTCGACCCTGTACGTCGACGGCGGGATGGCCGGCTGCCTGTCGTGGGCGGCGCGCCTGGAGGCGATCTCCCGCGGTGAGGACTTCTGGCGACGCAAGTCAAGGATCGTGACCGTGCATCGCTGAGGGGAGGCTCCGCGTGACGCTGTCCACCGAGGAGCACGCCCTCATCAATCAGCTCTCCTTACGTCACGATGCCGAGATTCCCGAGCTCGAGTTGTATGACCGGTATTACGAGGGCACCCAACCCCTGACGTACATGCAGCCCGAGGTGCTGCGCGAGGTTCATCCTCGGGTCCGGACTGTCATCGTCTTCTGGCCACAGCTCGTCATCGGTTCCCGCGAGGAGCGCCTCGACATCGAAGGCTTTCGCCTGCCCGACGAGACCGCCGATGACGACGAGATGTGGCGCATCTGGCAGGCCAACGACATGGACGAGCAGGCGTCACAGGCTCACATCGACGCCCTGGTGATGCGCCGCTCGTACGTGTGCGTCGGCACCAACGAGGCCGACCCGGACACCCCGCTCATCACTGTCGAGTCTCCACTCGAGGTGTACGCCGACATCGACCCGCGCAACCGCAAGGTGCGCGCCGCCCTGCGCCGCATCAACGATGTCGACCCCGCCGGCGGAGTGGGTCCGCGCTACGCGACCCTCTACCTGCCCAACGAGACGATCTGGTGTACCTGGGAGGGTGGCTGGAAAGAGGATCAGCGCGACGGGCACGGTGTCGGCGAGGTTCTCATTGAGCCGCTCATCAACCGGCGGCGGACTCGCAGCTCGACCGTGACGCCCACCAACCGGACCGTCGAGCGGCTGGGGCGGTCCGAGCTTGACGGCGTCCTGCCGTTGTCCGACGCGGCGTGCAAGCTGGCGACGGACATGATGATCGCTGCTGACGGCGTGGCGATTCCCCTCCGCGCGCTGTTCGGCATCGGCCCTGACGGTTTCCGGGATGAGCAGGGCAACCCTATGACCCCCATCCAGGCGATCATGGGGCGGTTCCTGACGATCCCCGACGAGGCAGTCAAGGCCTTCGAATTCGCTGCGGCCCAGCTGAGCAACTTCGGCGCCGGCATCCGTGAGATCGCCCAGATGATGTCCGCGGTCGGCGCGCTGCCGCCGGACTATCTCGGGTACTCGCACACCAACCCCGCCTCGGCCGAGGCGGGTCGGGTCGCCGAGACCCGCCTCATCAAGCGCTCGGAGCGGATTCAGCGCTGCTTCAGCGGCCCGTGGGAGCGCGTGCAGCGCAAGGTGCGCCGGGTGGCCACCGGTAAGTGGGACGACGACCTGAGGCGCCTGGAGACCCGCTGGCGCGACGCGGCAACCCCCACTGTCGCCGCGTCGGCCGACGCGGCTGTAAAGAAGCATCAGGCGGGCATCACTCCGAAGCGCCAGGCGCGCGAAGACCTCGGCTATACCGACGCGCAGATCACTCGCATGGAGCAGTGGGACGAAGAGGACGCGGCTCGCAGCCCCATGGGTACGATCGCCCGTGGCCTGGCTGACCAGCGTTTGACCGGCGGCGCCCCGGCGGCGGGCGGCGCCGATGCCGGCGCCGCGTGAGGTCGCCCTCGACCACTATGCCGAACGGCAGTCCTTCGTGGAAGCCGCCGGCCAGGTCGCCGGCCAGATGTGGGGCCAGGTCGACCCGGCTAACATCGCTGACTCCTGGGCGCGGCAGATTCCAGAGCTCACCGCCGTTGTCTCGGGCGCGCAGCTCGGCGTCGCGCGTCGCTCCGACCCGTACCTGACCGACATCCTCGACGCGCAGGACCTCGACGACGACGCCATTTCGGCGATCGACCCGGCCGCCTTCGCCGGCGTCGCGTCTGACGGTCGCGGGCTGGCTTCGCTGCTGGCGAATCCCATTGTCGTCACACTGCTCGCGATACAGGACGGCGTCGATATCACACGCGCGCTGGCCGGCGGGCGCGCAAACCTCGACATGCTCGTGCGCACACAGGTCGCCGACGCCGGCCGGATCGCTGATCAGGTGGCGCTCACGGCCCGTCCGGCGGCCACCGGGTATGTACGGGTCGCCGTCGGCAACTCCTGCGCCCGTTGCCTGATCCTGGCCGGGCGCACATACACGTGGAATACCGGCTTCCAGCGGCACCCGCGGTGCGACTGCATACACCTGCCGACCGCGATCGTACGGGCCGGCCGACTGCGGCAGTCACCGCGCGCGGTGTACGACCGGATGTCGACGGCGGAGCGGATCCGGGCCGGCTTCACCCGCGCCGAGCAGCAGGCCATCGCCGACGGCGCCGACCTCGCCCAGGTCGTCAACGCTCAACGCGGCATGGCCGTCGCCGGCCGCCGACAGGTGCTGGCCGGCACGACGGAGGGCGTCACCAGTCGCGGCCTGGCGGGACAGCGGCTCGGCGCCCGCCGAGGACAGCGCGTCGAGCGCCTGACACCGGATCAGATCTACGCGATCGCCGGCGACGACCGTGACCGGGCATTGCAACTGCTCTTCGATCACGGTTACCTCATCGAGGCGCCAGCACGGGCGACCCGGGCCGGCCTCGACCTCGCGGCCAGTGAGCCAGCGGTCGCTGGCGTCGGACGGCCTACCAAGTTCGGGCGGACACCACTGCCGGGACCGTCGATCAGGCCCGAACTCGGGGCCGCCCGCACAACTGCGGCGGTCGAGCTGGTCTTCGGGGCCGAGTTTGAGCGGATCACCGGCCGCCGGTTGACCTTCGTTGGACTGCCCAGGTCGGCGGTGACGGCCCGCGAGGTGGCCGAGGGCATCCTGCGTGGCGCCGAGCGGTTCCCGGATGTCGACCTGCGCCATGTACGCCGCTTCCACCGCGACCACAGTCACAGCAACGCGTACGCCATCGCCGACTCCGGTCATCACTCCATCGAGTTCAACGATGCAATGACCAGTCCGGCCGGTCGAGCTGACTCACTCGTCAGTCTGGCCAACGACGAGGCGGCTCGCTGGCACCCGGCCGGCTCGGGAAACTGGACCGCGATCGCTGTTCACGAGTTCGGCCACGCCCTCGACATCGGGACCCTCGGCGAGGCGATCCGCGCCGACCTGGACACGTTGCTCCTGCGCCGCGCGGCCGCACGCGACGCAGAACTCGTGGCCGACCGGCTCGCCGGAGCGCTGATCGAGGCCGACGACTTTGTTGCCGGCGAAGGCGTTGACGGTCTGATCCGCCGCGAGATCTCCGACTACGCCACCAAGAATCGGCGCGAGCTCGTCGCCGAGGCGTTCGCCGATGTGATGATGAACGGCCCGGCCGCGTCGCGGCTGTCCCGGGACATCTTCGAGCTGATCGAGATCGAGTACCGTCGTGGCGGTCGCCGGGCGGCGGTGTCGGCAACGGTGAGCGCATCGGACGCGGCTCCCGATCTGGCGAAACTGACCGTGCCGCAACTGCGCGCATTGGCGAAGGCCCAGGGCGTCAAGGGCTACTCGAAGATGCGCAGGGCCGAGCTCGTGGACGCGCTGCGAGCCGGACCGACGCCACGGCCGGTCAGGACCCCTGGACGACCAAGCACGGCCGCACCGCGACTCGACGAGTTGATGGCCTCATTGAAGGGCCAGACCCGACTGAAGCCAGGCGTAGTCGGGCAGTGGGTTGACGGCGAGTACGCCGGCCTGCAAGTCAAGGTCACCCATGTCGGTTACCACACGGGTGTTTTCGGCCCAGAGCGCGGCGAGGTAGTCAGCCTGTCGTTCAGCGGCACGATCAAAGACTCGGCCGGAAAGAAGGTCGGAGAGTTCGCGCGCACTGTTGCACGCGACAAGAATGGCGACCTGTACGTCTATCACGATCTTCTCAAGATCTCGAAGGCTCACCAGGGTTCCGGTTTCCAGGCGGCGTTCAACGGAAACCTGCTCGACTGGTACCGGCGATCTGGGGTGTCCTACGTCAAGGTCGGCGCCAATATCGATGTTGGCGGGTACGCCTGGGCGCGCGCGGGTTACGACTTCGCCAATGCGAGCGAGGCCATGCTCATGTTCTCGCGGCTCAACAACCAGGTCCGCGCGATGCTCGGCGAACCTCTTCGGGCGTTTGACTGGCTCGACGCCAGCCACGAAGTTCCGGGGTTCACTTGGACTGGCCGCGTGGTTTTCGAGGCAAAGCCGCCATGGACCAAGGCCAGGCTGCGCCGAGCATTCAAGGGCGCCAGCGACGAGGAGATCCAGCGCCAACTGCGCCTAGGCCAGGAGTTTCTCGACGGACTGGCTGGCAAGACGTTCGGAACCGACGACTTCCCGTCGGCATACGAGCTCTCGCAGCTCGGTCGTTGGGACGGCGCCGGCAAGGACGACGTCTGGTTCGGCAAGCAGGTGATGCTCGGCAGCGGATGGTTGGGCATACTGAGGCTGTGACCTCCACCCGCCGTCAGTTCCCACCGCGCACAGACAGGACGCCACCGGCGCCCGTCTCGGCGGCGCGCGCGCGACGGCAGGCCGAACTCGGTCGCTGGCACGAGGAGTGGTCCGCCGAACAGATCGCCGCCGGCGTCGATGGTCCTGTCCCGCCCGGCCGCCCGGCCGACTCGGACTACAACCTGCACGTTCCGGACATGGCCGCCCCACATCCAGCGGAGGACGAGTTCCACCGTCGCGCTCGAGAGATCATGGGGATCCAGTGACCCAGCCGCGTTCCCAGTGCTCGACCTGTGCGCGGTACCGCAGTGCGTTTTCGGTCACACCATTCGCGGATGGCTCGTTCTGCGAGGCGTTCCCCGACGGGATTCCTGACTCCGTGTACGAGAACCTGCTCGATCACCGCGAGCCGGTCGACGGCGACCACGGAATCCGCTGGCAGTCCAATGGTCGTGACGAGTTCCCGGAGTACGCCTTCCCGGCTGACGCGATAGGTCGCGGCTCGGCCTGATCCCGCCCACTGACCACCGCCTGGCGCGATGCCACGGCGGTCGAACCCATGCGCCCAGCGCGATGCCGGGCAACCGATGTGAGAGGTCGCGATGACCCAGCCTGCAGTGAACCCCACGACGACGGACCCGGGCGCGACGCCCCCCGCTGGTGGAAACCCGACAACCCCGCCTGCTGGTGGCGCGACGCCGCCGGCCGCTGACCCACCCAAGGCCGACGCCGGCGACGGCCTCGGCGAGGCCGGCAAGAAGGCGCTCGAGGCCGAGCGCGCCGCCCGCAAGGACCTCGAGAAGCAACTCGCTGCGCTGGCCCCGCTCAAGGACCTGGCGGCGGCGCTCGGCGTCAAGGCCGACCAGGGCAAGACCGATGTTCAGACCCTGACCGAGCAGGTCGCCGCACTGCAGAAGCAGGCCGCCGACGATCGTCTTGCGCGCATGCGCGCCGAGGTGGCGGCCGAGAAGAAGCTGCCGCCCGCCCTGGCTGGCCGCCTGCAGGGCACCACCGTCGAGGAGCTCGCAGCCGATGCCGACGCGCTTCTCGCCGCCTTCCCGGCCGCCGCCAACGGCGCCCCGGCTGGTGGCGGAACTCCGCGACCAGACCTGACCCAGGGCGCCCGTGGTGGCGCCAACGAGTTGCTGACCAAGCTCGCCGAGGCACAGAAGGCGGGCAACGCCCGCGAGGCGATCCGCCTCAAGACACTGATTGCCGAGCAGCAGAAGCAGGCCGGCACTCGCTAGTTCGGCCGCCCGGTGGGTGGCCATCACTCACACGAAAGGACCATCAATGCCGGGCATCACCGGGCAGGGCGACACCTTCGACCTGCCGAATTTCGTCGGCGAGCTCTTCGCCGTCACCCCGACCGACACTCCCTTCCTGTCGATGATCGGCGGGCTCACGGGTGGTCGGCCGGCGGACTCCACGCTGTTCCAGTGGCAGGCCTACGACCTGCGCGACGCGAGCGAGTCGCGGCAGCGGCTCGAGGGCGCTGACGCACCGACCGCTGAGGCTCGTGTGCGCGAGAACATCTTCAACGTGGTCGAGATCCACCAGGAAGCCGTGGAGATCTCGTACACGAAGCAGGGCGCGACCGGTCAGTACAACTCGACGGGCTCCTCGCACCCCGGCCAGGTCGGCATCTCCGGCTCCAACCCGGTCATGGACGAGAAGGCCTGGCAGATCGAGCAGCACCTCAAGCAGATCGCGCGCGACGTGGAGATGTCGTTCATCCGCGGCACCTTCAACAACCCGTCGACGAACGCATCGGCCCGTCGTACCCGCGGCCTCCTCGAGGCGATCGTGAGCAACGTGGTCAGCGCGGGCAACGCCCCGATGACCGAGGACATGATCCTCGACCTGCTTCAGGAGATCTGGGAGAACGGCGGCATCACCGAGCAGGAGACGGCCACGCTGATGGCCGGCGCCAGCCAGAAGCGCAAGCTCTCGGACATCTTCATCACCCAGAAGAACTACCAGGAGCAGTCGCGCAACGTCGCCGGCGTCAACGTGCAGACGATCGAGACCGACTTCGGTCGTCTGAACATCATGCTCAACCGCTACATGCCGACCGACGCCGTCGCGGTCGTCTCGGTCGACGAGTGCGCGCCGCGCTTCCTTCCGATCCCCGGCAAGGGCTTCTTGTTCACCGAGCCGCTCGCCAAGGTCGGCGCCGCGGACCGCGAGCAGATCTACGGCGAGATCGGTCTCGAGTACGGACTCGAGCAGCACCACGGCAAGCTCACCGATCTGAACACGACCGGCAGCTGAGACCACACGCGGGCAGCGGGTGAGGGGAGGCGAGGACTGATGGCCGACCAACTGTGTACGCCGGAAGACCTCGCCTCCCTGCTCGAGCGCGACCTCGACGCCTACAAGGCGGTCATGCTCATCGAGGCCGGCACGGCGGTCGTGCAGGAGGCGGCTGGCGGGCAGCGCATCGTGCAGGTCGTCGACGACCCGGGTGAGCAGATGGGCACGACCGAGTCATGGCTGCAGCTTCCACAGTGGCCGGTCACCGCGCTGGCCGACCTGACTGTCGACGCCGGCGACGAGCTCGTCGCAGGGACCGACTTCAAGCGGTTCAACGCCCGGCTCTGGCGTCGGGGTGGCTGGGCGACGTGCTGGCCCGAACCGTCCACCGTGGCCTACGTCTACACCCACGGTTACGCGGCCGGGCACCAGAAGCTCCAACTCGGTCGCGGGGCGGTTCTCGGCCTCATTCGAGACCTGTTCGACAACCCGACCGGCGTCGCCCGCGAGGCCATCGACGACTACTCGGTGGCCTACGAGCGCATGAACGCCGCCATGCAGGCCAACGAGAACTTGCAGTACGCGCTGCGGCGCGCCTACGGATCCCCCGCCGGGCTTGTCCGGATCGGCTGACAGGAGCACACGATGGCTGAGGGTCTCGGCGCCGCCGGCGCGAACGCCGCGCTTGACGCGGCCAACGCCGCGCACCGGTGGGTGAAGCTGCACACCGGTGCGCCCGGCGCCGCCGGCACCGCCAACGCCGCCGTCAACGCGACCCGCAAGCAGGCCACCGATACCGCGGCCGCGGGCGGCGCCAGCACCACCTCGGCTGATCTGGACTGGTCGTCGGGCGAGGTGACCACGACCGAGACGTACACCCATTACAGCCGCTGGTCGGCGTCGAGCGGCGGCAACTTCGGGTACTCCGGCACGATCACTGGCGGCGCTGTCACCGCCGGCACCGAGTTCACGATCCCCGCCGGCGACCTGGACGCCTCGCTGACGCTCGCGAGCTGACCCGTGACCAGCAGTCTTTGGAACGGCGGCGTTACGCCAGGAAACGGCGACGTTGACGCCCCACAATGGACGCTGGGCACCCGGGTCGAGCCAAAGGTGCCGGGCACCGTCTCGGGCATCAGTTGGTACATGCGGCCGGGGCTCACCGGCGCCGTGGGTGCCCGGCTCTACAACGCCGACACGCAAGCTCAACTGGCCTCGGCTGCGTTCGGCTCGATCGCCACGGGCTGGCAGACGGCGACCTTCACCCCGGTCGACGTGACCGGCGTCAATCTCATCGCCGCGGTCTACACGAGCGCCAGCGGACATTACCCGTTCGACTCCGGCGTCTGGCCGGTCGAGAACGACGAGCTCCTCGCGCCGAGCCCGGCAGGCAGTTTCCACGCCAGCGGCGACGTGTTCCCCGAGAACGGCACCCCGTTGTGCTTCTACGTCGATGTGGTGTTCACCGAGGCCGGCAGCGTGGTCGAGGGCTCCGGCATGGCCGCCCTCGGCGGGCTGGCGGCGGTCGGCGCCGGCGTTCGCCGCAAGGTCGGTGCAGGGACGGCCGCACTCGGCGCGCTGCTCGGGACTGGCGCAGGGCAGCGGCGTCGCCTCGGATCCGGCCTCGGCGCGCTCGGCGGCCTCACCGCGGCCGGCACGGGCACCCGTCGCAAGCTCGGAGCTGGCGTCGCCCCCCTCGGCGGGCTGCACGCTGTCGCCATCGTCGGCGAGACGGTTGTCCACCCACCGGACACCGGCACCATCACCCGGCCCAACACTGGCCTGATCCACGTCCCGCACGTGAGCTACCCGTGAGCCTGGTCATCGTCGTGCCGATGCTCGGCCGGGCACACCGGGTCGCGCCGCTCGTCGAGTCGATCCGGGCCACCTGCGCCGGGCGCGTGCTCTTCGCATTGACGCCCGGCGACGACGAGGTGCGGGCAGCGGTGGACGCCCTTGACTGCGAGCACATCGACGTGCCGCGACAGCCGGTCGGCGACTACGCGCGGAAGATCAACGCCGGGTACCGGTCGACCACCGAGGCGCACATCCTCTGCGGTGCCGACGACCTGAAGTTCCACCCCGGTTGGTACGAGGCGGCCGTCGCCGCCCTCGGACCGGGCATCGGTGTCGTCGGTACGAACGACCTCGGCAATCCCCGTGTGATGGCAGGCCAGCACGCCACCCACTGCCTCGTCACCCGCGACTACGCCGACCGGTTCGGCACCGTCGACCAGGCCGGCCAGATCATGCACGAGGGCTACCCGCACGAGTACGTCGACGACGAGCTGATCGGCACGGCCAAGATGCGCCGCGCATGGGCGTTCGCTCCCGGCAGCCACGTCGAGCACCTGCACCCCAACTGGGGCAAGGCGCCGCGCGATGAGATGTACGACCAGCAGCAGGCCCGGATGCGCGCCGGCGCCGACCTCTACCGCCGACGGAGGCGCCTGTGGACGTGACCGTCGCCGTCGCCACGTTCGGCGAGGAGCGCTGGCCGCAACTCGCGCGCGAGCGCGCCATCCCCTCGGCCGAGGCGCTCGGCGTCCCGGTAGTCCACGCCCACCGCGCCACCCTGCACGCGGCGCGCAACGCCGTCCTCGATGACGTGCAGACCGAGTGGGTCGTTCACCTCGACGCCGACGATGAGCTCGAGGCCGGCTACGTCGACGCGATGGCCGCCGGTACCGCCGATGTACGGGCGCCGGCGGTGCGCTACGTCTACAGCAACGGGCGGGCTGACTGGCCGCGGATGCCTCACGTCGCGGGACACAATCACGACTGCGTTGCCGAATGTCTGCCGCACGGCAACTGGCTCGTGATCGGCGCCGCGGTGCGCGTCGAGCTGGCTCGCCGGGTCGGGGGCTGGCGGGACTTTCCGTGGTCCGAAGACTGGGACATGTGGGTGCGCTGCTATCGGGCCGGCGCCACCTTCGAGGCCGTTCCTAAGGCCATCTACCGCGCGCACGTGCGGCCGGACTCCCGCAACCGGTCGGCTCTGAGATCGGCCCGCCTCGCGGCGCACAGAGCGATCGTCACGGCCAACGGTGGGACCGACTTCGTGACCGCGCCGCGCGCCTGCGCTCTGTGCGGTTACCCGACACTGAACGACTTCTATGTCGCCATCCCTGGAGAGCCTGCCGTGGCTCACACCATCAGCTGCGGGCCGATCCTGAACGGGATGACCCCGGTCATCACGCCCACTCACGAGCGGCTGCCCGACGGCTCGTATCGGCGGCTGCCGTGATTGCCATGTTGGTAATGACCGATGGCCGCGACGACTACCTGCGTGCCTGCATCGAGCAGCCCAGCCCGGCCGGATGGAACCTGGTCACCGAGTGGTGGATGCACGACGACACCGGAGACGACGCATACCGCGCCGAGCTGGCCGACCGGTATCCGGCCTTCCGGCAGATCGGCGACGGGCCGCGGCGCGGATTCGGCGGGGCGATCGCCCGCGCCTGGTCCGTGCTGAGAGCCCAATCGGCGGCGACGTTCGTGCTGCACCTGGAGGCCGACTTCCTGGTTGTGCAGCCAGTCGACCTCGTCGAGTTGGTGCGCGTGCTGGCCATGCATCCGCACCTGGCGCAGATCGCGCTGCGCCGCCAGCCGTGGAACCCGGACGAGATCGCCGCCGGCGGCGTTGTCGAGCAGCACCCGGACGACTACACCGAAGTCTGCGACGACCAGGGCGCCGTCTGGCTGGAGCACCGCCGGTTCTTCACTACCAACCCGAGCCTCTACCGCCGGTCGCTGTGCGGCCGCGACTGGCCGACGGGCCGCGAGTCGGAGGGGCGGTTTGGCCTCGCGCTCTTCGCCGAGGATCCGGCGACACGGTGCGCCTTCTGGGGCGCCCGCGACTCTGGCGTCTGGGTCGAGCACATCGGACACGAGCGCGTCGGGACCGGCTACTGATGGGCAACGTCGGGCTCTGGGACCGTTGGTACGCAAGCGGTCTCGACGAGCCGCAGCCGTACGGCGACACCGTGACCTACGAGCTCGGCGCCGCCTGGCTGGCAGACTGCGCGATGGTCGAGGACTGGGGCTGCGGAAAGGGCTGGCTGCGCACGCTGGTCCCGCCGGAGCGGTACCGCGGCGTCGACGGGTCGCAGACGCCGTTCGCTGACGTGGTCGCCGATCTGGTCGACTACCGGTCGCGGGTGCCGGGCATCTTCATCCGTCACGTCCTGGAGCACAATCGCGACTGGGCCGCGATCCTGGACAACGCGCTCGCCTCGGCGCAGCAGCGGCTCTTCGTGGCGCTGTTCACTCCGCTTGTCGAGCACACCGGCCCGATCGCCTACGCCGACGATCCCGGCGTGCCGGACATCGCGTTCCGGCTCGGCGACCTGACAGGCCGGATCGAGGCGGCCGGTTTCGAGTGGACGGCGCAGACGCTGGTAACGAAGACCCAGTACAAGCAGGAGACCGTACTGAGGTGTCAGCGGTGATCACCTTCGGTGTGTCGATGGTGCGCGACGAGGCCGACGTGATCGAGGGCACCTTGCGGCACATGGCCGACGAGGTCGACGAGCTCATCGTCGCTGACAACGGCTCGGTCGACGGCACCACGGACATTCTCTATGGACTCCTCGGTGACCTGCCGCTCACGGTCCTTACTGACTCGGAGCCCGGCTACTACCAGTCGTCCAAGATGACCCTGCTCGCCGCACACGCCGCCGCCAAAGGTGCCGACTGGATCGTGCCGTTCGACGCGGACGAACTCTGGTTCAGTCGGCTCGGGCGGGTCCGCGAGGTGCTCGCCGACGTGGCCGACTACTGCGGCGCGCTCTGTGCCGAGCTGACTAACCATTTCTGTACGGCGATCGACGAGGCCAACCCGGACCCGTTCCGCTCGATGATCTGGCGGCAGCGCAAGCCCGCTCCACTGTGGAAGGTCGCCTTCCGATGGGAGCCCGCCGCGGTCATCGCCCAGGGCAACCA
>Ga0111539_10010359_pt1 | contig 11737 bp, 6 predicted proteins | sample RhiMethybrSRZTD1_FD_79667 | JGI IMG/M metagenome (GOLD analysis project Ga0111539, IMG submission 79667) | Populus rhizosphere microbial communities from Tennessee, USA - Rhizosphere MetaG P. TD hybrid SRZTD1 (version 2) (version 2) | ecosystem: Host-associated > Plants > Roots > Rhizosphere >...
CGCGTGCTACACGACCGACGTCCCGTACCGCTACCGCATGTACTTTCCCACCATGATCGCGCCGGGGGAGCTGAAGGGGGCGAGCCCCGAGGCGATCGTCGGCCGCATCAACGCCGAGATGGAGGCACTGATCCTCCGCCATCCCGAGCAGTACTTCTGGCTCCACGACCGGTTCCGCGATGCTCCGCAGGGCTGAGCTTCTCGTCGCGCTCGTCGCGACGCTGCTCGGTGCGTGCGGACGGGCCGCACCTCCTCCGCCCGCGCAGGACGTGCTGCTGATCACGATCGACACCGCGCGCGCGGACCGCTTCTCGTACGTCGGCCCGGTCGGGCCGAAAACGCCGCACGTCGATGCGCTCGCCGTCGCGGGTGCGGGGTTCACGAACGCGATCACGCCGGTGCCGCTGACGCTCCCCGCCCACGCCTCGATCATGACGGGGCGCCTGCCGCCGTCGCACACGCTCCGCGACAACGGCTTCACCAAGCTCCCCGCGGCGGAGACGACGCTCGCCGAGGTGTTGAAAGGCGCGGGGTTCACGACCGGGGCGTTCATCGGCGCCGAGGTCCTCGACGCGCGTTACGGGTTGAGCCAGGGCTTCGACACGTACGACGACCGGATGGTCGAGCGAGGTCCCGCGGGCATCCTCGCGTACCCGGAGCGGCGCGGAGAGGACGTCGCCGGTGCGGCGCTCGCCTGGCTTCCCTCCGGGGGACGGGTCTTCGTGTGGGTGCACCTGTTCGACCCGCACGCCCCCTACCGGCCGCCGGAGCCCGAGAAGTGGCAACACGCCGCCCCCTACGACGGCGAGATTGCCTACGTCGATCGGGTCATCGGCCAGCTCGTTGCCGGCTGGGAGGAAAAGCGCGGCGCCGGCAACACCCTCGTCGTCATCACCGCGGACCACGGGGAGGCGCTGGGAGCGCACGGCGAGAAGACGCACGGTGTCCTCGTTCACGACGCGACCCTTCGCGTTCCCCTCGTGGTGCGCGTTCCGGGACGGAGGCCGTCCGGTCTGATCAGAACGCCGGTGAGCCTCATCGACGTGATGCCGACGATCCTGGGGCAGCTCGGGATCGCGGTTCCCCCGGGCGTCCAGGGCCGCGACCTCGGCCCCCTGCTCGACGGCAAGGCGGTCCCCTGGTCGCGCGCGTCGGGGTACGCGGAGAGCCTCTACGCGCAGCTCCACCACGGCTGCACGCCGCTCGTTGCACTTCGCGAAGACGGGTACAAGCTGGTCCGCGGCGCGTCCGAGGAGCTGTTCGACGTCAAGGCGGACCCCGACGAGCAGAAGGACCTCGCGGCGGCGGACGTGGGCAAGAAGGAATCGCTCGGCCGATCGCTCGACGCGTTCGTTTCGTCCTTGAAGGAGGAGGCCGCCGAGCCCGCGACGCTCGACGACGAGGCGCGCCGGTCGCTGGCGGCGCTCGGGTACGCCTCGGCCCCGCCGGTGGATGCCGGCGGCACGCGCGATCCGAAGGAGGCGCTCGTCTCACTCGCGCGCATGGCGGACGCCGACCGGAGCGCGATGGTGGGCGACCTCGAGGGGGCGATCGCCTCGTATCGAAGCGTCATCACCGCGGAGCCGAAGAGCATCGACGCGCGTCTCCGTCTCGCGGAGCTTCTCTCCGCGCACGCGCGGCAGGCGGAGGCCGCGGCGCTGTACGCGGGGGCTGTCGAGATCGCGCCGAAGGAGCCGTACCTCAGGCGCAAGCTCGGGAACGCGCTCGAGGCCACGGGCCAGATCTCCGACGCGCTCGCCGCCTACGACGCCGGGCTCGCGCTCGATCCCCACTCGCGTGACCTGCGCACGGGGCGGTGGAGCTGCCTCGACCGCCTGCGCCGGTGGGACGTGATGCTGCGCGAGGCGGAGGCGGCCGTCGCCGCGGACTCGAAGGACGGAGCGGCGCGTCTCGCGCGGGCGATCGCGTGCTGCGGGCAGGGGAGCGACCGGGACTACGCGGCGGCGCTCGACCGGGAGCTGGCGGCGCTCCCGGGGGACCCGATCCTCACCGGGGCGCGGAGTCGATTGCCGAGCTAGGGATCTCGAGCCCCTGGCCGCCGTTCCACAGCGTGACGCTCTCGTCCTCGCTCAGGAGACGCTTCCAGAAGCCGACCGCGTCGAGGGTCCCGTGGAAATGGTCGTCGAGGCACGTGTTGTGCGCCCCGACGTTGAGGTCGCCCCAGCCCATGTGGACCCCCGCGGCCCACGGTGCCGTCGCCGACGGGCCGCGCATCGCCTCGGTGCTCACGCGCACGCCGATCGTCGCTCCCGAAGCGTCGTGCCACGCCTCGACGAAGTAGAAGCGCCCGGTCTCCAGCAGGGTCGGGTGCGCGACGTGGCCGATCTCGCAGGCGCCGTCGACCCCGTGCGCCGCGACGTCGAACGCGACGAGGCCGGTGGCCTTGTTGTACTGCACGCGATACTCGCGCTGGTTCTCCGGGATCGACCACTTCCCGACGATCGTCTGATCGTCGTACGTCGAGTCGAGCCGCGCCCACGCGACCCACGTGAAGCTCCCACGATGGTGGTCGAGGAGCGAGGACGTCGATCGATAGAAGTGGTACAGGTTCGGGCCGTCGATGTGCTGTCCGAGCCCGACCTTCGCAGGAACGGCGACGGTCCCCGCCGCGTCCGGATCGGAGTAGAGCGGAAGCCCGGACACCGCATCGACGCGCGCCGCATCTCCCGATTCGTCGAGCTTCCAGAAGAGCGCGGCGTCGCCCCACAGCGAGCCCGTCGCCTCCAGGACCGACGCGACCGGGGACGCGATCACGCACGAAGCGGAGGTCTCGCGCGTGCAGCGAGGCGTACATCCGTCGCCGCCGGCGTGCGCGCCGTCGTCGCACTCCTCGCCGAAGTCGAGCTGTCCGTTGCCGCACGCCGTGGGCACGATGCGGTAGTACGCGATCGCTGGCCCACCGGCGTCCGTGAGCGTCTCTTCGGAGGTGTTGTGCAGGTGCGCGCCCGGATCGTCCACGAGCGCGGCCGCCGGCGCACGCTTCACTTCGAAGGGCCCCGCACCTTCGTTCCACGCGAGCACGACCTCGCCGGGGCCGGGGCCGCGAGAGACGAGCAGGGTGAGCAGAAGCGGCGCCAGCATCATCGTTCCGCGACGAGCTTCTCGATCGCCTCGTGCAGCTTCTCGAAGTCCGCGCGCGCCTTCGGATCGTTCGCGTCCTTCGCGTAGGCGCCGCCCTCGTGCACGTGACGGAGGATGCCGTGCTTGTCGATGAGCAGCGATGCCGACGTGAACTCGGCGTCCCTCACACGATCGAGCCAGAGCGTGCGCAGCGCGCCCCAGTCGTCATCGATGATCACGGGGAACGCGAAGCCGTACCGGCGCGCCGCGGCTTTCGCCTCCTTCGGCGTCACCGGGCGTGGATCGGGCTTCGGCGTGTAGACGCCGACCACGACCAGGCCGCGCCCGGAGAACTCGCGGTAGAGCTGGTTGAGCGCCGGTGCGGTCTCGGAGCAGTACGGGCACGACGTGTCGGTGAAGAACCGGACCAGGACGACCTTGCCGCGAAGGTCGGACAGCGCCGCCGGGGCTCCCTGCACCCATTTCTCCGCGGGCTTCGCGGGCCAGTCGGGAACCGGGTGGTTGAGGAGGGAGAGCGTCACCGCCCATGCCGGGAACATGGGAACAGGATCTCACGCGGCTTCTTTCGGCGAAAACGCCGTCCTGTTACGATGACGCGGGCGGGGGCTCCATGCGTTCACATGTCCTTCTCGGGTTGGGCTGCGCGACGCTCGCGGTCTGCCCGGCCGTGGCGTCCGGCACGCGCCTCGTCGGGATCGAGGTCGATCGCGACGGCGCGCGGGTGCTCGGGACGTCGGTCAAGGCGCGGCCGTGGTTTGCGCCGGAGCTGCCGCCCGTCGAGGCCTACCTCCAGGGCACGGCCGTGCAGCTCGAGGTCACGCTCGAGGGGCCTTCGGCCAAGCCGGTCACGGTGCGCACGAAGGTCTCGGGGCTCTGCCTCTCTCATTCCGCCTGGACGGAGCCGCACGTGGCCGGGGACACGATCGAGCTCCACCGCGAGAGCTTCGTCGTCGAGCTCCCGGATCTTCCCGGGTACGGCGCCGTCGAGGTCGCGTACTACGACGGCGGCTCGTCGGCCGGGGCGCGGCGCGTGATCGGAACGGCCCCGCTCGCGACGGAGGATGGCGCGAGCTTCGCGGCCACCGTCCTCTGGCCCGAGCAATTCGGGGATGGCGAGATCTACTCCTTCTACGGCGACGAGCACGCCGTGGGGGAGCGCATCAACGTCGTCATCATCCCCGACGGCTACACCTACGCCGAGAAGAGCGTCATGCAGGACCACGCGCGCGCTCTCATCGAGTTCTTCCGCAGCAAGACGCCCTACAAGGAGCACGACGCGTTCCTCAACTACATCCTCGTCTACGCGTACTCGGCGCAGAGCGGGACCGACCAGTGCGATTGCGGGGTCGTGCGCGACACCGCGATGGGGTCGCGATTCCCGAACGACGGCTTCCCCTGCGGGGACACGGGGAACCGGTGCCTCTTCTACGGCGGCCTGTGCGACAGCGACGGCGGATCGAACCTCGTGGCGGCGGAGCTGCGCGCGCCGGCCGTGGACAAGTCGATCGTCATGGTGAACACGACGCGCTACGGCGGGTGCGGGGGGGCGCGCGCGGTGTACTCCGCGGGGAACTCCGTGGCCGTGGAGATCGCCGGCCACGAGCTCGGGCATTCGCTCGGTGACCTCGAGGACGAGTACGGCGGGCCCGGGTGCGGCTCGACTGCGTTCGAGCTGAACACCTCGACGAACGGGGTGACCGGCGCGTGGCCCGAGTGGATCGACGACATCGGCCCGCCCCGTGCGGGGGCGCAGTACTTCGACGCGTGCCTCTACCGGCCCGAGCCCTCGTGCGAGATGCGCACGCTCGGGCCGCCGTTCTGCCACGTGTGCAACCAGCAGTGGGGCCGGACGTTCTTCGGACACCCCCGCGTGGCCCCGACCGCGCCCGTGCGCAGTGCTTCGCCCGCGGCGGGGACGGTGATGGTGGACGTCGGGTTCCCGGTGACCTTCGGCATCGCGACGCGGCTGGCTTCGGGTTCGCTCGTCACGAACGCGATCACGTGGACGGTGCGTGGGAACGGCTCGACCGTGATCGGGTCGGGCGTGGAGAGCGTGACGTACACCTTCCCCACGATCCGGAGCTACTCGCTGACCTGCGAGGCGATCGCCGACACGAACTTCATCAAGAAGGAGAAGTACGGGCCCAACCGGGACCTCCTCACGTGGTCGGTGAGCGCCGTATCGTTCCCGGTGCCGGCGGAAGTCGGGTCGCTGCGGTTCACCGGGCCCGATGACCTCGCGTGGGACGACAAGTCGGTCAGCGGATCGAGCGCGTTCAACCTGTACCGGAACGGCGCGTGCATCGTGGCGCGGCGGCCGGTGAGCGATTACATCGACGACGAGGTGCCGCAGCCCGGGGACCTCTGGACCTACCTCGTCACCGGTGTCACGTCGTCCGGAGAGGGAACGATGGGCGACGCGCGCGTCAACGCGACGCCGTGCACGCCCTGAGGTTCGTCGTCGACATGCCGAAGGCCGTGGTCTGCCACTACACGAAGGGGACGCCGCGCAAGCCCTCGAAGAAGAACTCGATCGCGATCGATTTCCCCGAGGCGCTCGACGACCACCTGGCGCACGGCGACACGATCGGTCTCTGCGGCAACGGTCAATAAAAGGGGTCAGACCCTAGGGACAAACGTTCGACACACGCTCGGTGCCGCCGCTGGCGGCACCGAGCGTGCCCGCCCCGCACGCGTTCCGCCCGCGCACGAGATACCAGCGCCCCGTCCCCGGCGGCGGCACGCTCGCGTCAACGATCGACGTCGCGCCCGTCCCGGGCCCCATGCACGCGGTGCCGGCGCCGTCACTCACCGGCAGGCCCGCGAGATCGCCGACCATCCCGTCGTGCACGGTCGAAGGGCCTCCGCTCGCCGAAGTCCACGTCAGCGTCGTCTTGTCGGCCGCGAACGCGAGCCCCGCGATCTCGCCGGGCACCGCGAACACCGCCGGATTCCCCGGGGCGCAGTCGCACGCGTCGGCGACACCGTCCGCGTCGCCATCGGGATTGCCGACCACATAGCGACCCCCGGAGCTCGGCACCGTCCAGCCGATCCCGCCCCACACGACCATGAACGATCCGGTCCACACGGCCTTTTGGTGCGTCCGCGGCGAGGGCGCGCCCAGGAGCGACGTCGGCGTCCACGTGTCCGAGCCGGGGTCATAGCGCCCGCCGGTCGCCAGGGCATCGCCGCTCCCCGCGAGCGACGTGTCGCCACCCCAGACGACCATCTCGTCGCCCGTCCACACGGCGGAGTGCCCGAGGCGCGGGGAAGGAGCCCCGACCGTCGCGGTGGCGGTCCATTGATCCGAGACCGGGTCGTAGCGCCCGCCGGTGTCGAGGTCGGTGGCCGCCGCACCGCCCCACACGATCATCGAGCTTCCCGTCCACACCGCCGTGTGGTCCCGCCGGGCCGCCGGTGCCCCTTGCTTGCGCGTCGCCGACCACGCGTTTGCGAGCGGGTCGTAGCGTCCGCCTGCGTTCGTCGCGACGCCCGCTTCGTCGGCGCCGCCCCACACGATCATCGAGCCTTCCGTCCACACCGCCGTGTGCGCCTGCCGGCCGGACGGCGCGCCGGTGCCGATGATCGGGGACCAGGAGTTCGTGACCGGGTCATACCGGCTCCCCGTCGCTGTCGCGACGGGCGGCGACGTGCACAGGAGTCCGCCCCAGACGACCATCCGGTTCCCCGTCCACACCGCCGTGTGGCGCCGCCGCGGCGCGGGCTCGGTCAGATAGTCGAGCGCGGTCCACGTATCCGAGACCGGGTCGTAGCTCGTCCCCTTGTCGTAGATGTTCGGGCACGGCTCGCCGCCCCACACGACCATGCGCGCTCCGGTCCACACCGCCGTGTGGAACACGCGCGCTCGATTGAGCGGCGACACCGAAGTGGGCGTCCACGTATCGGTGAGCGGGTCGTAACGCCCGCCGGTGGCGAGCGGCTCTTCGTTGTGGAGCCCGCCCCACACGATCATCTCGTTCCCGGTCCACACGACGCTCGCCGACTCGCGCGGCACCGGTGCGTTCGCGCTGAACGTCGGCGTCCACTGATCGAGCGCGGGGTCGTAACGGCTCCCCGAGTCGGGGAAGGTGCCCGCCGACGCTGCACCGCTCCAGAGCACGAGGCGCGAGCCGGTCCACACCCCGGCGACGTTGGTGCGCGGTGACAGCGCGCCGGCCGGGCTCATCGGCGTCCACGTATCCGACAGCGCGTCGTAACGGCCTCCCGTGCCGGCCCATCCCGCCGCCCCTTGACCGCCCCAAACGAGGACGAGGCTTTCGTCGGCCGCCATCGCATGCCCGATGCGCGCGGAGGGCGCGCCCGCCGTGCTCATCGGCGACCACGAGTCGGTCGCGGGGTCGTAGCGCCCACCGCTGCCGAGGTACTGCCGCACGCCGGGCGTCGGCCAGAACTGGCCGCCCCAGACGACCATCGTGCTCCCGGTCCACACGGCGCGGTGATACGTGCGGCCGAAGGCCGCTCCCACGGTCGAAGTCGGAAGCCACGTATCGGACGCCGGGTCGTACCGGCCGCCGGTGTCGAGCGTCGTCGTCGTGACGCCGTCGGAGCGGTCGCCCCCCCAGACGACCATCGTGCTCCCGGTCCAGACCGCGCTCGCGCTCTTGCGGCCCTCCGGCGCTCCGAGTGAGCTGATCGGAGACCAGGACCCCGAGACCGGGTCGTAACGGGCGCCGTCCGTCAGGTACTGCGTGACGCCCGAGACATCGGAGTACGAGCCGCCCCAGACCACGAGGCTCGTTCCGGTCCACACGGCCGTGTGATCCTGTCGGGCCTGCGGCGCTCCCGTCGTGGACATCGGCGTCCAGACGTCGCCGGCCGGATCGTAGAGCGCGCCGGTTGCGGTCTGTCCGCCGCCGGCGAGCGTGCCGCCCCACACGATCATCCTGCTCCCGGTCCACACCGCCGACTGCCCCCACCTCGGCGCCGGCGCGCCGGCCGAAGACATCGCGGACCACGTGTCGGTCACCGGGTCGTAGCGTCCACCGCTGCCGAGCGAGCGCCCGTCGCGCGATCCCCCCCAGACGAGCATGACGTGCCCCGTCCACACGACGCTCGCGGAGGCGCGCCCCTCCGGGACGGCGCCCAGGCTTCCGTTGTCCCACGTGTTGCCCGGCTGGCAGGATGCGAGCGAAGACGATGGGAGGGGGAGCGGGGCCTCGCCGGCGACGACGGGGACGGGTGTGGTGGCGAAGTCGTCCTCGACGCTCGCCCACCACGCACCCCAATCGGACTTCACACCCTCGGCGTCGAAGTGCTGGCGTGCCCAGCGATCGGCGAGCACGCCGCGCGCGAGGCACTCCTGGACGAGCACCGGGTCGTCTCCGAGCGCGTCGTAGATCTCGAGGAGCCGCTCGGGGAGGCGCGTGTCGCGCGCGATCCGCTGGATCTCGTTCCGGAGCGCTTCGGCCGAGATCGGAGTGCGCCAGCGCGACGCAAGCGCTGCGCTCTCGGCGAGGGCGGTCCGGACGCGCCTCTCGAGAAGCGCGCGCGGAACCGCCCGCTCGAACGATTCCGTGGCACCGGCCTGGTGGGAGAAGCGGACGCGCTCGATCGCCTCCTCGGCGCGCACGCGCTCTTCGAACGAGATCTCGCGGGCGGCCGCCGTCGAGGCCAGTACGAGTCCTAACCCCCCAATAAGCGCACGCATCCCCAGCCCCTGGTCAGGCGGGAGATACGGAGAAGCCGCTGAAAAGTCAACGTGAAACGGGGCTTGCGAGGGACCGGCACGCGACCGTGACACCGCGTGCCGGTTCCCCTAGGTCTAGCGCTGCCTCGGATCCCTCGGCTGGTCGCTGTGCGTGAGGTTGATGAACGCGTTTCGAATGGCGGGCACGGCCATGGCCGCGTTGATCATCGTGCTCTTCGTGTTCTCGTAAGCGCTGCTGACACCTGCGGCGATCGCATCGCCGACCTGGGCGCCGACGTATCCGCCCGCCGCACCACCGATGCGTCCTCCGGCATAGCCGCCTGCGACCGCGCCGCCGACGGCGCCAGCGGCGGCCCCGGGGAATCCTCCGCCGAAGGGCTGGATCACCTCGCCGGCCGTGAATCCGGCTGGCGCACCCACGGCAGCGCCGGTCGCTGCTCCCTCCGTACCGCCCACGATCTGCCCGACGGTGCGGCCGATGGCTTCGCCGACGGCCGCGCCTCTGCCGCCCGGCGGCCCCTGCGCCGCCTCGACGGCGTTCGCGACCCCTCCGGCGGCCGTAGCAATCTTGTTGCCCAGGCTCATGCCCTGGATGAACGCCTTCAAAGTACCGCCCGCCACCTGCTTCACGCCGTTGGTCACCACGCTCACAGCCTGACCCGGAGTGAGGATCGGGTCGCCAGAGGAGTTCGACGGCTGCATCCGCTCGACGCGCGTGTTGTCGGCCGCCGCGGCCTCGTGCTCGCGCTCCTCGTCGAGAGGCTTCTTCTGCGCGGTCTCTTGATCGGAGAAGCCGGTCGGGTCGATGCGGTTGATCGGGTCGTTCCCCGCGTACGCGTACGCGTTGAGCGAGACGACGCGATCGTCGGGAATCGTCGGGTCGGGGGAGATGAAGCCCGCGAGCGCGGGATCGTAGGAGCGCGCACCGAGCTGGAGGAGCCCGGCTTCGTTCTCGCGCTCCCCGGTGAAGCCGCGCGTCTCGGTGTGCAGGTACCCGAGCGGGATCTTGTCCCCCTCGGGAGTGTAGTTCTGCGACCACACGACGCTCCCGGCGCCCGAGGTGACGGACTGGAGCGTCCCGAGCGCGTCGGTGTGGAGCCAGTACGTCTGCGCTCCCTTCCGCTTCGCGACCAGGACGTCGCCCAGACGGAAGTACTTCGTCGTCTCGCTGCCCACGACCTCGTAGTCGTTCTCGACGTAGAAGGTCACTTCCTTCGACGTCGTCGTGAGCCACCGCTCCTTGCGAAGCAGGCGGCCGTCGGCGTCATACGTGAAGTCGAGCGCGCCGACGTACGTGCCCGACGGCCCGACGCGCTCCGGCAAGTTCTCGCCGTTCCAGACGATCTCCTGTCCGGGGCGGCTCGTCTGATTCCCGTTCGAGTCGTAGAGATACGTCTCCGTCCCCACGCTGCTCACGGCGTGCGGTCGAAAGCCTCCCAAAGGCGACGAGGATCGATACAGGTAGGTTCCCGGTTTGAGGGAGTTCGTCGTGATGTTCGCCTGGTCGTCGTACGTCAGGCTCTGGTCGTACTGGCTCGAGAACAGACTGTGCGCAGACTTGAGCCAGTGGTTGGGCGTGTACTCGTAGCTCCAGTTCTCGAGATAGACGGGGCTTCCCACGGAGGTGATGCGCCCCTCGTGGTCGCGCTGATACCCCAGGTTCTGCACGACGGTCGGCGGGTTCTGCGTGCAGCACACGGCGATCGTCGGATAGCAGATCGGATCCTCGGGGCACCCGGTGTCGACGTAGCACATGTTCCGGCGCGGCGCGAAGGTCTGGCAGACCTCCTCGCCAGGCTTTTCGACATGACTCGTCATGAGCCACTGCCGGCGGTGGTCGAACGTGCGGTCGGTCGCCGTCGTGTTGAGGTTGCTCCAAGACTCCGGGCTACCCCACGCCGTCCATGTCGCGCCGGCCACGATTCCCGGCAGCGTCGTGACGCGTCCGGCGTCGTCGTAACGGATCGGGTTTCCGGCTGCGCCGAGGGCGTCCCCGTCGGGGAAGCTTCTCCAGAGCAGCCGGTCTCCGGTGTCGTAGGCGAACTGGAACGGATAGGACAAGCCTCCGATCGACCGGACCTTCTTCGCGAGACGGCCGGGGAGGTCGTAGTCGTACGTCTCGGTCCCGGCCGTGTCGACCGTGCCGGTGAGACGGCCGACGTTGAAGAAGCCCGTCCTCCCCTGGTCGTAGCTCCACGTCACCGTCTTTTCCAGGCCCGCCACGCCCTTGCGCGTCGTCTTCGAGGTCTTCCTGAGGATCGAGTCGTAGGTGAACTCGGTGATCTGGCCGGGCGACATCGCGTCGGTCACCCGGAAGAGCGGGCCGTTGTCGCGGTACTCGTAGCGCCAGATGCCGCGGTCGGGGTGCCGCTCCTCGACGACGCGCCCGAGACTGTCCCGAATGCTGACGTACTGGGTGAACATCGCGTCGAAGATCACGGTCTGCTGAGGGAAGTTGCCGTAAAGGGTGGTGATCGAGGAGCCTCCGAGCCTGGGCTCGGAGTGGGACTTCATCAGCCCGAAGCCGTCGAACGAATCGGAGACCGCGTGCCCTTCCTCGTCGGTCCGGGTCCGCACGCTCTCCGAATTGGCGTCGACGTAGGAGACCGAGACGAAGCTCGCGTCCGGGTGCGTTCCCCGCGTGAGCCGCCCCCACGCGTCGTAGCGGCGCGTCGTCGTCTGCTCCGGCTCGTTCGCGTAGCGCGCGTCGGTCGTGGTCTCGACGTTCCCGCGGGCGTCGAATCCCGTGGTCGCGATGATCTCCTGTGACGTCGTCGGTCCGCTGCGGCGCGCCTTCCACTCCCGCCCGAGGCCGTCGACGTGTCGCTGGACGAAGAGGTTCGTCGCGTTTGGCCCAGGGGATTCCGCGCGGACGTACTGAAGCTCGGGATTGGTCGCGGAGAAGGCATACGTGAAGCTCTCGAACCGGCCGCCGGGGTAGTCGATGCGGGAGGTCCGGCACAGCGC
>Ga0111539_10010360_pt1 | contig 11737 bp, 13 predicted proteins | sample RhiMethybrSRZTD1_FD_79667 | JGI IMG/M metagenome (GOLD analysis project Ga0111539, IMG submission 79667) | Populus rhizosphere microbial communities from Tennessee, USA - Rhizosphere MetaG P. TD hybrid SRZTD1 (version 2) (version 2) | ecosystem: Host-associated > Plants > Roots > Rhizosphere >...
AACGGGCCGGGCTGGCCCGCGCCATGGCGCTCGACCCGTCGATTCTGTTGGTGGACGAGCCGAGTGCGGGCCTCGATCCGATGACCGCGCGCGAGATCGACGAACTGCTCGTCAAGACGAAACAGGGCGGTACCACGCTCATCGTGGTCACACACAACATTCCGAGCGCCCGTGCGATCGGTGACAGGTTCGCCGTGCTGGATCAGGGCCGCATGCTCGCCAGCGGGACAATCGAAGCGCTCGATGCCAGTGAGGAGCCTCTGGTTCAGGCGTTCATGCATGCGCAAGGAGGCGGCTAGTGGCGACACAGGCGAGAGTGGCTGGCGTCGGGGTGTTTGTACTGGGCGGCTTCCTGCTGTTCGCGGGCGGGCTGTTCATGATTGGCGATCGGCAGATGGCTTTTGCGAAGAAGGTCACTGTCTACACCGAGTTCAAGAAGATCACCGGCCTGCAACCGGGCGCCCTTGTGCGGGTATCCGGTGCGAAGGCCGGGTCCATCACGCAGATCCTTCCGCCGGATGCGCCGAGCGGCAAGTTCCGGGTAGAGCTGGAGATCGTCGAGGCTCTTCATCGACTCGTGCGCACTGACTCGCTGGCCACGATCGAGACCGAGGGGCTCGTGGGCGGGAACTATCTGGGCATCACGACGGGATCGGACACCGCCCCGATCGTCGCCGCGAACGCCACGATTGCCGGAAAAGAGCCGCTCGACATCGCCGATCTCGTGCAACAGATGGGAGACACGGTCACGAAGGTTAACGACGTGGTTGACGAGATGAGGGAAGACGTGCAGCGCGCGGTCGTCGCGATCGCCGACACGGCCGAAAACGCGAATGTGCTGATCACCGGCGTGACCGGTGAGGTGACGAAGATCGCGGCGTCCGGTGCGCTGATCAGCGCCGATGCCGCGCAGATCGCCGAGGGGATTCGCAGCGGCAAAGGCACGATCGGCAAACTCGTCAATGACGACGAGCTGTACAACCGCGTCAGCGCGATCGCAAAGCAGACCGAAGAGACCACCGAACACGCGAGGCAACTGGTCCAAAGTGCGAAAGAGACCCTCGAAGGCCTGCAATCGAAGGATGGTGGCGTCCAGGGGATGACGGCGAGCGTCAAGCAAACGATGGACGATGCGCGCGAGTCGATGGCGGACTTCACTGAGAACATGGAGGCGCTCAAACACAACTTCCTGTTGCGCGGCTTCTTCAACAAGCGCGGCTATTTCGACCTCGCGCAGATCTCACCGGCGGACTACAGGCAGGGGGCGCTGACCAAGGGTAGCGATCGCCGTCTGGTCCGCGTCTGGCTTCGATCCGATGCCTTGTTGGAGCCGGAGCCGGGCTACCCGGAAAAGGAGCAGTTGAGCGAGGCGGGCAAGAACCGCGTGGACGCGGCGATCGGACCCTACCTCGAGTACCTTGCGTCGGGTATCGTCATGGTCGAAGGCTATGCGCAGCAGGGCCCCAGCGACGAACAGTATCTGCGATCGCGTGTTCGTGCATCGATCGTGCGTGACTACCTGGTCGGCACATTCCATCTCGACCCGCGGGCGACCGGAGCGATGCCGCTCAGCGCCGATTCCACTGGCAGCCCGGGGCAGGCGCCGTGGGACGGCGTGGCCCTCGCGGTCATCCTCCCGAAAGGCGCGCTCACGCCGAGCGGTAGCAGATGATAGGCACGACTGACGAGGCTGTTTCGCCGATGCTACAGCGCCCGGTGACGGTGAAGGCCTTTGGGATCACCGACAACGGAAAGGTGCGCGCGAACAATGAGGATCAGTTCCTCATCGCCGAACTCACGAAATCGATGCGCGTCTCTCAGACGAGCCTGACGGAACCGAAGCTGCAGGTTGGCGAAAGCGCGCACATCTCTTTCTCGTGGCCGACGGCATGGGCGGACACCGCGCCGGGGGGCGGCCCGTCCCCCGGAGTCAACGTCGAAGCCCACGCGTTCGAAGTTCAGGCTGCGGATCGCTTGCTGCTGTGTTCGGACGGATTGACGGAGATGGTGACCAACGAGGCGATCGCGGCCACGCTCGGCGCGGAGCCCGTACCCGAGGTTGCCGCGAAGAAGCTCCTCGCTCAGGCAAATGATGCCGGGGGCCGCGACAACATCACGCTGGTTATCGTTCGGTTCGATCAGGGCGACTCCGAGGCAGGCGCTCAATGACGGGAAAAGGGTCCACCTTCGCGCTACGCACTATGACTCGCAGCGACGCGTGGGTGGAAGAGCCATCACGGACGCCTTGGGCGGACGTGCGTGTCACGTTCTGAACACCTCAATTCAGTCGATGGGCGTAGCGTACTGAGAGAGACGAGACGTGCGCGCGAGATCGTCCGAGGAATCTTCGTCGCGCGCATCCACTTCGCGGCGACCAGGAACGGTTTGCCGCGCCGTTCAATTGATCGCAATTATCCGATCACATCGGCCGCGTCGCGCCGTGGATCAGGAGTCCAGCAGCACCACGATCAGAGGAGGCACTATGTCTGGCAAGAACACCGCAGTATTCGGCGTCTACCCGACTCACGAGAGCGCGGACGCAGCCGTTGACGCGTTGCGAACGAAAGGGTTTCGCAGCACCGACATTTCAGTGCTATTTCCGCAGAACGTCGGCTCGAAAGAGTTTGGCCATGAGAAGGGCACGAAATCAGCCGAAGGCGCCGTCGCGGGCGGCGGAACCGGCGCGGTCATTGGGGGCGCGTTGGGGTGGCTGGCCGGCATCGGCATGCTGGCGATCCCAGGCGTCGGGCCCTTCATCGCCGCAGGACCCATCGTCGCGACGCTTGCGGGCATGGGCGCCGGTGGCGCAATCGGTGGCACGACCGGCGCGCTCATCGGATTGGGAATTCCGGAGTACCAGGCGAAGCGGTACGAGGGGCGGATGAGGAAGGGCGGAATCCTGCTATCGCTGCACGCCGATGACCAGGAATGGGTGAGCAAGGGCAAGCAGATTCTCCAGCAGACGGGTGCCGAAGATATCTCCTCGATCGGTGAGACAAAAGGGGACTTCGGCAACACGGACCGGCCAACGTCACTGGTGGAGCCTGAATTCCCAGTCGCAGTCGCCGTTCCAGTTGCAGCCCCAGTCCCAGCCCCAGTCCCAGTGGAAGTCGTCAAGAGCTAGCCCCACGTCGAGGGGATGTTCACGCTCTCCACGCTGCCGACGACGAACGCGAAGAACAGGGCGACGGCCGATCCCTCCCGGACCTCGCCGATTGTCATGAGGATGTTCGTCGACGGCACCACACGGAGACGCGCCCAGGCGTAGCGCCTTTGAAAACGCGTTCACGCACGCGCCGATCGGCATGGCACTCGTGCGGCATTGACTACGCACAGGGCTTCCACATTGGCGTGCCCCGGCCCATTGTCGAGGCCTTCGCGCAACACTCAGCGCCCGGACTCGGCGTTCGGGCGGGCCACGCCGCGACCTAGTTCGACTCGAGCTTGTTGTGGTCCCTTACCTCACGGAGGGTCCGCCGCATGTCCTCCACCAACTGCATTTGTTCGAGCGACGCGTTGAGCGCTTCGGCAGTGGCGCGCACCGTCTCCACCACGGCCTCCCGCGCCGCGTGGGCGGCGTCCCGCGCCTCCTCGCTGGCGATGCGCGCCTCCTCGCTGGCGATGCGCGCCTCCTCGCCGGCGATGCGCGCCGTCTCAGCGGCGTTCCTCAGCTGCTCTCGCTCCTGTCGGATCGCTTCGAGCGCTTCGCGATGATGATCGCGAACTTCACGAGTCTCCTCGGCGAGTCGCCTGAACTGTTCGGCATCATTCCTGGCAGCCTCTGCGGAATTGCGGTGTTCTTCCGCAACCGCAGGGACAGGGGCATCGTCATTCATTGAATCACCTGCCCTAAGGTACCGGCGATGGCGCACGAGAGATGTTCCGAACCGGACAAGTGAGACATTCGTCCGTGAGAGTTGGCCCGGTATGCTGTTCGGCACTGCGGTCGTTCTCAGCTCTCGCATACGCTCGAGTTCGCTCGAAGGGCACAACTGCAAGCCCAGCTCGACCTGTCGCGGGGGATCCGACGTTCGCCGGATGGTGTCGTCGAGGTCACGTGTTCACTTGGCCGCTGAACAGGGAGGATGAAGTCGTGATCCTGAAGGAATACATCATCGCTCGCACACATCGAGCGCGACCGGACGTTACTGTCGCAACGCTGGCCTTCGTCGCGGTGACTCTTGGAGCAGCGGTGAGCGGATGCGGAGCGACAGGCTCAAGTCGCGAAGGAAGCGAGCGACCTCCGACCGCGGGAGCTCCAGCGACGGAGGAGCCGACGTCAGCCGCCCTCGTCGAAGAGGGCCAGCGTGTCTTCCGCTTCGAGACGTTCGGTGACGAACAACTCTGGACCGACTCCCTCCCGGAATCCTCGAGAAGGTCGATCTCAAGAGTCCGGCCACGACGGTCGCGTTGCTCAAGCTGAATGCGATCGTGGGTCTGCAGACCACGGTGGATGCCAACAATCACATCACGCGGCTTGGCGTCACCTGCGCGCTCTGTCATTCCACGGTAGACAACTCGGTCATGGCTGGCATCGGTCGCCGGATGGACGGCTGGCCGAACCGTGATCTCAATGTGGGGGCGATCATCGCCCTGTCACCGGTGCTGGCTGCGGACAAGAAAGCGGTGTACACGTCGTGGGGTCCTGGCAAATACGATCCCCGGTACAACCAGGACGGGAAGAACACGCCACCCAGATGGGCGGGCAAGGCAACTTCTCCTGCGCGCCTACCAGCACAGTCTGCCGGCGCGTACGCGGCACGCACCGCAAATAAGGCGTACCGCACCACGCCTCTGCGTGCGCTATGGCAACACGCGCCGTACTTTCACGACGGCAGTGCAGCCACGCTCGCCGACGTTGTGGTGCATTACAACCGAGTTCGTGGTCTGGGTCTCACCGCGGAGCAGCAGCGAGACCTCGTTGAGTATCTGAAGTCGCTCTGATTGTCAGGCTCAACTAGACGTCAGTCGCGCAGCACGACGCTCAGGAGGGAGTTGTTCACTTTCAAGGCGCCGTTGTAGTCGATGAACCCGAGCTTCCGAAACTTGTTCATGAAGAAGTTCACACGCGACCGTGTCGTGCCGACCATTTCCGCCAGGACTTCTTGTGACAGCTTCGGAAGGGCGCGGTGAGACACCTCGGGTTCGCCGTACCGCGCCAGCAGCAAGAGGGTACGGGCAAGCCGCTTCTCAGTGGAGTTGAAAAGATGGTCGACGAGATCTTCTTCGATTCGGATGTTCCTCGTCAGCATGTGAATCAGGAAACGATCCGCAAACGCTGGCTCGGCGTGGAGCTGGCGCACCATCTCCGGCTTCTCAACAGCCAGAATGGTGCACGTCGACATAGCCGTCGCAGTCGCCATCCGCTGAGACTGGCCCGCAAGGCAGCCCTCGCCGAAGAAATGGCCGACATCGAGAAGGGCAACCACGGCCTCTTTGCCGGCGTGCGACAAGATCGACAGCCTGACGGCGCCTTTCTCGACATACATGACGCTCGTGGCCGGATCGCCTTGCACAAAGACCTTCGCTGCGGGTTCGTACTTGAGGCGCTGTAGTCGCACGCCTGTCCAGTCAACTGCTTCGAGGGGCTTGAGCGTCGGTGCGGTTTTCGACTTGCTCATCGCGCGGCGCGGCCCTGGGAGAACCAGGCGCCCTCCTGTACAGAGTTCAACGCCGATTGTGACTTTGGGCGGTTCAGATTGACACGAAACGCCCAGTGTTCGCAAGCCTTGATAGGCTGAGAGGCTCGAGACTAAAACCACCGCGACGGCGGGAACCGCCAGCCCGGGGGCAGATCAACCGTGAAGACGTATGCGTATCAGGGAGATTGCGCGCATAGCCTACGTCAATCTGCGTGGCGGCTGAATCGAAGCAAGCGCGCTGCAGCGTGTCTAATAGACCCGCTCAATCCGCGCGACGATGCAGGAGGCAAGACGTCGCGCAATCGCGCAGCGAACACCGCCCCTCCGAGTCATCGCGTTCACCGAACCGCTCGTGACGAACGACAGCGTTTCGGCGCCTACGGTCTCAGACGCGGCGTCTAAAAAGGAATCCACCGCCACCGACGAGCAGTAGCACCACGAGGACGATCACGATGGTGGTTGTGTCCATATTTTCTCCTGCCTGCAGCCTAGCGTGGGACGGAGAGGCTTGTCTGTCCCCATCCGAACACGTCTGAGTTTCCAGGAAGAGCGAGAATCGAAGGGGTTGAACCCCGCCAGGACTCTTTAGGAGTTACTCATGACGTCCCACAGATTCGGCGAACTCGCCTCTGACATAGACGACGCTTCTACCGTTGTCGAAGAACTCCAGGCCGATCACGACGCCGACGGCGGCGAGAAGCTGGACGAACTCCACAAGACACTCGAGCACGCCACCGACATCATCGATGAGATCGATAAGAAGGACGAGAAAGACTAGGCCGCCGTGCCACCGGTTCGCGACCCTGGCCACGTCGCCTGCCGCATACACATCTGGTGCGGCTTCACCGGAGCCGTTGCAGACGATACCGTTGTCGAGCGTGAGGCCGCTGCCTTCGAGCCACTCCGTGTTGGGAGTGACCGCTCGCATTCCGAGCCGCATGTCGAGCGCGAGCGCGTCGTATTCGTCCTTCCTGCGAAAGGTCTACACGCACCACCATCCGCACCTGTACTCAAGCGCACAGACACGCGTCAGCGATTGCCGCATGATGGGTCGCGACGTACACGATCGGCGCGTTCGGCCACGTGAACGTGGACAAGCGACTTCGATGCAAGGAGTTTCGTGATGGACCTGAGACAACTGATGAACCCCACAATGATGGTCCTCGGCGTTGCGGTCATTCTGGTCGTTGCGGTCCTTGCCTGGCTGTACGTGCAAAGACGACGGAGAACCACGACAGCCGAGCTGAGGCAGCGTTTTGGGCGGGAGTACGAGCTGGCGGTGGGAGAGCATGGGTCTGAACGCCGAGCGGAAGCGCAACTGGAGGCCCGTGAAAAGCGGGTTGAAAAACTCACGATCCGCGATCTCGATCCGGTGGAGCGGGCACACTTCTCCGACCGGTGGCGGGCATTGCAGTCTCGCTTCGTCGATGAACCGAAGGGGGCAGTGACAGAGGCCGACGCACTCGTTTCTCTCCTGATGCAGACACGTGGCTATCCTGTCGCCGATTTTCATCAACGCGCCGCTGATATCTCCGTCGACCATCCCCGAGTGGTGGCGAATTACCGGTCTGGGCACGAGATTGCCTTACGACTCGGAAACGGTGAAGGCACTACAGAAGATTTGCGAACCGCGATGATCCACTACCGCTCCCTCGTCGACGAGCTCCTGCAAGTACCAACCGCCGCGGGAATGAAGGAGGTGGCATGATGGCTGAGCCGCAAACACGAGTGCATGAACTGACGACAGCCGACCTGGCGGGCCAGGTCGCTGCCCAGGGGCCGTCTGAGGGGCCCAAGCTCGTCAAAGGTCAGCAACTGGAGACTCCGCCCTTGTTCTCTGAATCGGAAATGGGAGAGTTCCGATCACGTTGGAGCACCGTTCAGACCGGGTTCGTGGATGAGCCGCGTCGGACCGTCGAAGAGGCTGACAAGCTCGTTGCGTCGGTGATGCAGCGACTCGCGGAAGGGTTCGCGCACGAGCGGTCGGGGCTGGAAAAGCAGTGGGACCAGGGCGACAACGTCTCCACCGAAGACTTGCGGGTTGCCCTGCAACGCTATCGTTCATTCTTTGACAGATTGCTGAAACTGTAAGACGAAAGCCCTTCGAGAGCGGAAAACCGCGACGCAGACGGACCGCACAGCCGTCCGAAATGCCAGGGTCAAGCGAGCTGACCAGAACATGTTAGTCCGGTTGAAACGCGGGAAACCGGTAGCCGGCGAGCGGTCCCGCGTGGTGGCCAAGGAGTTCGAGAAGACGAAAGAACGTGCGGACGTACGGACCAGTACGGCGCTTTGCATCTGACGGTCCACGGGGACTTCATGAATCATTCAGACCTGTTGGTTGTCGATGACGATGACGCAACAAGGACCGGGTTGAGGCAGCTTCTCGCCAATGCCGGTTTTACAGTTGAAGTCGCACGGGATGGTGCCGAGGCAATGGAGAAGATCAGCAGTCACGATTTCCGCGTCGTGCTGTTGGACGTACGATTACCCAAGATCGGTGGGTTGGATATCCTGGCTCGCTGTGGCGGCAAACGGCGTCCTCCGAAGGTCGTAGTCATGACTGGCGCGGACACGACGGAGGTGATGCTCGATGCTCTCCGCGGACACGCTTACGATTTTCTTGCCAAGCCAATCGAACCTTCACGGCTTGTCGAGGTCGTCACGCGCGCGTTCTCCGCGGGCTCAGGTGTGACAACCATCGAGGTGATCTCTGCGCGAGCAGACTGGCTAGAGTTGCTGGTGCCATGCACTCGTGACGCAGCCGACCGGATACAGAGTTTCGTCCAACAGCTCGAGACAGATCTTCCTGCTGAAACACGCGATTCAGTCGGTCTCGCCTTTCGTGAGCTGCTGCTGAATGGCATCGAGTGGGGAGGACAGCTCAATCCAGCGAAGGAGGTGCGCGTTGCGTGTCTCCGAACACGCCGGATGTTGCTATATCGGATCGCCGACCCTGGTCTGGGCTTCGGTTTCGACGACCTGTCGCATGCAGCCATTCACAACGCACCCGGTGTCATCGTTCACGACGAAGTTCGGCGCGAGAAGGGACTGCGCTCTGGAGGGTTCGGGCTCGTGCTGATTCGCGCGATCGCCGACGAGCTGATCTACAACGAGCGACAGAACGAAGTGGTGTTTGTCAAATACCTTGACTAACTTTAGCCGTTAGGGCTCCGCCGATTCGTTCAGCATTTCTTGGACTCGCTCGCGGACAGCTTCCTTCACCGCCTTCTCGACGGTCTCCTTCACGTCGGTCTTGTTCAGCCTTGCGTTGCCCTCTTTCGAGACCACCTCGTGTACCGCTTCCTTGACCAGTGGATTCAGCGGCGACAGCTTTTCGACCATGTCCTTCAGCTTCTTCTTGAGCACCTGTGGCGTGTCCTGGACCGTCTCAGCGGTGTTTTTCGCTCCCCAGTCCGCTTCAAAGGTGTTCGCCACACGGCTCACGACTTTCGAGTCGCGCACAATCACGCCGACCTCGCGACGTGAGTCCAGTTCGGCCTTCCGCAGGCTCTGACTACCGACAAAGACCTCACGCCGGTCGCACACGATCGTCCGTGTATGCAGCCGGAAGCCGCCAAGCGGGCGAACGTTGACATGAGTGCTCTGTCGGCCGACAGACCCTATGACTCTGACGTCGACTCCCTTCTTGGCCCTGTCGTTCAGCGCGCGCAACATCTCGGTGTCGGCGATCTTGGGGTCGTAGAGGAGCAGCTGCTTCTTGGCTCTGTGAATGAGCGCGAGGAGCTGCTTGCGGGCGTTGACCGGGCTGACGACGAACGTGTCAAGGCCGGCTTTGTAGGGTTTTCGATCGTTATCCGCCTTGAGTAGCTTCAGCGCCTCCTCCACGAGGTTGCGTTTCCTCGTGACGATCGCGAAGCCGCGGCTATGGTCGATATCGAGATGGGTGAAGTTGAAGGACATCACAAAGAGCAGGCGCCGGTCGATGATCAGCAGCTTGTCGTGATAGCGCGAGAGATCGTCGGCGGTCCTGGACACGGTCACGCCCGCCTCGAGCAGACGCATCTCCAGCTTGCGGAGGCTCTTCTCGCCGCCGTGGTTGGCGTAGGCGATGAGCGCGGACACCGATACGCCACGCTCGGCGGCGTCCTTCAGCCCTGCCTCGATCTCGGCACGATCGAACCTGAAGACGACGATATCGACGCTCTTCTTGGCTTTCTTGATCGCCGCCACGAGCGGCTCGATGCCGTCCTCAGGTTGAATCAACAGCTTCATGGACGTTTCACCACGTATGGTCACGCTACGTCGAAAGCGGGCCGCACGTATGTGCAAAAGGGCACCGACACTGAAGGGCGATCACCATACGCTGGATGTCATGAAGAAGGACTGCAGGCGAGTCGGCGGGAGAGCCTTGGTCACGGTTCTCGCTTGGTGTGTGGCGCTGCCTGCCCTCGCGCAGTCGTCCCGGAGCCCGGCTGTGATCTGGCACGATCGTGGTGATGCGAGCGCTTTGGATCTGGCTGGTGGACCGGGAGGCAAGGCGCACGAGCCGGGGAACGTCCTGCGATTCATCGGGGAGTCTGACAGCGGCACGTCGCCAAAGTTCGAAGTCGAAGACGAACACGGTGTCAGGTGGAAGGTCAAGCTCGGAGAAGAGGCGAGGTCGGAAACGGCGGCAACCCGCTTGCTTTGGGCTGCCGGCTACGTGGTCGACGAAGACTACTACCGCCCGGGAATCCGCGTCGTGGGATTGCCACGGCTCGCCCGTGGGCAGGAGTTCGTCACCGACGAAGGCCTCGTAACCGGAGCGCGTCTGGAGCGTCAGAGCGGAGGCAGCGAAGAAGCGGCGGTGTGGAGTTGGCACGACAATCCCTTCGTCGGCACGCGTGAATTCAACGGTCTCCGGGTGATGATGGCGCTCCTCAACAACTGGGACCTGAAGGACGTCAACAATCGCGTGTTCGACACAATCGCTGGCGGCGAGCAGTACGGAATCACGGACCTGGGCGCCACTCTCGGACGCACGGGCAACGTCATCACGCGCAGTAAAGGCGTCTCGAAGGACTATGCGGAGACGAAGTTCATCGCCGACGTGACGGCCACGCACGTCGATTTCGTCATGCGAAGCCGGCCCTTCCTGCCCCTGGTCTTCAATCTGTCCCACTACCGTTCGAGAACGAGGATGGAGAGTATCGTCAAGCGGGTTCCCATCGCCGACGCGCGCTGGATCGGAGACCGCCTCGGACGGTTGTCCACCGAGCAGATCCGCGACGCCTTCCGCGCCAGCGGCTTCTCGCCCGAGGATATCGAGGTGTACACCCAGGTCGTGGTGGCGCGGATCCGGGCACTACAGGACCTCTCTCCTCAGTTGTCACACAGTTTCTAGATGCGGGCCTCCGGCAAAGAAGGCCGGTGCTCTCGTGCTGGCCGACCGCTATGTCTACACCGCGTTCGCGCGCGACGTCGGGCGAGGCGTCGATCGGTCTTGGGTCCGGAACACAGCTCGGCGAGCATTCAGAACGTGTCTGAGCAGATCGAGTGTCTCCTGGAGCCACTGTTGATCACGATATGACTGGCGGCCCCGCGACACCCAAGGCGCTCACCATCCTCGGCCTGCTGCGGCCGCATTGGATCGCCATGACCCTGGCGCTCGTCGGCGTGGCCGGGGAGGCCGTGGCCTCACTGCTCGAGCCGTGGCCGCTCAAGATCGTCCTCGACTACCTGCTTCAGGCGAGGCCGCTGCCCGGCTGGATGATGCCTCTGGTCGAATGGACCGGTTCCGGCAAGCTCGCGGTTCTCAACGTCGCGGTGATCGCCGTCGCCGTGATCGCCGTCGCCGGTGCGGCCAGCGGCTACCTCAACGCCCACCTCACATCCAGCGTCGGGCAACGGGTCATGCACGACCTGCGGCGGACGCTCTATCACCATATTCACCGGCTGTCGCTCGCTGAACACGATGAGAAGCGCACTGGCGACTTCATCGGCCGGGTCACACGCGACATCGACAGCATTCAGGACTTCGTCACCACGGCGCTCCTCGGCATCGTGAGCAACGCGCTCACCCTGGTGGGGATCATCGGGGTCATGCTGTATCTGAACTGGCGGTTCACGCTGATCTCGCTCGCCGTGGCGCC
>Ga0111539_10010361_pt1 | contig 11737 bp, 7 predicted proteins | sample RhiMethybrSRZTD1_FD_79667 | JGI IMG/M metagenome (GOLD analysis project Ga0111539, IMG submission 79667) | Populus rhizosphere microbial communities from Tennessee, USA - Rhizosphere MetaG P. TD hybrid SRZTD1 (version 2) (version 2) | ecosystem: Host-associated > Plants > Roots > Rhizosphere >...
GCACCTTCCGCCCGGCGTGAAGGTAGTGACGGCGAAGCACGGCGAGCTGCCGTTCGACGTGGTGCTCGGTCTCGAGCGCGCGTCCGAGGCGACGATCGACGAGCGCCACACGCATCACGACGAGGACCACGCGCACGGCCGGCCGCACAGCCACTCGCTGTTCGACACCGTGGTGGTGCGGGTCGAGGCGATGGACCGCGCGGCTCTGCTGCGCGGCCTCGAGGCAGTGGTGCGCGAGCACGAGGTGTATCGCGCCAAGGGCTTCGCCGCGGTGAGCGACAAGCCGATGCGGCTGGTGGTGCAGGGCGTCGGGCGCCGCTTCGACAGCTACTTCGATCGGCCCTGGCAGCCGGAAGAAAAGCGCGCGACCGAGCTGGTGGTGATCGGCGCGCACCTCGACCGCGAGCAGGTCACGCGCACCCTGCTTGCCGCCGCCGCGGGCTGAGCCGTGCATCTGCTCGCCACGCGTCCAGGCGGCTATGCCGCGGGCGATGGCGTGGTCGACCTCGGCCAGACGCCCGCCGACGTCGTGATTCTGTCGGCCGCCGACACGGATCTGACGCTGCTCGCCGACGCCTGGGAGCGCGGCAGCGAGGCCTCGTTTTCGCTGCGGCTCGCGAGCCTGCTTTCGCTGCGCTCGAACGCGTCCGTCGACCTGTATTTCGATCGCGTGCTTTCCCACGCGCGCGTGGTGGTGGTGGCGATGATGGGCGGCACGAGCTACTGGCCGTACGGCATCGAGCGCCTGGTCGAGCGCGCGCGTCACCCCGAACCGCACGCGCTCGAGCTCGTGCTGGTGCCGGGCGACGACACTCCGGACCCGGAGCTGGTCCGGCTGAGCAGCGCGGGCGCCGGCGATTGCCACCGCGTCTGGCGCTATTTGCGCGAGGGCGGCCCGGACAACGCGCAGGCACTGCTTCGATTTCTGGACGCGCGGTTTTTCGGGCAGGGCCGCGATCCCGGCGAGGCCGCGCCGCTGCCCAAAATCTCGATCTACCATCCGCAGGGTCCGCTCGCCGACCTCGAGCGCTGGCGGCGTGACTGGCGCGAAACAGCGCCGGTCGCCGCGTTGCTCTTCTATCGCGCGCATCTCGAGGCCGGGAATTTGTCGGCGTTCGACGCGCTGATCGCCGAGCTCGTGAGCGCGGGGATGAATCCACTGCCGATCGCAGCCCCTTCGCTCAAGGAGCCCGCGTGCCGCAATGCGGTCGAGGCGCTGCTGCAAGACGCAGGGGCGGAAATCGTGCTGAACACGACGGGCTTCGCGGTCTCGAGCTTCGAGGCAAACGGCACGCGCAAAGGAGCGCTGGGGCTGGACCGGCCGGTGCTCCAGGTGATCATGAGCGGCGGTAACGCCGACGACTGGCGCACAGGCGCGAGCGGACTTTCGCCACGCGATCTGGCGATGAGCGTGGTCTTGCCGGAGACCGACGGCCGCATCATCACGCGCGCCGTGAGCTTCAAGGGCTTGCGCCGGCGCAGCCACAGCGCGGAGGTCGACGTGGTCGAGTATCAAGTCGAGCCCGATCGCGCGCGTTTCGTCGCCGAGCTCGCGGCACGCTGGATCCGGCTCGCGCGCACGCCCGCTCGAGAGCGACGCGTGGCCCTGGTGCTGGCCAATTACCCGGCGGAAGACGGCCGGCTCGGCAACGGCGTCGGTCTCGATACGCCGGCCTCGACGGTCGAGATCTTGCGGGCGCTCGACGGCGCGGGTTACGCCGTCCGAGACTTGCCACGCGACGGCGCGGAGCTCATGAATCGGCTGCGGGCGCAGGTCACGAACGAGCTCGGAGCGATCGACACGCGACGCTGTCTGCAGAGCCTATCGCTGCAGGATTACGCGGTATTTCTCGAGCAGCTGCCACCCGCGCTGGCGGCGGCGGTGGATCGGCGCTGGGGGCCGGCCGAGCGTGACCCGCGCTGCCGCGACGGCCGCCTGATGATTTCGGGCCTCGAGCTCGGCTCCGCGTTCGTGGGGATCCAGCCGCCGCGCGGCTACTCGATCGACGTCGCGGGGACGTATCACGATCCGGATCTGGTCCCGCCGCACGGCTACCTAGCGTTCTACGCTTGGCTACGGCGCGTGTTCGCGGCCGACGCGGTGGTGCACGTCGGCAAGCACGGCAACCTCGAGTGGCTGCCGGGCAAGAGCGTGGCGCTCGGCCCCGAGTGCTGGCCCGACGCGGTGTTCGGACCGATGCCGCACCTCTACCCGTTCATCGTCAACGATCCGGGCGAGGGCACGCAGGCCAAGCGCCGCGCGCAGGCCGTGATCATCGATCATCTGGTGCCGCCGCTGACGCGCGCCGAAACCTACGGCGCGCTGCGCAATCTCGAACGCCTGGTCGACGAGTTCTACCAGGCGCTCACCATGGATCCGCCGCGCGCAGAGCTCCTGCGGCGCGAGATCCTGAGCGCGGCCCGCGCGGCCGATCTGGATCAGGAGCTCGCGGGCGCAAGGAGCCGGCGCGCCGCCGGCGGCGACGCGGACGATGCCCTGCTGGTGTCGATTGACGCGTACCTGTGCGAGCTCAAGGAATCGCAGATCCGCGACGGGCTGCATGTCTTCGGACAGTCGCCGGGTGGCGCGCAGCGCCTCGACACGCTGGTCGCGCTGTCACGCCTGCCCGCCCGCAGCGGCGCGGGGCGGGACCAGGGGCTCCTGCGCGCGCTGTCACTCGCTCTGCTCGACACCGACGCCAGCGGCTCGGACGGGGACCCGGCCGCGCCCTGGACCGGACCGCGGCCCGCCGAGCTCGCGCGCGCGAGCGACGATCCCTGGCGCACGGCGGGCGACACGCGGGAGCGGCTCGAGCTGTTCGCCCGCGCCGTGCTCGAAGGCGTTGCCGACGCGCCCGCGGCGTGCCGGGCCGTGATCGAACGGATCGAAACCGAGATCGCACCGGCGCTGGATGCGTGCGGCAAAAACGAGATCGCGGGCCTCTTGGCCGGCCTCGACGGGCGCTTCGTCGAGCCAGGCCCGAGCGGGGCTCCGACGCGCGGGCGGCTCGACGTGCTGCCGACGGGCAGGAATTTCTACACGATCGACGTGCGCGCGGTGCCGACGCCCTCGGCATTTCGGCTGGCGGAGCGCGCGGCCGAACGCCTGATCGAACGCCACGTGCAGGATCACGGCGAGTACCCGCGCTGCATCGGCCTGTCGGTGTGGGGCACTGCGACCATGCGCACCGGCGGCGATGACGTGGCGCAGGCACTGGCGCTGTGGGGTGTACGGCCGGTCTGGGCCGAAGGCAGCGCGCGTGTCGTCGACACCGAGGTGCTGCCGGCTTCGGCGTTGCGCAGGCCGCGCGTCGACGTCGTGCTGCGGATTTCCGGATTCTTCCGCGACGCCTTTCCGGAGTTGATCCGGCTGCTCGACTCGGCCGTGCGCACGGTTGCGGAGCTTCCCGAACCCGAGAGCGTGAATCCAATCCGCGCCCGCGTGCAGGCCGACGAAGGGCGGCTTCGCGCGCAAGGTTACGCGCCGTCCGAAGCCGCTCGCAAGGCGCGCTTCCGGATCTTCGGCAGCAAACCCGGGGCGTACGGCGCCGGTCTGGGCGAGCTGATAGAGCGCGGTGATTGGCGCGACCGCGGCGAGCTAGCCGAGGTCTACCTGGACTTCGGCTGCTACGCCTACGCCGCGGCCGATGAAGCCGCCCGCGAGCGCGAGCTCTGGCGCGGCCGCCTGTCGAGCGTCGACCTCGTGCTGCAAAACCAGGACAACCGCGAGCACGACCTGCTCGACTCCGACGACTACTACCAATTTCACGGTGGGATGGGCGCTGCCGTCGAGAAGCTCCGCGGTGCGCCCGTGGCGCTCTACCACGGCGATCACTCGGACCCCGTGGCACCCCGCGTTCGCAGCCTGCGCGAAGAACTCGCTCGCGTGCTCAGGAGCCGGGTCGTAAACCCCAAGTGGATCGAAGGCGCGCGGCGCCACGGCTTCAAGGGAGCGGTCGAAATGGCCGCGACCGTCGACTACCTGTTCGGCTACGACGCCGCGACCGGCGCGGTCGAGGACTATCAGTACGCGCTGGTCAGCGACGCTTACCTGATGGATCCCCGAAACCGCGCATTCCTCTCGGAGCACAATCCGGGCGCGCTGCGGGCGATGACCGAACGGCTGCTCGAGGCCGTTCAACGCGGAATGTGGCGCGAGCCCGGCGCACATCGCGCGGCGCTCGAAGCGCTGCTGCTCGACGCCGAAGAAGGCTGAGTCAGCTCCCGGAACCGAGGAGCTTCCAGGTATCGCCCTCGTTCGGAATCTGATCGCCGTTCGTGTCGCTCCAGTCGTACACGTAGTAGGCGTCGGGGTAGCTCGCGAGATTCGGCGCCATCGCGTGGACGAACTGCCACACCGCCGCGCGCGTTCCGTTCGGATGAAAACCGTAGGCGACCAGCGCGAGCGTGCCGGTTTCGTGTTCGCGGCCGATCTGAATCACGATCATGTCGTGCGAAGGCGTCGACTCGGGAAAAGTGCTGCTGCTGATGACCGCGTCGTCCGCGCTGCGGATGAACTGGATCGTCGGCGGTATGCCGCCGTTGTAAACCGGAACGGTGCGCTGCTTCTCGAGAAAGCCCGACGTCTTGTTGAAGTACGGACCGCCCGCGAGCACCAGGAGCTCGCCCCCCCTCACGACGACGCGGCCGTCCGCGGGATCGATCACGTCGGCGGTAGCCTGGTCGATGGAGCGAGTCGCGGGAGCCGGAGCGCAGTTGGCCGCCAGCGCCGTGAGCACGTCCGCGGCTGCCTGATTGTCGGCGGGTGCGCCGTCCAGCAATGCGGTGGCTCGGCCGAGCTTGCACACGTTGGCGATCCGCGCGGGTAGACAGCCGGTGGGTGCGCAGAAATCCTTGCTCGCGCAGGCGATTCCGCACGCTCCGCAGTTGGCGATGTCACGGGTGGTGTCCGCACATCGCGACTGACAGCACGAAGGCGCCTCGGTGTTGCCGCACTCCTCGTCACGTGAACATTCCACACCCGGACCTCCGTCGCCGTTTCCGGGGGCGCCAACGGCCGGGGCGCTGGTCGAGCTCGGAGTCCCTTCGCACGACCAGAGCAGCGTCCCGCAGCCAATCACGAGTCCAAGACCTTTCAACAAGCAGCGCATCGCGTAACCTCCGCGGAGCTGCGTCGAACGCAAAAAAAGTGCCGCGCGCTAGAACATCGGATTTCCGCTGTTTCGTTGTCGGTCGGGGCCCCGGCCCCAACCGGTTCCGGTTCGGCTAGGATGCGCCGCGGAAAATCGAGATTCGATGAAAGCCCTCTACCCGTGGAGCGCCGTTGTTGGTCAGGAGCCGCTGAAGCTCGCGCTGCTCCTGTGCGCGATCGACCCCGGCTTGGGCGGCGTATTGATCTCCGGTCCGCGCGGTGTGGCCAAGACCACGCTGGCGCGCGCGCTGTCCGAGCTCGTACCGGGCCGCTTCGTCGAGCTGCCGCTCGGGGCGACGGAAGAGCGCGTGACCGGGACGCTGAACCTGGATCGCGTGCTGGCGGGCGGCCGGGTCGAGTTCGCGCCGGGGCTTTTGGCCGCGGCTCACGACGGAGTGCTGTACGTCGACGAGGTGAACCTGCTGCCGGACGGCCTGGTCGACCTTTTGCTCGACGCCGCGGCGACCGGGCAAAACGTGGTCGAACGCGACGGCATCTCGCACGCGCATCCCGCGCGCTTCGTTCTGATCGGCAGCATGAATCCCGAGGAGGGCGAGCTCAGGCCCCAGCTGATCGACCGTTTCGGGCTCGCGGTGCAGGCGAGCGCGCGCGTCGCGCCGGTGGAGCGCGCACAGATCGTCACGCGACGCCTCGAGTTCGATCGCGATCCCGAACGCTTTCGCGCGCGCTTCGCCGCCGAGCAGGCCGCGCTGATCGAGCGCTGTGCGCGCGCACGCGAGCGCGCGGCGTCGATCACGGCGCCGGGTCCGGCGCTCGACCACGTCGTCGAGCTCTGTCACGCCGCGGGCGTCGAAGGTGTGCGGGCGGATCTCGCGATGCTGCGAGCCGCGCGCGCGCACGCGGCGTGGGCGGAGCGCGACACGATCACCGTCGAGGACGTCGCGGCGGTCGCCGAGCTCGCCCTTTCCCACCGCCGTCCGCGAGGCGACAGCGAGCCGCGCGGCGGCGGCGGCGCGGGTCCAGCGCCCAATGCCTCGTCGAGCGGGACGCGGGGGAGCGCAGCTCCGAGCGGCGCGGGCCAGCGCGGCGAAATGCCCGCGCGGCCGGTGCAGCCCGCCGCGCCGCGCACCTTACCGGAAGAGCTGATTGCCGTGCGGGGTGGCCGGCGCGCGAGCGCGTTTCGCCGCGGAAAACCGGCGCTCGCGGCGGCGGGCGGGACGCGCGCAAGAGGTCGTTCGGCCGGGGGAGCGATCGATTGGTTTGCCACCCTGCTCGGCGGACCACCCGTGACATTGCACAAGCTCCGTTACCGCGGGCGCCGCCGCCCGGCGCACGAGCTCTTGATCCTGGCCGTGGACTGCTCACAATCGATGCTCCATCACGGCGGCCTCGCGCTCGCGAAGAGCGTGGCGCAGGCGTTCGAGCTCCGGGCCCGGCGCAGCGGCGCGCAGCTCGCGCTCGTGTCGTTTCGCGGCGCCGGGGCACGGCACGAAGCGAGCTCGATCGCGGGCCGTGCCGTCGTCGCCCGGACGATCGCGGGACTCGGCGGCGGCGGGGGCACGCCGCTGCGCAAGGCGCTCTTGGCCTCACGAGCGCTGTGCCGCGGCAGCCGATTCTCGGGGCCCGGCGTGCTGCGCCGGCTGGTGCTGCTCACGGACGGGCGCAGCAGCGAGCCGATCGCGGACATCGCGCAGTTCGAGCCAACGCTCGAATCGATCGTGATCGACTGCGAGCGGGGCCGTCTGAGGCTCGGCGGCGCGCGGCGTGTGGCCGACGCACTGGGCGCGACGTACGTCCACGGGGACGCCCTACCGGAACGGGCAGCTCCGTGATTCCCGCGCTGGTGCTGGCCGGCGCGCTCCTCGCCGAGACGCGCTTGCGGCTGCCGAACGCGCTGCACCCCGTGGCTTGGCTGGGCAGCGCTGCCGGTGCGCTGATCGCACGTGCGCCGCTCGCTCCTCGGGGGCGCGCGCTGCTCGCCGGGGCCGCGATCGCGCTGGTGGTGCCGGGCGGCGTGTTCCTGCTGGCGCGCGCCGCGCTTGCCGCGCTCGCGCCGCTGCCGCTGGCTCACGCGGCCCTACAGGTCGTGATGCTCTACGCGAGTGTTTGCCTGTTCGGGCTGCTCGGCGCCGCGCGCGACGTGCTGTCGGCACTGGAGCGCGATGACGTAGCGCTCGCTCGCAGCCGGCTCCCGGCGCTGTGCAGCCGCGACCCGAGCTCGCTCGACGCGGTCGGCCTGGCCAACGGAACGATCGCGTCGCTCGCGGAAAATCTGACCGACGCCGTCGTGGCGCCGCTGTGCGCGCTGCTGCTGTTCGGCGTCGAGGGCGCCCTGGCCTACCGCGCGATCAACACGCTCGACGCCATGATCGGCTACCCTGGGCGCTACGAGTGGCTCGGCAAGGCCGCCGCGCGCCTGGACGATGCGGTCAATCTGTTGCCGGGCCGGCTCGCGGCGTTGCTGCTGCTGGCCGCCGGCGCCAGCATGAAGGGCGTAACGCTAGCGGGCGGCGTTCGCATCTGGCGGCGCGATCGCGGCCTGACACCGAGCCCGAACGGCGGCCATCCGATGGCGATGGCGGCGGGCTTGCTCGGCGTCCGGATCGACAAACCCGCTTCGTACACGCTGGGAAGAGAGCTCGAGCTGCCAGGCCCGAGCGACGTCGCGCGCGCGATCGTACTGGTGCGGCGCGCCGGCCTGTTCGCCTGCGCCCTGGCGCTGCTCGGCGTCACCCGCCTCGGCCTCGGCGGCCTCTGGGGGCCGTGATGCAGATCCACGGCGGGTTGCCGCTCGGCGAGCTCGCGGAGCTCGGCATCGAGCCGAACAGCGTGCTCGACCTGTCGACCAATCTGAGCCCGTTCGGAGCGCATCCCGACGTGCTGCGCGCGGTGCGCGAGTGCGACGTGGAGGCGTATCCCGATCCCGATAGCGGCGCCGCCAAGCGCGCGATCGCGTGCGCGCTCGACGAGAGCCCGGAGCGCGTCGTGCTCGGCAACGGCTCGGTCGAGCTCTTGTGGTCGCTGCTGGGAGTGCTCGGTGACCGCGGGCGTCCGCTGCTCCTCGTTTCTCCCACTTTCAGCGAGCCGGAGGCGGCAGCGCGCAGCCGCGGCCTCGCCGTCGCCCGCGTCGCGCTGGACGAGGCGCTGGCGTTCGCGCCGGACCCAGCGGCAATCTCCGAAGCGATCACCGAGACTCGTCCGTTCGCGATCTACCTGTGTCACCCCAACAACCCGACCGGCACGGCCCTCGAGCACGCCGCACTCGAAGCGCTGATCGGAAGCCACCCGAGCGTCCCCTTCATTCTCGACGAGGCGTTCCTCTCGCTTTCGGAATGCCACGCGGATTCGAAGCGGGCGCTGCCGCCGAACGCGATCCGCGTGCGCTCGCTGACCAAGGATCACAGTCTCGCGGGCCTGCGCGTCGGCTACGCGCTGGCCCCGCCCGAGCTCGCGCGAAAACTCGAAGCGAACCGCCCGCCCTGGACGGTGAGCGCCCCGGCACAGGCGGCTACCGTCGCCGCGACGGCGCACCCGGAGCACGTCGCGACCACGCGCTCACGCTTGCTGGAGCTCCGAAGCATGCTCGAACGCGCGCTCGCGGCACGCGGCGTGCGCACCCAGCCGAGCAAGACGGGCTTCTTCCTGGCCGAGACCCCGAACGCCGAGGACGCCGATGCCTTGCGCGCCCGCTGGCTCGCACGCCATCGCGTGCTGGTGCGAAGCGCTGCATCTTTCGGCTTGCCGCGCCATCTGCGCTTGCCGGCCTGCACTCCCGAAGCGCAGGCGCGGCTGCTCGCGGCCCTGGGAGATCGGTGAACATGGCTCGACGCGCGCGCACGCTGATGGTGTTCGGCACCAGCTCCGACGCCGGAAAAAGCACGCTGGTAACGGCGTTGTGCCGGGCCTTCGCGCAGCGCGGTATCGACGTGGCGCCGTTCAAGGCCCAGAACATGGCGCGCAACGCTTACGTTTGCGAGGACGGCGGCGAGATCGGCGTCGCCCAGGCGGTGCAGGCGATCGCCGCCGGCAAGACGCCCTGTGTCGACCACAATCCGATCCTGCTCAAACCCGAGCCCGGCATGGTGTCTCAGCTGATCGTGCACGGCAGAGCGCTCGGCAGCCGGCATTTCCGCGAGCTTCACGCAGAGCGCGCGCCCTTGCACGAGGCGATCAAAAGCTCGCTCGAGCGTCTACGGCAAAACCACGAGCTGATCTTGATCGAGGGAGCGGGCAGCCCCGCCGAGGTGAACCTGCAAGATCGCGACCTGGCGAACCTCGCGTGCGCACGCATGGCGGACGCGGAGATCCTTCTGGTCGGAGACATCGATCGCGGTGGTGTTTTCGCGTCGCTGGTCGGAACGCTCGAGCTCTTGCCGAAGGACCTTTTGCCGCGAGTTCGCGGATTAATCATCAACAAGCTGCGCGGAGACAAGGACCTTCTCAAAAGCGGCGTCGAGTTTCTGGAGAGCCGCACCGGGGTGCCCGTGCTCGGCATCGTGCCCCACCTGGGCGACCTCGAGCTGCCCGCCGAAGACAGCCTGGCGCTCGCCCGCTATCGCAAGTCACAGCGGGCCTCGCTCGACGAGATCGAGATCGCCGTCGTCGACGCGCCTTGCCTCGCCAACTTCGAGGACGTGCTTCCGGTCACCGGTGAGCCCGGCGTGCGGCTGCGCCTGACGCACGTCGGGCGCGAGCTGCTGGAAGCCGATCTGGTGATTTTGCTCGGCTCGAAGTCCACCGTGCACGACCTGGAATTTTTGCGCGAAAAGCGCCTGGATCGCGCACTACGCGAACGCGCCGAGCGCGGCGCACCGATCCTCGCCATCTGCGGCGGCGCGCAGATGCTCGGCGAGCGCATCGACGATCCCCACGGCATCGAATCCGAGCGCCCGAGCACCGACGCGCTCGGTTTGTTGCCGCTCGCCACCCGCTACGCGCGAGAAAAGTCGACCCGCCGCGTTTCGGGCACGCTCGTGCCCAAGGACTACGCAGGTGCCAGGGTCGAGGGCTTCGAGCTCCACTTCGGCCGCCTCGAGCGCACGAGCCGCTTCGACGAAAGTGGCGCCGGCGCCGCCCTGGAACTCGACGACGGTCGCAGCGAAGGTTGCGCACTGGGCTCGATCATCGCGACCATGGTGCACCGCGTCCTCGACCACCCTTCGGCGCGCGACGCACTGCTGAAGCAGCTGCGCGCCCGCCGCGGCCTGGTCGCGCCTACGCCGGCGCCGCCGCAGGCGTCGCCCTACGATCAGCTTGCCGCCCGCGTCACGAGCTCGCTCGATTTCGAGAAGCTCGCGGCGATCGCGCTCGGCGCGGGCCTGCCGCGGATCAGCGGCTGACGCCGAACCACGCGCCGCCGCAGGCGAGCACGAACGCCACCGGCGCCACCGCGAGCACGAACACGAGCGATATCGGCGCGGTCGCGGACAGCGCGGCGAGCACGGCCAGGATCGCGACCCCGGCGCCCATTGCCGGCTCGAGCACGCTGTCCGCCGCGCTCGCACGCGCCACCAGATAGCCGGCGAACGGAAAGGCCGAGAGCACCGCGGTGCCGAGCAGCACCAAGGGTCCGCTCGACCGCACGTCGGCTTCGTCAGCAACCGCGAAATCGATCCCGGCGCGATGCCCCAGGTAGACCGCGAGCGCGAGCAGGCTGATCGTCACGCCGAGGGTGACCAGCGCGCCGATCGCGATCCAGTGCAACATCAACGGCCGATCACTGCGGCGCAGCGCCTGGCGCATCGCGTTCAGCGAAGGCGGCTCGGGCAGGCTCGACAACAGCGACAGGCGCCGCGAGCTCGACGAACTGGCAGGCGAGATCTCGCGCACGACGATCCAGGTGCCGACGACCATCGCGGCCAAGAGCGGCAGCACCAGCACCAAGAGCGCGGGCCCGCGGCCGAACACGATGTGGTCGTACAGGCCGTGAAGCAGCGTGGCAAGGATCCACGCCAGCGCGAACCAGCGAGCGCGCCCGCCGCCGCGGCTGCCGAGCGCGTAGCCCCACACGCCGGCGAAGAACGGATGAGCGATCGTCCCGAGCGTTGCCCGCGCGATTTCGAGCGCACCGAACGGCGCTGAAATCAAGCCGTGTACCGTCTCCACGGCAGCAAATCCCGCGCCCGCGCATACCGCGTGAACCAGCCCCACGTGCGCCGTCTTCAGGCGCCGCGCCGAGTGCAGCGGCCACACCACCAGCACCTTCAGCGCCTCCTCGAACGGGGCCGCGAACAGAAACATCGCCAGCAAGGCCCCGGTCGGCCCGGACCCGCCGCCGCCCACGGTCAGCGTCAGCCCGGTCAAAGACAGCACCAGGCGTTCGACGTAGATCGCGAGCAGCGCCGCGCCCGCGCCACCGAGCCCCACCAGCAGCACATGGCGCAGGGGTGCCCGCGTTCCCGCGCCGATCTTGCGCCAGAAAAAGTAGGCGATCGCGAGCGGAATCAGCCCGATGACGAACGCGGTCGCGATACGCGGGGCCACTCAGAAGTGTAACCCGATTACCACGGTGCCGGACACCGTGGCACCGAGGCTCGAACCGCTGGCCTGATAGACCTCTGCCTTTAGCGCGTCCGGATCGTTGCTCGTGGTGCCGGTAGCCTGGAGTTTCGATGGATCGACGCC
>Ga0111539_10010363_pt1 | contig 11736 bp, 9 predicted proteins | sample RhiMethybrSRZTD1_FD_79667 | JGI IMG/M metagenome (GOLD analysis project Ga0111539, IMG submission 79667) | Populus rhizosphere microbial communities from Tennessee, USA - Rhizosphere MetaG P. TD hybrid SRZTD1 (version 2) (version 2) | ecosystem: Host-associated > Plants > Roots > Rhizosphere >...
GAGCCGTTCGTGGTGTTCATGGAGCCGCCGGCCGTTGACCGCCGCATTCTCAATCAGCTCGCCCTGTTCTCGCTCATGTCGAGCCCGTCCGCTCGTCTCGACGAGTGGCTCGCGAGCCACCCGAAACTGTGCCGCAAGGTTCGGGTCCCGGCCAGGCTCAAATGGGAGATCCGCGATCACCTCGACCAGGCCAACATCAATGAGCGCGTGCTGTTTCCCGGCCTCGACGGTCTCAGCCGCTGGCTCGCGCGGTACTACACACCGATGCCGGCGGCACCGGTCGGCAGCAGGAAGAAGAAATGATCGCCATCGAAATCACCCAATTCGGCGGACCTGAAGTACTTCGACCGGTCGAGCGGCCGTCGCCGGAGCCCGGCCTCAACCAAGTGCTCGTCGAAGTGCTCGCGGCAGGCGTCAATCGCCCGGACCTGATGCAGCGGCAAGGCAAGTACCCGCCGCCGCCGGGCGCGCCCGATATTCCCGGTCTCGAAATCGCCGGCACGATCGCCGCGTGCGGCCCCGTGCTCGAGGGCGAGACCTCACGCTGGGCACCAGGGGATCTCGTCTGCGCGCTGGTGACGGGTGGCGGCTATGCCGAGCGCGTGGTTGTGCCGTCGCCGCAATGCCTGCCGGTTCCGGCGGGAGTGGACCCGGCCGTCGCCGCGGCGATCCCGGAGACCTACTTCACCGTCTGGACGAACGTCTTTCAGCGCGGAAAGCTCAGCACCGGTGAAAGTATCCTCGTCCACGGCGGCACGAGCGGCATCGGCACGACCGCCATTCAGCTCGCGCGGGCCTTCGGCGCGACCGTGTACGCGACGGCTGGCTCCGCGGAGAAATGCGCCGCGTGCGAAACGCTTGGCGCGCGCGCGATCAACTACAAAACGACCGATTTCGTCGAGGCGATCGCGGAGCTCACCTCCGGGCGCGGCGTCAACATGATCCTCGACATCATCGGCGGCGACTACCTCGAGCGAAATCTGAAGGCGCTGGCCATGGACGGCCGCCTCATTCAGATCGGCCTGCAAGGAGGCGCCAAGACCGGGATCGATCTCAGAACCCTCATGCAGCGCCGCCTGACCTTGACCGGTTCGACGCTTCGGCCACGATCGGTGGCCGAGAAGGCCGCCATCGCCCGCGACCTCGAGCAACACGTCTGGCCGCTGCTCTCCTCCGGAACCGTCGCGCCGGTCATCGATCGCATGCTGCCGCTCGAGAACGCTGCCGAAGCACATCGGCTGCTGGAATCGGGGGAAGTGGTCGGGAAGATCGTGTTGACGGTTGGAAGCTGACTACTGCCGGCTCTCACGAGTCCACATGACGACCCCGATCCAGATGGCGGCGTTCACGCACGCGAGCACCATAAAGACGCCGCGCGTGCCCGGGGCGACGTCGGTCGGCAGTCGCGTCCAGAACAACGACTGAATCGTTACGACGGCGCGGGCGGCGATGCCGGCAGCGGCGAGCGCCGATGCCGCCGGCGTGCCAAGGCGAATCATGCGACCCGCCACCGCACACAGGGCCGCCACCACGCCGTGAACCGCGAGCTCGATCCCCGCGATAGCGCCACGCATGCCGATCGACGGAAGCGTCGAGAGCAGCTCGATCGCGAACATGCCCGGGACCCAGACAAGGAGATAGGAGCTGAGGAGCTGCGCGGCGACTCTACGCACGCTTCGCTCTCACATTGCCAACATTGCCAACATTGAAAATGCTCGGGGCAACCCGAGCGTCGAAATCGCTCGCAGGGCCGTTGGCAATGTTGGCAATGTTGGCAATGTTGGCAATGGCTAGCGTGTAATCCCCCGCTGCCGCAGCCTCTCTTCGCCGAAGCGCACGAGCCGTTTCAGGGCCGCGACGCGTTCGGATCGATCGATGCCAGCTCGAGTCACCGCATGTCGCAGTACTTCGACGGTCCTGTCGTAGCTCTCGCGATCGACCGGATACGGAAACCCATCCTTGCCGCCGTGTGCGAACGAGAACCTGGCCGGATCGCGGGTGCTCGCCGGTGTGCCGTAGATGATCTCCGAGGTGAGTGCCAATGCCCGCAGCGTTCGCGCGCCGACGCCTTCCATGCCGAGCAGCGTTTCGAAATCCTCCGGCACGCGCTCGTAGGTCTTCAGCAGGATCTTTTCCAGATACTTCGTGTTCACGTCGGCAATGAGCACTGCGTGCCGCCTCGGCATCGTCAATGCCGGAAGACCGCGGAGCGCAGAGAGCACGACCTCGGGCTTCTCCCGCGCGAGCTCTGCCGAGGACGCTCTGACCGGCTCACTTTCGTGTGCCACCAGGTTCAGCGTCGGCGCTTCCGCTTCGGCGCAGATCGCGGCATGGGGCTCGTCAACGTAGCTCTTCACGCTGGCGGCGAGCCAGTGATAGCGGCGGGCCATGCCGTTCTCGTCGTTCATCCCCTGCTGCACCACGCACCATCCGCCTGACGGGGTGAAGAAGAACGCGTGGTGATAGAGCTGATAGCCGTCCTGGACTGCCGCGCTGTCGACCTTGGCGGACATCCGGCTGGCATAGACGAGCGGCCGCGGATCGATCGAAATCCGGTCGCACACCCCTTCGATTTCGGATGGCGTCTTCCGCGACGCGGCGCCCTTGCCACCACCTGCGAAGAACCCCAGCTCGTGCTCGAGCCCGCGAATCCCCTCCTTCAACGCTCCGGTGACCGTGGTGGTCACGCCGCTGGAGTGCCAATCGAACCCGAGCACGCAGCCGAAGGCCTGAAACCAGAATGGATCCGAGAGCCGCCGCAGTACCTCGTCAGGCCCGAACTCGGCGACGATGTGCGTGGCGACCTCGCGCGACAACCGGATCATCCGCGAGAAGAGCCAGGGGGGTGCCTTGCCGGTGTGAAGGGGAAGATTTGCCGAACCGGTCCGGCCGCGCATTCGTTGATCTTACTCGTCAGCTATCAGCTATCAGTGGAGCTCTGGAATCTCTTCGGGGCTTGCTGATAGCTGAGCTGACAGCGAGAACACGAAGATCTGGCGGACAGCTCGCCGCCGTATCGCCGGTCGACACCGACACCGTCAGATCGACGGACTCTCGGTCCAACCGCCGAGCGGCTTACCCCCGAGGCTCGTGTAGAGCGCGCACCACGCGAGCGCCAGCAGGAGCACGATCGCCGTCAGCGACGACGCGAGGTAGAACGCGTTTGGATTCAGCGTCAGCGGAAACCAGATGCATGTCAGGTAAAACAGTGTGAACGCGAACGCCGCCAGAATCCCGAAGCGTGTCACGACGAGCGTCGCGAACAACGCTTGAACGACGACCGAAGCCAGTGAGTTGTCCGGGACGCCCATCAGAGCGACGCAGATTGCAAAGAACGCCATGGTGGCCAGCCACCGGCTGCGCAGCACACCGGTGAGCACCACGAGCAACAGCATGACCCCGAGCGTGTTCTGGACCGAGACCTGGACGATCCACGCGAGCTGGCCGACGCCGTGCGTCGCACTGTAGAGCGGAACGAGCACGAAGGCGGACGGCAGGAAGTGCCGCGGCAGCTCGAAGACGGCCGATGCGAGGAGATGCGCGCCGCCGAGGGCAGCGGCGATCGTCCCTAACGCGGCACCAATGAGGATGTCGCGACCGATGAGCGGGTCAGTCAGACGGCCAGCAAGCAGCCGCGTCGAAGAGACGATGAGGTCAGGCCATCGTCGCCTGACCAGCGGCTCAATCGCGACGTACGCGAGCCAGAAGATCGCCGCGTAAATCAGCGGCGAGATCGCCGCTTTGAACAGCTGCGTCACCTCCTCCACGCCGGGCACGTGATGGATCCCAAACAGATAGACCGGCACGAAGAGAGACAGGGTGAACAGAGCCAGCCGCACAGCGGCCGTCGTGTCGCTGCGTCCGAGGCGCATGTTGCGGCGAGCCAGCAGGGCGGCGGACAGGATCAGCGAAAGCACGACACCGAACACCATCGCCAGCCGGCCCACCGGGATGGTCGTAAAGGAACTCCTCCGAGGAACCGGGCTGGCGATCTCGAAGTGCACGGGCAGCGCCGCCAGGGCCGCACCGTCGACCCGTGTACGTGCCGCCGGATCCTCCGCTCCTTTCTTGATCCACGCCACCCGCAGGTCGGCGCTGACGGGAGGGACGTGCGTCGGCTCGACGGATTCGAAATCTTCCAGACGCAGCCCGGCGGCCTCGAACAGTCCCGACCAGTCGGGCGAGACGCCCGACCGCGACAGTTCCGTCCCTGGCGCGACGACGGTCGTCAGCCGCTGCAGATTGCCGGCACTATCGAGCTGGACGATGGCGCCGGTCTCGGTCAGCGGCGGATCGGTCGACGTCGGCAGGAGAAACATCGACCAGGGGATGATCCAAGCCTCCCCTTCGCGGTACCAGAACCGGATCAATCCGGGACGTCCGCTTTCCGCCTCCCGCCACCGCGCGGCGGAGCCGTCGCGGCGGAGAAACGCGGCGACATCCGGATCGAACTCGAAGCCTGCAGCCCGGTCGTGTGGAGTGCTCGAGCGTCCCACGCGATCCAGAATCTTTGCCGCCTGAACACGGAGGACATCGGGCGGCAGGTCGAGCAGGCCGGCGCGATAGGGCGCGGTGCGATCGTTGATCGCGCCGACGGCCGCGATCGCGATTGCCAGCGACGCCAGAAGCGCCCACGCGCTCACGGGACGTAACGTTCCCAGGGCGCCGGCGTCCGCGACCATCTGCGGTGACGGCGTCTCGCCGGCGGCGAGTGCGGCAGCTATCCGGTCGCCTCCCGGCAGCGAGGCGCCAACAACGCGCGCAGACTTCGGACGCTGCGCCGGATCCGGATCGAGACAGCGGACGATCACCCGCTCGACCGCCGGATCGATATCGGCCCGGACGGCTGACGGCGTCGGCGGCGCGGAGTCACGCGACGCACGCGTGCGATCCGCAGCGCTGCCTGGCGCGAACGCGGGCGATCCGGTGAACATCTCGAACAGGACCAGCCCCAACGCGTACAGATCAGTCGCGATCGTGGCCATGCCGCCGGAAAGCTGCTCCGGCGCCATGTAGGCAGGGGTCCCGGAAATGTCGTCACGGCCGATCTGCTCGGAGAAGTTCGCCAGTCCGAAGTCCGTGATCTTGACGACGCCGCGGCCGTCCAGCATGACATTCGCGGGTTTCAGGTCGCGGTGCAGCACGCCGATGTCGTGGGCCGCGGCGAGCCCGGCGCACAGCTGGCGCGCCGCCTCGATGGCCTTGTCGGCAGGCAGGCGGCCGATCCGGCGAAGGAGCGACGCCAGATCCTCCCCATCCACGTACTCCATCGTCAGGAACGGCTCGTTGTCGGACTCCCCGAGGTCATGGATCCGGCAGACGTTCGGATGGGAGACTTGCCGCGCCGTGCGCACCTCGTTGTGGAACCGCGCCAGGGCCGCCGTATCACTCGCTGCCGGAGCGGGCAGGAACTTCAGCGCCACGGGCTGTCCGAGCGTCAGATCATCGGCGCGATACACCTCCCCCATCCCGCCGCGGCCGAGCAGACCAACGATCCGATAACGCCCGGCGAGGATGGTGCCGGCTGTTCTCGGCAACGGTTGGGCAGGGGTCAAGAAAGAGGTTCCGCCGATGCGAGCCGGGCTCGTGACCGTCGGCATCGCCGACGGCGACAACCTGGCGGCACAGGCTGGACACGAGCTGGCACCGTCGGGCACCGACCGGGCGCAGACAGGGCAACGCACGGACAAATCATCACACGGCTGAGGGACCTGCCGTCACAGCTGACAGTCCATCCGGTTTCGACCTATCCTTGGCCTCCATACAGAAACCGATTGGCGTAGTCTCGCTACTCATGCACACCACACGAGCCGTCCTCACAGTGATCCTCGCGTGCGCGGTCACGCCCGCGCTGTCGCAAACGCCACCCGTGATCGGCCTCATCACCAAGACCGAGACCAATCCCTTCTTCGTCAAGATGCGGGAAGGCGCGACCGAGGCCGCGAGAGCCAAGGGTGCGCGGCTGATGACGGCCGCCGGCCGCTTCGACGGCGACAACGCGAGCCAGGTCACTGCCATCGAGAACATGGTGGCAGCGGGCGCGAAAGCCATCCTGATCACGCCGAGCGAGACGAAGGCCATCGTCCCGGCGATCAGAAAGGCGCGCGCCGCCGGCGTGATGGTGATCGCGCTCGATGCGCCGACCGAGCCGCAGGACGCGACCGACGCGCTCTTCGCGACCGACAACTTCAAGGCGGGTCTTCTCATCGGCCAGTACGCGAAGGCGGCGATGGCGGGCAAGCCGGCGACGATCGCGACGCTCGATCTCGCGCCCGGGATTACCGTCGGCAAACTGCGGCACGACGGGTTCCTGCGTCGCTTTGGCATCAAGGAAGGCGATCCGGGCATCGTGTGCAGCGCCGACACGCAGGGCGATCAAGCCAAGGGGCAGACCGCGATGGAGAACTGCCTCCAGCGCGCCCCGGACATCAACGTCGTGTACACAATCAACGAACCCGCCGCGGCCGGTGCGCATCGCGCGCTGCGAGCGGCCGGCCGCGACAGGGGCGTGGTGCTCGTCTCGGTCGACGGTGGCTGCGCCGGCGTCCGCAACGTGAAGGCCGGCGTCATCGCCGCGACCTCACAGCAGTACCCGCTGAAGATGGCCTCGCTCGGCGTCGAGGCCGCGGTCGAGTACGCGAAGAGCGGAAAGAAGGCCTCGGGCACCATCGACACCGGGGTGACGCTCATCACCGACAAGCCGATGAAGGCCGTCGACAGCAAGGACACCACGTTCGGCATGGATGGGTGCTGGGGCAAATAGAAGGGATAAGGGATAAGGGATAAGGGATAAGGGACAAGGGAGAAGGAGTCCAATCATCTCCACCATCGGTCCGGTCGCTGCCCTCCTGCTCGCGTGCGCGTTCTTTGCCTCGCAGAGTGACCGGTTTCTCACCGGCCAGAACTTCTCGCTGATCCTGCAGCAGGTGGTCGTGATCGGGGTGATCGCCATCGGTCAGACGCTGGTCGTGCTCACCGCCGGAATCGATCTCTCGTGCGGGATGGTCATGGCGCTCGGCTCGATCGTCATGAGCAAAGCCGCCGTCGATCTCGGCATGAGTTCGGCTGCGGCCATCGTGTGCGGGGTGATGACCACTGTCGCGTTCGGGCTCGTGAACGGCGCCCTGGTCACACTCATCCGGCTTCCCTCCTTCATCGTCACGCTCGGGACCCTCAACATCGCCTTCGCGATCACGCAGATCTACTCGGAGTCGCAGACCGTCTCGGGCCTTCCCGACGGGATGCTCGTACTCGGCGACACGTTCAGGGCCGGCGACGCCGCCGTCACTTACGGCACGGTGCTCATGCTGACGCTGTACGTCCTGGTCTGGTTGGCGCTGCGCGAGACCGCGGTTGGCCGGCATGTCTATGCCGTCGGCAACAACGCGGAAGCGGCCCGTCTGATGGGCATTCCGACCACCCGGCTGATCCTCGGCGTGTACACCTTCGCCGGCCTGATGTATGGCATCGCCGCGCTGCTGGCGGTGGCGCGCACCGGCGTCGGCGATCCGCAGGCAGGCCAGACCGACAACCTCGACAGCATCACCGCCGTCGTGCTGGGCGGAACCAGCCTGTTCGGCGGCCGCGGCGTGATTCTCGGCACCCTGGTGGGCGCGCTGATCGTCGGTGTGTTCCGCAACGGCCTCACGCTGATGGGCGTGGCGTCGGTGTATCAGATCCTGATCACCGGCATTCTGGTGATTCTGGCGGTAGCCACCGATCAGGTCTCTCGGCGGAGGCGTGAATGATCCACGGCAGCGAGTGAGCGCAGCGAACGAGTCACGCGAGCGGAGCGGGGAGCGAGGGGCCCCCGCGAGCGAGCGTGTAAGGGGGTCCGGGGGACGACAGTCCCCCGGTAAGAAATGACACAATCCGCACCCGTCCTTCAGGCACGCGGCCTCGTGAAGCGATACGGGCACGTGACCGCCCTCGCTGGCGTCGATCTCGATCTGCTGCCCGGCGAGATTCTCGCGGTGATCGGCGACAACGGCGCCGGGAAATCGACGCTCGTGAAGGCGCTCTCGGGCGCGCTCGCGCCCGATGCCGGCGAGATCCGGCTGGATGGCCGGGTCGTGAAGTTCCGGGGTCCCGGCGATGCAAGACGAGAGGGCATCGAAACGGTCTACCAGGATCTGGCGGTCGCGCCCGCGATGACGGTGGCAGAGAACCTGTTCCTCGGCCGTGAAATCCGCAAGGCGGGCCTGCTCGGATCGGTGTTCCGATTGCTCGACAAGAACAGGATGCTGGCCGAGGCGGCGGCCCATATGGAGTCCCTGCAGATCGGCATCGCGTCGATGCGGCAACCGGTCGAATCACTCTCGGGTGGTCAGCGCCAGGCCGTCGCGGTCGCGCGAAGCGCCTTCGCCCGGCACGTCGTGATCATGGATGAACCGACGGCTGCGCTCGGCGTCAAGGAATCCCGCATGGTGCTGGACTTGATCCGCCGCGTGCGCGACAAGGGTCTGCCGGTCATCCTCATCAGCCACAACATGCCGCACGTGTTCGACGTCGCCGACCGGATCCACATCGCTCGGCTCGGCAAAAGAGTGGCGGTGGTCAGCCCGGGCGAGATCAGCATGGCGGAGGCCGTCGCGATCATGACGGGGGCGATCTAAGACTGTGCGGGTGGCTTGAAGGAGGTCAAATCCCAAGCTCCAAGCACCAAATCCCAAGACACACCCAACTTCCAAATCCCAAACCAAGTCCCAAACTAAATCCCAAATCAATTGCCCAGAGTTTGGGAGTTGGTTTGGGAGTTGGAAGTTGGTTTGGGAGTGGGAAGTTGGGTGTGCGTTGGGATTTGGGATTTGGAGCTTGGGATTTGGCGCTCTTTAGACGTCCAGCTCTTCCGCTTCCTCCGCGCGCTCCATGATGAAGCGGAACCTCGCGGAGGGATCCTTGCCCATCAGCTCGTTGATCACACGGTCGGTGATGATCTGATCCGCGATGTCGACGCGGAGCAGGCGCCGCGTGCGCGGGTTGAGGGTGGTCTCCCACAACACCTTCGGCATCATCTCCCCAAGTCCCTTGAACCGCGTGATCTCCGGCCGGGATCGGCCGTTCGCATGGAGCTTCAGCAGACGATCCCGGTGCCCGTCATCGAGGGCCCAGAACGTCTCCTTGCCGATGTCGATCCGGTAGAGCGGCGGCTGCGCGAGGTAGACGCGACCCGACGTCATCAGCCCGGGCATGTGCCGGTAGATGAACGTCAGGAGCAGCGTCGCGATGTGATGTCCGTCGGAATCGGCGTCGGCGAGGATGATCACGCGCCCGTAGCGCAGGCGTGCGAGGTCGAAGTTCTTGCCAATTCCGCAGCCGAGCGCGGTGACGAGATCCGAAAGCTCCTTGTTCTCGAGCACCTTCGCCGTCGACGCGCTCTCGGTGTTGAGGACCTTTCCACGCAGCGGCAGGATGGCCTGACGCGTGCGATCGCGTCCCTGCTTGGCCGATCCACCTGCCGAATCACCCTCGACGATGAACAGCTCGCTGTCGTCGCGGCCCGATGAGCTGCAGTCGCTCAGCTTGCCGGGAAGAGTGAGACGGCTCGAGGTCGGCCCCTTGCGCACGACCTCCTGCTGCGCCGCCCGGCTCGCCTCCCGCGCCCGCGCGGCCAGGATGATGCGGGCGACGATCGATTCAGCGACGCTGATGTTCGTGTTGAGCCAGTGTTCCAGCGCGGGTCGAACCTGTGAGTCGACCGCCGACACCAGTTCGGGATTGTTGAGGCGATCCTTGGTTTGCCCCTGGAACTGCGGCTCTTGTACGAACACACTCAGGACGGCGACCAGGCCCTCGCGAATGTCTTCAGCGGTCAGCGTGACGCCCTTGGGCGACAGGTTGTGGGTGTCGATGAAGTTGCGGACCGCCTTTCCCAAGCCGGCGCGGAACCCGTTTTCGTGCGTCCCGCCCGACCCCGTCGGAATGCCGTTCACGTAGCTGCGGACGTGCTCGTCGGTCGACTGCGTCCATTGCATCGCGAGATCGAGCCTCAGGTTCGAGTCGTCGCTTTCCTTCGTGATCGTGAACGGGACTTCGTGCACCGGCGCTGCCGATCGCTCGGCGAGAATCTTCCTCAGGTAATCGGCGATCCCTTCGCTGTGCTGGAAGACTACGCGCTCTTTCTGCGCCTCGTCTTCGAACACCAGCTTCACGCCCTTGTGCAGGTAGCTCGAGACCTCCAGCCGCTGCCGAATCAGCTCGGGATCGAATTCGACCTTCGGGAAAATGGTGGAGTCGGGACGAAAGAAGACCGTCGTGCCCGTCCCGCGGGCCGCGCCATTTTTGCTCAACGAGCCGACCACGTGGCCCTGCTTGAACTTCATCTCCCACTGCGCGCCGTCGCGTCGCACGGTTGCGACGAGCTCCTTCGACAGCGCATTGACGACGCTCGCGCCGACGCCGTGCAGGCCGCCGGACGTCTTGTAGTTGCCCGCCTCGAACTTGCCGCCGGCGTGGAGCGTCGTGAAGATGACCTCGAGCGCGCTCTTCTTCGTCTTCGGGTGCTTGTCGACGGGAATGCCGCGGCCGTCGTCCGCGATCGTCACCGACGATCCGTCATCGTGCAGCGTGACCGTGATGTTCGAGGCGTAGCCGTTCATCGCCTCGTCTATCGAGTTGTCGAGAATCTCCCATACCAGGTGATGAAGTCCGGCGGCGCCGACGCCGCCGATATACATGCCCGGACGCTTGCGAACCGGCTCGAGCCCCTCGAGAACAGTGATGTCTTTTGCGGTATAAGTGGCCATTTTGCTACGAATTACCCGCGATCGTAACACGGCCGTAGAATGGTGCCATGGGCCGGCGGGTACGAATCTCGGTCGTGGCGATCGTCCTGGCGCTGTCGATCGTCGCGATCGCGGACGCCCAGCGCCGCCGCGGCGGGTTCTACAGCGTCCGTACTCCCACTCCCGAAAGCTTCGACGGACGCTTCAACTTCTGCCGGATCGCCTTCTCTACGAGCGGCTGGGCCGATTATGGCGGTAACTGGTCCGTCGACTACCCCCGCGCCGACATCAACCTGTCGATCCGGTTATCGGAGCTGACCAAGACCGCGATCAGCATGGACGCCGCCGGCGATCCCAACTACCTCGTGATGCAGCTCACGGATCCCGCGCTGTTTCAGTGCCCGTTCATCATGATGACGGAAGTGGGGCGCGCGTCCTTCAGCCCGGAAGAGTCCGAGAAACTGCGCGAATACCTGCTGAAGGGGGGCTTCCTCTGGGCCGACGACTTCTGGGGCACGTCCGCCTGGCAGAATTGGGAATCCGAGTTCAGCAAAGTGCTGCCCCGGGCGCAATTCCCCATGCGTGATTTGCCACCCGATCACCCGATGTACCGCATTCAGTTCACGGTCAACCGCGTTCCGCAGATTCCGTCGATCAATCACTGGATGAGCTACGGCGATACGTCGGAACGCGGCAGCGACAGCGCGGTCCCGCACGCGCGCGGCATCGCCGACGCGAAGGGTCGCCTCATGGTGCTCATCACCTACAACACCGATCTCGGCGATTCATGGGAACGCGAGGGAGACGATCGGAACTACTTCTACACCTTCTCGGTCGAGGGCTACGCGTTCGGCATCAACGCGCTGCTGTATGCGATGACACACTGACTCCGGGATCCGCGGGCCGCGGGCCGCGGGCCAGGGGTCATGCCATCCCGGCTTTTTTCAACAGCGCAATCTGCCCCGCATGATAGACGTCGTGCTGGACGATGCCGTGGAGCAGGACGTAGTGA
>Ga0111539_10010364_pt1 | contig 11736 bp, 7 predicted proteins | sample RhiMethybrSRZTD1_FD_79667 | JGI IMG/M metagenome (GOLD analysis project Ga0111539, IMG submission 79667) | Populus rhizosphere microbial communities from Tennessee, USA - Rhizosphere MetaG P. TD hybrid SRZTD1 (version 2) (version 2) | ecosystem: Host-associated > Plants > Roots > Rhizosphere >...
GGCGGTTAGGACGGCCGCAAGAATGAACCGCAGCTTCCGCTCGGCCCGTCGGGATCGATGCAGGTACCTGGCTGGACGCCGCCTCATGGCTGGGTTGGACCTCCCCGGCTGGGTGGATGGACACCGTCGATCCGCAGCGCCGGCCGACGCAGGGGCGCGCCCGCGCCCAACAGCCCGCCGCGGCACCGTACCCAGCGAATGTAGGTTGCGCAGCGGCCGATTGCAAGCCGCGTCTTCCCCTGGATACGTCGAAATCTAGAGCGGCGTGAGGCCCGCTCCGCGCGACGCGAAATGGTGCTTTGCGATCATCCCGGACGCCCTTACATTGACACGCCATGCCGGTCCGTGCCGCTGTCCTGATTCTGATCTGTGGGATCGTCGCGGCCCCCGGGGAATCGGCGCGAGCGCAGGCGAAGCTCGACCCCGCGCCGCCGCTGCCCGCGGGGGTGACTCCGCGCATCGAGAGAGCGATCGAAAAAGGGTTCGCTTACCTCCTTCGGACCCAGGAGGCGGACGGCTCCTGGGGAGCCACGCCGGAGCAGCCGGATTACTTCCCCGTCGCGGTCACGGGGCTCGTGGGCCTGGCCTTTCTCGCGCACGGCGACATGCCCACGCGGGGCGTGAACGCGCCCACGGTTGCGCGCATCACCGACTACCTGATTTCGACTTCCACCCAGAACGGCCTCTTCACGACCGGACAAGAGAACGCGCCGCGCAATCGTAAAGGGACCCGGCCCATGTACGGCCACGCTTTCGCGATGACGTTCCTGGCCATAGTCTACGGACAGGAGGGAGACCCCGCGAAGCGCGACAAGATTCGGGTCGCGCTCAAGAAGGCGGTCGACCTCACGCGACGCACGCAGACGGACGACGGCGGCTGGGGCTATCGGCCGAACTATCTGGAGGACGAGGGGACGCTGACGGTGACGCAGCTCCAGTCCCTACGAACCTGCCGGGACGCAGGGATCCTCGTGCCGAAGAGCGTCATCGACAAAGGAGTCCGGTTCATCGAACGGTCCTCGAATCCGGATGGCTCGGTGCGCTACAGGATCCCACAGAACGAGGAATACCGGCCGGGTGTCACCTGCGCCGCCGTCGTGGCCCTCTGGAACGCGGGTCAGTACGACTCCGACCAACTGCGGCGTACGCAGGAGTTCATGAACCGGTACATCCAGCACCAGTGGCAGTACGGCCACCATGCGGAGTACGTCGAGTACTACCTCGCGCAAGCGAAGTGGATCGTTGGGGGCAACGTCTGGTCGCGCTACTACCAGACCGCGTCGACGAGCTTCCTCTCACTCCAGGAGTCGGACGGACACTGGGAAGGGCCCGACGGCGACGTGTACGGAAGCACGTACGCCACTGCGATCGCCCTCATCATCCTGCAGCTGCCGTACGACCGCCTCCCGGTCTACCAGCGGTGATCCGCGACCTGCGGGGCGAGGCGCGCCGCAGCGCCGAAGGGCAATTCGTCCACCCTCGCTACGGCGGCTACTCTTTTGCCGATATTCCCGGCTCGATTGCGTCGCTTCTCGGCGTTGACTCGGGGCGCTCGGTGCTCGATGGCTCGATCCTCGAGCCAGTTCGCAGCCGTGGCTTCGATCACGTCCTTCTCTTCCTCATCGACGGATTCGGGTTCAACGACTGGCTCGAGCGCGCCGCCGAGGAGCCTTGGCTTGCGCGTTTCGCCGAGCGCGGCTCGCTCACCTCGCTGACGGCCGTGTTCCCATCGACGACAGCCGCCGCTCTCACGACGCTGAGCACCGGCCTCCCCCCGCTCCAGCATGGCCTGCCCGAGTGGATGATCTACGTCGAGGAGCTCGACGAGATCATCTTCACGCTGCCGTTCCGCCGGTGGAACTCGCGGCAGCGCGATGAGCTTGCCGCGCTGGGCTATGACGGCAGCCTGCTTTTTGAAGGGCGCACGATTTTCGACACGCTCGCTGCTGCGGGCATCCCGTCCATCGCTTTCTGCCACTCCGCTTACGCGCAGAGCGCTTACTCGCTCGCCTCGAAGCGTGGCTCTCGCTCGGTCGGCTTCCTCGGGGCTGCCGACCTCGCCGTCCGCATCGCGGATGAGCTCGAGGCGGCGACCGCCCCAACGTTTTTCTACGTCTACTGGGATCACCTCGACACGCTCGAGCATGCTCACGCGCCGCGCTCGCGGGAAGCTCGCGTCGAGATCTCGCTCATGTCCCGCCTCCTCCCCACGCAGCTGCCCCGACTGCTCGGCCCGGCCGGGAGGAGAGCTGCCGAGAGGACACTGCTCGTCGTGACTGCCGACCACGGTCAAGTCCCCGTCCGCGCCGAGACGACGATCTACCTCACCGACTCGCCCGAACTGAATGAGCTGCTGCGCCCGCGGAAGAGCGGCCCGCCCATTCTCCCCACCGGAAGCTTGCGCGACGTCTTCGTGCACGTGCGCGCGGGGAAAGTCGATCGCACGGTCGAAGTCCTGCGACAGTTCCTGGCGGAGAAAGCGGTAGTGCTCCGGACCGAAGAAGCTCTCCAGCTCGGGCTTTTCGGAAACGGCACGCCGAGCGAGCGCTTCCTCCGGCGGGTGGGGGACGTGCTCGTGCTGCCGTACCCCCAAGAGACCGTCTGGTCGCAGTATCCCGGCGTCGAAAGGCCCCAGCGACTTCGCGGGCACCACGGAGGGCTTTCCGCCGACGAGATGTTCGTGCCGTTCGCGGAGGCCATTCTCGCGGACGTGCTCGAAGCACCCTGACACCGCCGGGCGGCTCGAGCGCGCCGGAAAACCTCGGCGTGGGTCAGCTCTTCTTCACGAGGAGCAGGTAGTCGACCCCGAACATGTAGGCGGGCGCCGCGTGGGGGTTGGCGCCGACGATCTCGACCTCGAGCGTGTGGTCGCCGGCTTCGAGCGTCGCCTCGCCGAGGAGGGTCGGCCCCGTCGGCACGACGCGCGAGTGGTAAAGGTCGAACGAAGAGCCCATCGCCTGGCCGTCGAGCGACAGCTTTACGATGCCGTAGTCCGGCGCCTGCGTCATAGCGGCCTCGACGGCGTAGGTCCCTTTCGCCGCGACGTTCACCCGCAGCTCGAGATGGCTTCCTGGCTTCCCACCGGTCCACCAGAGGTGGCGGTCGGCGCTCCAGAGCCCCGCGCCGAACCGAGCCATGTCCTGCGACGCGGCCGATCCATCCGTCGCCCGGATGACTTTCAAGGATTCCCCTTCGATCACGGCGGCGCCCGCGGGGGCTGCGACGCGCTTCGTCGCGAGGTCCATCTTCACTGCAGTGCCCGGGAGGAGCACCTGAGCCGGGCTCGCCAGGTAGGCGATGAGGTCGCAGACCTCGTCCTCTTTCAGGTTGACGAGGAGCCCCTCGGGCATGAGCGACAGCTCCGAGCGGGAATGTGACTCCACCTCTTTTTTCACGACGAGCACCTCTTCGTTGACGGTGCGCACGGTGTAGGCGCTCTCCGTCTCCCCCGTGACGAGCCCGGTCACGAAGCGTCCGCCCGCGAGCGTGAACTCGGTGACGAGGTAGTCCTTCCCGACGACCGCATTGGGGTCGAGGATGTTCTCGAGAATGTAGACCAGGTCGGCGCGGTTCGAGCCCGTGATGTCGGGCGCCACTTTCCCCCCCGCCCCGAACAGCGTGTGGCAGCCCTGGCACGTGCGAGTGAAAATCGCTCGCCCCTCGCGAGGATCCGCTTTGGCAATACGCTCGGGCGTGAGCGTGGCTTTCCAGCGAGTGACCTCGGCTCGCCGCTCCTCACTGGTCTCTCGCGCCGTGCCCCACACGTCGGTGATCGCGGCGTCGAGCTCGGGATCCTTGAGACCGCGGAGCTGCCGGATGACGATGGCCCCCAGGTCGGTGCGCGGGATGGATTCCTTGCGCACCGCTTCGAGCAGGAGACGGGCGGACGAGCGCCGCGCGGCGAGCGTCGCGAGCGCGTCGACTTTCTCTTCGGCCGGGAGCATCCGGTACCGCTCCAGGATTGCCGGCGCGACGCGAGCGTCGTCGAAGCCGGCGGAAGCTTTCAACGCGCGAGCGCGGAGGCTGGGGTCGTCGAGGAGGCCCAGAATGACGGGCAACGCGTCAGCGTCCCGGCCGTCGATCAGGATCGAGAGCGCCCGCTCGCGTTCCGCGCGCGGAGCGCGGCTGTCCGCGAGGACTTTGCGGAGCGAAGGGAAGACGCGCCGGTCACCGAACTTCACGCCGACGGCGTCGGCGCGGTCCCTAACGGCGCGGTCGGCGTCTTTGGACAGAATTTCGTAGACGCCCTCCCAGCCCGCGGGGAGCTTCACCGTGGCATGGCCTTCGAGGGCCCGCAGCGTCTCGTCGAGCGCCATCACCCGCTCGGCGCTCGAGGGCAGGTGACCCAGGTAGCTCAACAAAGGCTCGAGGTCGTTCACTCGCGACGCGGCGCGCCGGATGATCGACCTGCGGAGCAGCTCGAGCTTCGATGCGGACGCGAGCGCGAGCGCGCGCTCAGGCTGGGCGGCCACGAGGGGCTCGATGCCGAACCAGTCGAGGAAAGGCAGGTTTTGGTCGCCGGCGTCTTCGGCGTGCGAGGCCAGCCCTTGCGCGATCTCCCAGCGCTGCGCTGGCTCGAGCCGTTGGAGGAGCGAGGCCAGGTAGAGCCGCACGACGGGCGAAGCGTCTTCGCGCGCCATCGCCGCGGCGCGAGCGAGGATTCCGGGCGGGACGGCTCGCCGATCGCCCGAAAGCTGGAGCGCCCAGGCGCGGACGTGCTCGTGAGGGCTCGCCAGAGCCTCGACGAGGAGCTTCTCATCGAGCGCACGCGCCGCGTGAAGCGCCCACAAGGCCCTCAGCTTTTTCTCCGGCCGCTCGCTCGAGCGAAAAATCTCCACCAGGCGGCCCCGTGCCGTCGGCTCGAGCTCGTGGGCCGCGGCGCGCTCGGCCAGGATCTTGCGCCCATGTCGGACGTACCACTCGTTGGAGTGGAGCGTGAGCTCGGCGACCTCGGTGGACGACTTCGCGGCCAAATTGACCGCGGTGATCGGTCGAGGCGCGCCGTACGAGACTCGGTAGAGCCGACCGGAGGTCCGATCCCAGATCTCGGGCTGCGCGCGATGGCACGCGTTCTTGTCGTACCAATCGATGAGGTAAACGGCGCCCTCAGGTCCGTACTTCAGATTGATGCCGCGGAACCACCGATCGTTCGCGAGGAGGAAGTCCTTCCCGTGGTGGCCGACGTACCCCGAGCCGCGCCGCTCGAGAATGTCCCGGTTCACGCGGTTCCCGTGGATGTTGCACATGAAGAGGGAGTCGCGATACTCCGCCGGGAACGCGTCGGCCAGGTAGATCATGGCGCCGCAGTGCGCGTGGCCGCCGCCGGCTTCGAGCGTCGCGGTCGGCGTGACGGGCTCGCGACCCCACCACGCGTGCTCGCTGATGTCTCCGGCGTAGTGACGGTGGTCCGCGATCGTCGTCAGCTCCCAGTAGTGAAACGGGTCGAAGTGCCGGCCCGCCTGGCGCTCGTACCGTGCGCCCTGGATCACGTGGTAGAGGTGGGGGATCACGCACGCCGTCACGAAAGCCTGTCCCAGGTCGTTGAAATCGACGCCCCAGGGGTTGGACGTCCCCCAGGCGAAGACCTCGAACTCTCGGCGCGTGGGGTGGAAGCGCCAGACGCCCGCGTTGAGCGGCACGCGGTCCGCGTCCTTCGCCCCGGGCTTGCCGACGCGCGAGTGAGTGAAGACACCGTGGCAGCCGTAGAGCCAGCCGTCCGGCCCCCAGTTGAACGCATTGAGCGTCTCGTGCGTGTCTTCGAGGCCGAAGCCGTCGAGCACGATCTCTGCGGGGCCATCGGGGTGGTCGTCGCCGTTCTTGTCCGCGAGGAAAAGGAGGTAGGGTGCAGCGCCGACCCAGACGCCCCCGTACCCGACCTCGAGGCCGCTCACGAGATTGAGGCCTTCGGCGAAGACTTTGCGCGTCTCGAAGCGACCGTCGGAATCCTCGTCGGCGAAAATCACGATCTTGTCCTGCCCTTCGTCCCAGCGGCCCTCCTTGCCGCGCACGCGGATCGGGTAGGTGTGGGCCTCCGCGACCCAGATCCGGCCGCGGTCGTCGAACGTGAAAGCAACCGGCTGATGGAGATCGGGCTCGCCCGCGACGAGGTCGACACGGAAGCCATCGGGGGCGGTCATCACCTCGGCGGCTTCCGCGGGCTCGAGGCCCGCGTTCGCGAGGAGCCGCGGCTGGGCGCGGCGCCATTCCGCTTCCGAGACCTCGCGGACGCGGTGCCGCAGGAAAAACGCGCCCTGCTTGTTGCCCACGACGACGTCCGGCAGTCCGTCCCCGTCCACGTCGCCCGCGACGACCTGCACCCCCACGCCCGCCACGTCGTCGATCCGGTGGGGCACGAGATCCACCTCGCCGCCCTCCTTCCGTCGCAGCTGGAACCAGTAGCTCACTCCGGGCGGATCCGCCGAAGGCTCCCCGTAATGGGCCCAGACGCGTTTCCCCGTCACGATGTCCTTCAAACCGTCGCCGTCCATGTCGACGAGATCGATCGCGTGGAGCTGGGCGAACGCGACGCCGTAGGGATTCTCGGAGGGTTCCTTGCCGAGAATCTTGTGCTCGCGGAAGCCGATCTTCCCGCCGTCGCGCACCTGCTCGTGCCATACAAGGCCCCAGCCGTGCGCGTTGAGGCTCGTGATGACATCGTTGAGGCCGTCGCCGTTCAGGTCGTAGGCGTACATCTGGGCGCCGCCCACGCCGGGAGCAAAAGGCTGCTCGTGGTACGTCCAGAGCGGCTTGCCCTCGAGCGAAGCCGGTTGCTCGTACCAGCCGGCTTTCTCCAGGATGTCGAGACGCCCATCGCCGTTCACGTCGCCGACTCCCATGCCGTGCGTGAATTTCTGCACGTCACGCTTCTCGCCGATCGGCACGAATGTCCATGTCTTCGCGGGGTCCTTCGGGTCGAAGACCGCGTAGCCGTAGCGTCCACCGGAAGGGCACACGAGCTCGGGCCGGCCGTCGCGGTCGAGATCGACGAACGTGGGGGACTCGTTGTCGACGGGACGGAAGACGAGGTGGCGCTGCCAGGGCCCCCCTTTCGCGCCGGGGTTCTGGAACCAGGACGCGTCTTCGCCCGGGAAGCCGATGAGCAACAGGTCGAGCGCCTTGTCGCCGTTGAAATCGTAGAGGAAAGGAAAGAAGTTGTCCGAGTAGCCTTTCACGTCGTAGGTCTTGGGCGGGTAGATCTCGTGGCGGACTTTGAATTCCGGCCCCTGGTACCAGTAGGGGCCCGCGATGATGTCGGCTACGCCATCGCCCGAGACGTCTCCGTACGTCGCGCCCTCGCAGGTGAACACGTCGGAGAGCTGCATGCGCTCGAAGGAGTGAATCCGCTTCTTTTCATCGGCGTGCACGAAAGCAGCTCCGAGGATCAAGCACGCGACGATCAAGCTCAGCCGCAACGGCATGGCAGTCCTCCGGGAGGTAGGGAGACGTGTGGGAGCTAGGGACGGCTTTCCAGGTGAAGCCGAGCATGATACCCATTCGCGACGCCGAAGGAACATGTCCTGCGCCCCGTGCAGGGCCGCCTCGAGGTCTTCCTTCGTGCAGCACGGTCGGGGATACTTGCAGCTTCCCCAGGCGGTCCGCCCTAGGGTCCTATCCGCCGTGATCCGGGGAGAGATCTCATCGATCCACGAGAAATCGACAAGGAGGACTGCATGAAGCGTCGCGAATTCCTCAAAACTACTGCCGCGGGAGCTGCGGCGCTTGCTGCAGGGTCCACCGCCCCCGCTTTCCTGAACGCTTCGGACAAGGCCGCCTCGAACAACGCGATCATTGGGAAAGGCGAGCACACGTACGAGTGCATCCACGGCTGGGGGGAGCTGCCGTCGACTTTGCGCTGGGAGACGACGCACGGCGTCACGGTCGACGCGGCCGGCTTCATCTACATCAAGCACCAGGGCCACGGCGGCACGCCGCTGGACACCATCTGTGTGTTCGACCCGCAAGGAAAGTTTGTGCGCTCCTTCGGGAAGGAGTATTACCCCGGCGGCCACGGCATCGACGTGCGCAAGGAGGGATCGGAGGAGTTCCTCTACCTCTCGGACATCCACAATCGCCAGGTCGTGAAGACGAACCTGAAAGGCGAAGTCGTCTGGAAGCTGAGCTACCCCGTCGAGGCGAAGGTCTACCAGAAGCTCGACCAGTACCGGCCCACGAACGTCGCTTTCTCGCCGGACGGCGGCTTCTACGTGGGCGACGGCTACGGATCGAGCTACGTTCATCAGTACGACAAGGACGGCCGTTGGATCCGCACGTGGGGAGGCGAGGGCGATGCGCCGGGCAAGATGCGGACGCCGCACGGGCTCTGGCTCGACAACCGTCCGGGCCGTGAGCCCTCCCTCGTCGTCGCGGACCGCGCCAACGCCCGCCTCCAGTACTTCACGCTCGACGGCAAGCACATCAGCTTCGTGAAAGACGTGCTTTTCCCCGCGCACTTCGACATCCGCGGCGACGTGCTGCTCGTCCCCGACCTGCACGCGCGAGTCTCACTCTTCGATCGGAACAACAAGCCCATCGTGCACCTGGGCGATGACCCGGCTTGGATTGAGGAAGTGAAGAAGTTCAAGATCCGTACGGACGAGAAGCTGTGGGTGGCGGGCAAGTTCGTTCACCCTCACGACGCTTGCTTCGACGCCGCCGGGAACATCTTCGTCGTCGAGTGGGTCGAGACGGGCCGCGTCACGCTCCTCCGCAAGCTGGTGTAAGAGGCTGTTTCAGAACCCGCTCCGTCGGCCCGAGGCCGAGCGAGATCGCTGCAGGCAAGGAGGAGTGACGAAAGCGCATTTGGAAAATGCGTCGAGGAGCTCCGACGCAGCATCCGGCGGTCGGAGCCGGCCGAAGCCAGGATGGGCTTTTGAAACCGCCTCTCATCAAGCCGCACCGCCGTCCACCCAATTGTCCTTCGCGAGGTGCGGGGCCGGCCGTATAGTCAGCGTCGTGAATCCGCCGACGCCGCCTGAACTGCCACCTTCCGCACCTCTCCTGCCCGCACCGCCGCCGCTGCCCGCGGAGACGGCGGCCGCGCCCGGCGGGAGTGACGATTTGGCGATCCGGCTCGTCGACGCGTTCCAGCAGAAGCTCAACACCATCCGGAAACAGGTGGCTCAAGTGATCGTCGGGCAGGACCGCGTGCTCGACGAGATCCTCATCGCGCTCCTGGCCGGCGGCCACGTCCTCGTCGAAGGCGTGCCGGGGCTCGCCAAGACGTTGATCGTCAGCTCGGTGTCGCGGGCCCTCACGCTCCAATTCGGCCGCATCCAGTTCACGCCCGACCTCATGCCCGCGGACGTGACCGGAACCCAGGTGATCACCGAGAATCCCACGACGCGGGAGCGGCAGTTCTCTTTCCGGCGGGGTCCCGTATTCGTCAACTTGCTCCTCGCTGACGAGATCAACCGCGCCTCCCCGAAGACGCAGGCGGCGCTCCTCGAGGCAATGCAGGAGGGCAACGTCACCGTGGGAGGTGCGCGCCACACGCTCGAGCGCCCGTTCATGGTCCTCGCGACCCAGAACCCGATTGAGCAGGAAGGCACCTACCGCCTGCCCGAGGCGCAGCTCGATCGATTCCTGCTCAAGATCATTGTCGATTACCCCAGCCACGACGACGAGCGGGGAATTATCGAGCGGACCACTGGGACGCTCCGCGGCACCGTCTCGCCGGTGATCGATCGCGAGGAAATACTTGCGCTCCAGCGGATCGTCCGCGCTCTGCGCGTGTCGAACCACATCGTAGAGTACGCCACGCGGATCGTCCGGGCGTCGCGGCCTGGCGAGGAGGGCGCCGCATCGTGGGTGGACGACCTGGTAGCGTGGGGAGCAGGCCCTCGCGCGACCCAGGCGCTGGTCCTTGCCGCGAAGGCGCGCACCCTCATGTCCGGTCGCTTCGCCGTGACCCGCGCGGCGGTGCGCGACGTCGCCCGTCCTGTCCTCCGTCACCGGGTGCTGCCGAACTTCCGAGCGGAGGCAGAGGGCCTCGGCGCGGATGACATTGTGGGACGGCTCGTCGACGAGGCTCCGTTTTTCGAGCCCCGCGAGGGCTTCGACGACGTGACGCGAGCGATTCTCGGGATCTGAGGCGGCCCCGCTGCCTCGCTTCCACGTGCGCGCGGCACTCCTGGGCGCAGCGCCGGCAGGCTGCTGCGCAAGCTTTCATCTCCGCGCCGCCGAGCCGGTCGCACTCCGCTGCACACCCCGGCAGCACTCGAGGGCGCATTCCGCGCACGCCCGCGCGCACGCGTCGGCCTTTCCGCCGTGGCCCGCGTGGGCCGCTGCGTCCGGCGCGTCCTCCGCGAGCACGGATCCGCCGAGCCCACCTGCCGCCGCGAGGCCAGCAGCGCCGAGGCCGAATGCACGCAACATGTCTCTTCGGTACATGAGAGGTTGCCTCCAGAGGGAGAGAATTGTCGGTCGCAAGGATTCGACGCCTTGGACGCTCGGGCGCTCCTCCGCGTTTCGCCGAAAGTTCGCGGAAAGCCGAGTGCCGGAGGGAGCTTTCGCTGCGCCATCATTTCGCGAGGAGGAAGCGGCGGAGTGGGGTAGATTGGAGTCCTCGATGGCCGAGACCAAGAACTTCTTCAACCCCGACCTCATCGCGCGCATCCTACGCCTCGAGCTGACCGCGCGGCGGGTCGTTGACGGCTTCCTGACCGGCAAGAACCGGAGCTCGCGCCACGGCTTCAGCGTCGAGTTCGTCGAGCATCGCGAGTACACGCCAGGCGATGACCTGCGCCACCTGGATTGGAAAGTCCTGGGGCGTATGGACCGCTACTACATCAAACGCTACGAGGAGGAGACGAACATCACTGCCGTCATCCTTCTCGACGCTAGCGGCTCCATGACGTACGGCTCGGGCGCCATCTCGAAGTTCGAGGTGGGCGCCTACGCCGCGAGCGCGTTGAGCTACCTCCTTCACCGTCAGCGCGACGCGGTGGGGCTGGCAGTTTTTGATGAGGACGTGCGCGCGTTCGTTCCGCCGGCGGCGAAGCGAACTGCCCTCGCCAACATCGCGGCCAAGCTCCAGGGCACCGAGCCGCGCGGCAAAACGAGCTTCACCGAGGTGCTCAAGCGCGTATCGCACGAGATCCCGCATCGCGCGCTGTTCGTGCTTATCTCCGACTTCTTCGTGCCGCTCGAGAGCTTCGAGAAAGGACTCCGCCTCTTCGACCACCGAGGCCACGACGTCATCGTTCTGCAAGTGCTCGACGAGGCGGAGCGGACGTTTCCTTTCCGCCAGAACACGCTCTTCCGCGGCCTCGAGGATTCGCGCGAGCTCCTTACCGAGCCGCACCGGCTGCGCAAACGGTACCTCGAGTCCCTCGAGCGCTTCATCGAAGGCGTCAAGAAAGCCACGCTGGCTTCGGCGTACGACTACCAGATGGTGACGACGGGCGGCGACCTCGAGCCCGCTCTCGCTGCGCTCCTCTCGGCACGGCTGCGCCGGCGACCCACGCCAACGCGCGGCCACGGCAGCGCTTCGTAACGCGCTCACTTACTTTAAGAGGCAGTTTCAAAACCCCATCCTGGCTTCGGCCGGCTGCACGGCCGCGCTGCTGCGTCGTGGAGAGGCTGCTTCAGAACCCCATCCTGGCTTCGGCCGGCTGCACGACCGCGATTCGGCGTCGCTCCGACTCGTCGTATTCTCCGTATACGCCTTCGTCCTCACTCCTTGACTCGCGGCCGTTCGCTCGTCCTCGGGCCGACGGAGCCGGTTCTGAAGCAACC
>Ga0111539_10010365_pt1 | contig 11735 bp, 7 predicted proteins | sample RhiMethybrSRZTD1_FD_79667 | JGI IMG/M metagenome (GOLD analysis project Ga0111539, IMG submission 79667) | Populus rhizosphere microbial communities from Tennessee, USA - Rhizosphere MetaG P. TD hybrid SRZTD1 (version 2) (version 2) | ecosystem: Host-associated > Plants > Roots > Rhizosphere >...
GGGTTTCACGTTTTTTATCTCAAAGTAGGGATCGATATTGAAGCCGAAGTGGAAATGGTTCGTACAGTTCGTGAAGCCATCGGGGACAAAGCGAAGATTCGCCTGGACGCCAACGGAGCCTGGAAGGTAAACGAGGCCGTCCGCAATCTGACTCGACTGGACGCCTACCGAATCGATTTCATCGAGCAACCCGTCAACCAAGATCCCGTAACGAACATGCAGGAAGTGCGGTCGCGGGTTCCCATGGCTGTCTGTACCAATGAAGGGCTATGGACCGTTGACGATGCTTACCGTCACATCACTCACCGCACAGCCGATGTCTATTGTTTCAGTTCCTATTGGGTTGGATCTCTGCTGCAGTTCCAGCGGCTCTGCCATGTTGCTCATTGCGAGGGCCTTCAAATCGTAAAGCATACCCACGGCGAGCTCGGCATCGCAGCTGCGGCAGCTCACCATGTCCTGCTGACCTTACCGAACGTGGTCGACGGAAACCAGCAAACCGCGCACATGATGCAGGATGATATCCTGACTGAATCCGTTCCCATAGTCTCGCAGCCGGATTGGAAAGTTCCGCAAGGGACTGGATGTTGCGTCGTCGTGGATGAAGAGAAGGTGGCTCGCTATCACGAGCTGTATCGCAAGCAGGGTCAGCTTCTACCCTACGACCCGAACTTCATTGGCCGCGAAATCGGTTAGACATCCAGGTCTCAGAGTGCGCAGCTTTCATCAGTGCGTTAGTGGAGTGGTTCAGGTATCTGGATGCTTCTCTGTGACCTTCCGCATCTTGCCGCCAGCCTGTCCAATCCTCTCTGCTTCTATAGAAATCCCCTTCTTGGAGGGAGGTGTGAAAAATGCCCCCAGCTATAACGCTTTGGTGTAGTGTCCGTTCTCAGAACGGACCCGCCGCTCATAGAGCAGCCGCTACAATTTTTTCAAGCTTTCCTCCCAGGAGGGCAATCCTTTGATCGTTTTCATGCCGTGTGATACTCGGCAGGAGCTTGGCTGGCTCCTATGAATAAACCGACGCGGACTCGATGGAAAATTGCCGGTTTGCTTTGCATGGCGGCTACGGTCAACTATTTCCAGAGGGTCAACATTTCGGTCGCGGCCGATCCAATGATGAAAGTGTTTCAGCTGACCCAGACACAAATGGGAAGCGTATTCAGCGCCTTTCTCGTCGGCTACATGTTCTTTCAAGTTCCTGGAGGAATGCTAGCAGATCGTTTCGGCCCTCGCAGGGTGCTGGGTTGGGCGACGTTGTCCTGGGGACTCTTTACCTTTCTCACTGGAATGATTAGTACGCTGGCAGCGCTGACCGGAGCCAGTGTCTTGGTCGCCTTGGTCGCCGTGCGGTTTGTTTTTGGCATCTCCCAAGGTCCGATGTTTCCGGCTGGGACGAGGGCTGTGGTGAACTGGTTTCCGCTCAGTGAAAGGGCGCGAGCGAACGGCTTATGCATAACCGGTATCAGTATCGGATCGTTTCTGATGCCACCACTCGTTTCGTGGATGGTTCTGAACCTGAGCTGGGAGCGTTCGTTCTACGTTGCCGCCATTGCGGCAGTCCTTGCAGCTGCGGCTTGGGGCTGGTATGTGCGAGACCATCCTTCTCAGCACCGGGCAGTCAACGGCGCAGAGCTGAGTCTCATCCGGCGGGTCGCATCGGTCGAGGCATCGCCGCGGCTGGATTTCACCGTTCTAAAGCTGCAGCTTCGCAATGGAAACCTGTTGCGCCTGGTCCTGAGTTATACGCTCAACGGATATGTTTCCTATGTGTTTGTCTTTTGGTTTTATCTGTATTTGGTGCAAGTTCGGCATTTTGGCCAGGCAGAGAGTGCCTGGCTCACCACTGTCCCCTGGATCTTGGCAGCTGTCACGACCTTTGGGGGTGGCTGGCTTTCTGATCGCCTGATCGCGACTCGGTTAGGGATGGATTTGGGCCGGCGAATCGTTCCGATGGCCTGTCAAATAGGCGCTGCTCTGTTTCTGTGCCTGGGAGCTCGCGTTGAGAACGGTTACGCGGCAGCCGGCGTTCTCGCCGTCTGCACAGGACTGATCATGGGTGTCGAGGGTCCGTACTGGGCGACCGGAAATCAAATCTCTGCGAAGAATGTGGGGTTTGTCGGTGGTTTACTGAACACAGGCGGTAATCTGGGTGGAGTGATTTCTCCGACTCTTACTCCTCTGATCGCTCAACATTTCGGGTGGGTTCGTGCCCTGGACTTTGCCGCTGTCGTGGCCTTGGGCGCCGCCGTCCTGTGGCTCACTGTGATCCCGTCGCAGGAATTGGAACACGACGTTTCCGCCCCAGTGGCTGCGCTTGCAGCGATTGACGGCGCAGACACTCGCTGAGGCGGTCTCCTCGGTACAACGTTGGCGACGCGTCAGAGAGTCTTTAGAAATGCAATCAAGGCTCTCCGATTCTCCACGGAAAGGTCCAAGCCAAAACGATGTCCTTTGACCGCCTTGGTCTTTACTCCGACCCCGCGGAATCCGGTCGGTACATAGTCCTCGCTGAGACGGCGCGGGTCGAACCAATCTTCCAGAGAAGCTACCGAACCGTTATGCTCGAATGGACCGCGATACCAGAGACCTTTCAGTGACGGCACCTTGTAATAGCCAGTTCCACGACGCGTCTTCAAAGTCAGATACGGATCTGTACTGACCAGCGCGGGGAGAATGTCATATCTCTCGAGATGTTCCTCGGGGACCTGAAACCCCTCCGCGGGAGTCAGCCGGTTATTGGTGTAGAGCGGGGCCGGATGGCAGCTTCCACATCGCTGTTGCTCGAAGATCCTCTCGCCGCGAGCAGCCACATCATCAAGCTTGTTTGGATTGGCCGGCGGCCGCAGGGAGTAGAGATAAAGCGAGAGCGCATAGAGCTGTTCGTCGCTATAGCGCCCTCTTGTGGCCGGATCGGGCAAAGTTCGAAAGTCTCGCGCCGCGGGGACAAAGCCGCCGTAGCTGGCCAGGTCGTCGGCTCCCTGGTTTAGAGCGGAATAGCGCATCATGTCCACGACTGAACGATGACGCACCAGGCCTGAGTGATCCAGATACTTCCTCTCCTCCACACCAATGAGATCAGGAATCTGTGTCGGGGAGTGGACGCTGCTACCCTGACGTGCCAGGACTCCTGGTGGAATCGCTGCATGCCATTGAGCGATTTCTGCGACCGGAACCTGGTCAAGGCCGGCTTGAGGATCGGGCTTGACCCACGGAGCTCCAAAGAGGGATCGCTGCAGCAGACGGACGCGTTCCGGGGGCAGGCTCTGCGTCGCGTTAAATATCGCGGCTCGATCAAACGGGAAGTTGCCTTGGGCACCCTTGATGACTGTCCCATCCGCCATCACGCGCGTATGGCACATCCCGCAGGAGACAGTCCCAATCTCAACCTTGCCCTTCTCACGAATCACATATTGGAAATAGGGCAGCGTGCCATCCTTGGCGACAAGTACGCCCGTGTTTTCATACCACTTCGGGTCCTTGATAAGAGGCGGCTTGACGACTGCGTTATAGAAGATAGGGGCATCGAATACGATCTCCCCTGCCCGTACCAGTTCTCCCGCGTCCTTGATGTTCCAAGGATTGAGGAGGGTCTCAGGCTCTTGTTGATTGAGCCATTCCTGATATCCCTGGGGCTCTCTACCCAACGCATAGACTGGATAGCTCTTGTAGATCGGTCGAACCGGAATGCGGTAGTAGTACTCAGCCGTAATATGCTTGGGCGTCGCCATGGGGTCGGCCAGCGGAAGTTCCACGGCAGCCATGTCCGCATCGTCCCATACTCTGGGAACATGCACAGAAAAGGCAGAAGCCTCATTCACCGTTTGACGCGACCATCCTGAAATCATGGCGACCATCGAGATTGCCATCAAGGCCGTAAATCGCAGCGCCACAAACATTCTCTGCATTTCAATCCTCCACGATGGCTCTCAAGAGAGTGAGAGTCTTGGAGACTGAGAGCTCATTCCAATTATCAGTCGATGCTCTTGGCCCTTCGGTTCAACCCAATGGTGAACTCCACCAGATCGTCTGCGAAGTGCTCGGGTTCTTCCCAGTGGAGCGCATGGCCTGTTTCGGAATAGACCACGAGCCGGGACGTCGGGATATTCCGTGCCAGTACCGCCTGGTCTCGTCGCAAACAGATCGCGTCACGGTCGCCCCAGACAATCAGAGTTGGCAATTTGAGCTTCATGAGTTCGCTGGAAAAGTCCTCCTGCAAAAGCCCTGCGAACACTGCCCTCCACACGCGTGCCGGGACCTTCAAGCTCTCCTGAATGACTGTCTCAAAAAACCTTTCCGGCACCGATTGGGCAAGAGTGCCCTCTTGAAACCTGACGACGAAGCTTCGGTCCACCGGATCGGTCATCGTCGACACATAGGAGTTCCAGAGTTCCTGGACGTCCCGATTACCTCGCATGGTGGGAAAGGTCCCGGCGAGTACTAGCCCCTGGGCTCGTTCGGGATAGTCCAGCGCGAAGCGCTGCGCAACTGAGCCTCCCATACAGTGACCTGCAATGACTGCTGTTTCCAGGTCCAGCTCATCCATAAGAGCGACGAGATCAGCCGCAAAGTCACTGGTGCGATAGCCGCCCTCTGGCCGACTGGAATCGCCATGCCCTCTTTGAGTCACTGCGATTGCGCGGATCGAGTCAGGCAGGTGGGGCAGCACCCGTTCGAAAGAGCGCCAGGAATCCGTTGCTCCATGCAAGAGCAGAACAGGTATACCCAAAGGATCTCCTTGTTCGGCACAGGCGAGCCTTGCTCTTCCTGGGAGTTCCACAGATTTGATAGCCAGGCAAGTGGTTACAGGAGTCATTTCAGTCTAATTTCCTTTCTTCGGTTAACGTCTCAACCCACAGTCGTTCAGGATTTCTCGATCCTTGAATAGCAAACGACACGCCAGTCTCCATCTCACCTTTCGTTCGATCCGAGCTGACACGACAATCTAATTGGCAACAACCCGTTGCTGCTACTTGGGCACAAATCGGAAAGTGGAGGATAGACAACACAGGATGAGATGGACTGCTGAAATCTCAGCATGTCGCTGACATCTCAACACGTCACGACGTTCGTGGGCAGGGATTAACCATTCCGAAGCGAGGGAAACAGCTCTCTTTGCGCCAGTTGGAACTCAAATCAAGCGTTCTCATCGTTTGGCAGCCAATTCGCTATTGGAAGAACGAGCCCGAAAAGGGACCAGCGTACGACGTTCCCGCACGAGTGAGCTTACCTGGGTTCAGGTGTTCCGAGCCTTAGTGCTATCCACTGAGCATCAACGTTAGAAGGAGAGCCATGAACAGATACAACTCAGCGAAAGTTCGCCGCGACTACTTGGACCTCATCGATCCTTTCCTCACGGTTGCGGCTGGCGAGTCACAAATCGCGCACCGGTGGTCTGCTAATTCAAGGGGACCGCACAAAAACGAAATGAAAGGAAGGCTGACGCTTGAGAATAAGTTGCACTTCCTGTCCTGGATATTAAGTCTGTCACTAATCTGTTTGATTCTCATAAGTCTCTGGTGAACAGCTCCTTATGGCATTAATGCGGATAGTTCAGAGGCCAAGACTCTAAAGAGGGGTGCTGACCGTCACCAGAACTTCGCAAACGATCGAGCGGCTCTGGGAGAGAAAATTCGCAGGGAGCTCGTAACGCTAGGACGCGTCTTTGTCAACGTAAGCTTCCATCTGGATGAAAATAACATCGTGATTCTTTCCGGCCAGGTCCAGCTGCACTCTTTGAAAGTTAGTGCTCAGAGAGCCGCCATGAACATCGCACCCAGGCGACGTTCATCGGCCTCGCCGGTCTCGGGCGTGACGCGGGCTTCCGCGTGAACGCCGGAGCCTTCAACCCGAACGACCGCGCGGCCGTCGTCACGTTCCTCGTCCGCGACGCCGCCGGGAACGACCTCGGGTCGATCGAGCGCACGTGGGGCCCACGCGAGTGGTTCCAGATCAACGACGTTCTCGCGGCCGCGGGCGCGCCCGCGGGATCCGCGACCTCGATCCTCGTGGACGCGAGCCTTGCGCTTTTCCCCTTCACGATCGCGATCGACAACCGCTCCGGCGACCCGACCTGGCTCGAGCCGGCTCCTCCTCCCGCCCGGTACTGACGTGCACCATCCCGATCGAAGGCGCCTCTCCGCGGGCGCCCTTCCGTAAAATCCGCGCATGAAAACCCGCGCGGACCCTGAGCTCGCACCGACTGAAGAACTGCGACTGAGAGAACCAAAAACAAAATGCCGAATGTTGCTACACCTAAGAACATTCTCTTTGTCATGGTTGAAACGATTTGGATCTTGCTCCGGACGATCCCGGGCGAGGGCAGCTGGCGCAATCATCCGGATTACTCGTAGTCCAGCATTTACAAGTCTTCGATCGTGAGGGACGCAGGGGAATACTTCCAGGCTTCAGTGAATTCCTTCTTCACCCAGTCCGTACTGACGGATTTCTTCTGGACCTTGAGTGCCTCCAGCAGGCCAAACAACGAACGGCCGTTGCGCGGATTGATCTCCAGGTCCTTGCGGAACACAGCCTCTGCCTCGGAAGGCTTACCTTGACGAAGCAAGGCACCACCGAGAGCTTCACGAACGGGATAGTGCCACTCGGGCGGCTCCATGTAGCTGAGCTTGTCTTGAAGGTCGACCGCTCGGCGCCAATGGACGATCTCCGTTCCGGTGTCACCCTCAGCGCGGGCGATTCGAGCATCAAGATCCGCCAGCCCTATCGCCAAAACGCTGCGGGCACTGTTGATCATCAGCCTCTCCTTTTCGGAAATCTCACCACTGACGCCTTCCATTTCCCCTCGCTCCACCTTCGCTTCATTCGTCCTGCCCAGGCCTGCGAACGCCAACCCTCGTGAGTAGTGGTACATCGCATTGAGAAAACCGTTCTTTTCTTTCGGCCGTGGCTGTGCCAACAGCTCCTCCCATTTGGCAAACCGAGACAGGATGAGCCATTCAAACGTGCCATAGGGCGCGATCATCGGCATCTCGTCAATGGATCCATCCACGTTCCTTTTCAAACGACGGGCATAGTCCAGTGCGTCATCGTACCTGCCCTGCATCATGCGAGCGTATGAAACGAAATGCAGGTTGTGCGAGTAGTACATCAACGGATAAACACCCTTGGCACCCGAACGCTCGATGTATTTGCGATCTACCTCAGAAGCCGTCTCGTTGACGGTAGCGGACGATTGAAAGTCACCCAGCCGCAGAAAAATATGCGACGGCATGTGAACGATATGACCGGCACCGGGCATGATGGAGCCAAGTCGCATCGCACTGGGCAGCGCGCGCTCTGGCGTTTTTGAGGCTTCGACAGCATGGATGTAATAGTGGTTGGCGCCTGGATGATTCGGATCCCGGCGCAACACATTCTCGAGTACTTCTACAATCTCCAGAGTCCCTTCGGCTGGAAGTCCGTCTGCGGTCCAAAGCTGCCACGGGCGGAGATTCATCAGGGCTTCCGCGTACAGCGTTGCAGCGTCCAGATCATCCGGGTAGCACTCCTTCACCTCTTTCATCGCATCTTTGTAAGCAACGGCGAGCTTGTGCCGGTCTTCGTGAGGGTCTTTTGAATATCGCGTGACCAGCGCTTCGACATAGGCGCGCTCGTTCTCTGGGGCATTCGTGGCGAGCTCTTTAGCTTTCGCGATGGCTCTCCAGGCCTTCTCTTCGCGTTCAGGCATCGGGGGCAGATTGTAGTTCGGTCCAAGGGCCAGGGCGATTCCCCAATGAGGCATGGGCGACTTCGGCTCGAGCTCCGATGCACGCGCAAACAAACGCGCGGCCTCGTCGTGGTTGAAGCCAAAGATCAACGCCAGCCCTTGGTCGAAAAATTTCTGGGCCAGCGCCGAGTCAGTCGCTATCGGGTGGACATGATTCCCCAACCCTTCCAGCAGTTCAGTCGGCTTCGACGGTTGATGTTCGTGATGGTGGTGTTGGGCCTGCGCATACGAGCCGGCGGCAAGCAACAACACAATGAGTTTGATTTGAACACCTCGCATTCGTGTGTCTCCTTTCGCGCCACCACTTGGCAATACGAGGGCCAAACGCTCTCACGACGGACATCACTTGGAACGCCCAAGAGAAGGATGAGATACCGGCGGGACGCAGCTTCCGTTGTCAAAGGAACTAGCGCGAGTGACTGACGATATCTCAGCGACGTGCTGAAATCTCAGCACAACAAGGCAAGCAAGAGGGCTACTGGAGTGAAGTAGAGAGAACAGAGGGATCAGAAGGAACTCTCGATGATTCAAAGTGCTTCGGCGGAATGCACTCGCCACCGGACCCTGCGATCGGGCCGTGGCAGGTGCATTGCAATGAGTGATCACCGGTGTGAGAAGGAGATCACGCCCATTCCAAGCCAGGCGAGCAGGCCTGACCTGAGTCCCATTGACCTAAGGAGGTCTCATGAAAAGACGTGGCTCTTTGATGGCAATCATGGTTGGTTGTTTCCTGTTTCCCGCAGTGTCCGCGTTGGCTGAAGTAAGGTTTAATGTACCTTTCGATTTCACCGTTGGGAAGGTCAGTCTTCCCGCGGGATCTTACAGCGTGAGCAGGGTGGGTAGTATTCAAACTCACTTGCAACTGACGAACAACGACGGCAAAGGAAACATGATCGAGCGGATCAACCCCGTAGGACTCAATCCTGGACAGGTGAGCGAAGCCACCAAGCTCATATTCCATCGCTATGGTGACCAATACTTTCTCGCGCAGTTTTGGAACCTGGGATCGGAAACAGGCTACGAATTGCCCCGGTCCAAAGCCGAGCGGGAAATCGGAAGACACGTGGCGCAGCCAAAGACGGAGATTCTACCAGCTGGTCAGTAAAAGGAACGTGTATAGGGGAAGCCTGCTGGAAGCCAAAGAGTGCTGCGAGTAGCGACGGCGGTTGGGTAACGACAGCATTGCCCAGCCGCCGGGCGCTATCTGACAAAGCCAGTCTTACGTCGGTGAGTCGGCGTTTAGCGTGACGGCATCACACTCTTCCCGCGATCCTTGCTCCTAGGGAGACGATCACTCCTTCTGGTGGCGTTGCCAAACCTTGCGTTCCCCAAAGAAAGTCTGTTAGCGATTCTCCTGCCCTGCCGTTTGAGCTCTCGGTGTTTCAATCCCGAGCTTCCTCATTCGCGACCAAAGAGTCGATCGGTTCATCCCCAGAAGCGCAGCGGCTCCTTGCGGTCCGCTCAGAACCCAGTCCGTTCGCCGCAACGCTCGCAGAATGTGACTCTTTTCCGCTTGTTCCAGAGTGGGGAACCGATCCACACGATCAGAAGCTTCGCCCACGAGCGTTAAGTGCCTTTCTTGGAGAACACTTCCGTCGCAGAGAATGACCGCTCGTTCGATGATGTTGGCAAGTTCCCGCACGTTCCCGGGCCAGTCGTAGTTCTCAAGTTTTTCCAGCGCCTCGCGGTTGATGCTGGAGACGCGCTTTCCCATGCGCTGCGAAGACTTCCGAACGAATTCGTCGGCCAGAAGGCGAATATCCTCCTTGCGATCACGCAGCGGAGGAACCTCAATTGGAAAGACATTCAGACGGTAATAGAGATCCGAGCGGAACGATCCGCGATGTACTTCCTCCGCTAGAGTTCGATTGGTAGCCGCAATGACACGCACATCCACTTTCAACGTTTCGGCTCCGCCGAGGCGTTCAAATTCCTGCTCCTGCAGCACGCGCAGCAGCTTGGTCTGAGTCTCCAGCGGCAGTTCACCAACTTCGTCGAGGAAGATTGTGCCTTGGTGCGCTACCTCAAACCGGCCTTTTTTCTGTGACACGGCGCCTGTGAAAGCACCCTTCTCGTGGCCAAACAGCTCGCTTTCCACCAAGGTTGCCGGCAGCGCGGCGCAGTTCACCTTTACCATGACATTTTGTCTGCGACGGCTCCGATTGTGCAACGCGCGCGCGATCAATTCCTTGCCTGTCCCGGTTTCTCCCATCAAGAGTACGGTGGAATCGGTTTCAGCCACCATTTCAATGCTACGGAAAACTTTCTGTATCACGCTGCAGGTTCCAACCAGCTCCTCGAAGTTCAGCTCCGTTTTCAGCTCTTCCTGAAGGTAGAGGTTTTGTCGCTGCAGTTGCTCCAAACGTTCCTCGGCTTGTTGGCGTTCGTCGATATCGCGCAGAATCAGTGTGAACAAAGTAGCCCCGGCAACGGGCGTACGCGAAGCTGTCGCTTCAATTGGGAAGTGTTCGCCGCCTTTGCGAATGGCCTTCAGTCCCTTCGGAATCCAAAGTCGGTCGTGGCCGCCCTCGGATTCCGCAGCCGCCATGTAAATTTCAAGTACTTTGATCAAATCGTCAGATAAGAATGCGTCAAACGAATGAAGAACAACCTCTGAGGCAGCACAGCGGAACACTTTCTCGGCTGCCTGATTGAAGATGGCGACTCGCCGATGCTGATCGATCACAACGATGGCATCCATCGCCGACCGGAACACACTCGCCAGCCGGTCTTCGCTTTCACGCAGTTGAATGTTTGCCTCTGAGAGCTCGGCAGTACGCTCGGCGACGCGTTGCTCCAGCTCGGATGCGTGGCGCTCAATCTGACGATTGAGCTGTGCATGACGGATGGCAACGGCCAGGCTATTGCCAACCTCCTGCGCGATCTCGACGTGTTCGGCCGAGAACGCAGCAACTTTGTCCGAACCCAGATTCAGCGTTCCAATCAACGCGCCATCTGCGACCAGGGGAATATTCACAAAAGACTTGATACCTTCCTTTTGCAGGCGACTTACCACGTCCTCGCCGGCCATCTGTTCGGCATTGGAAATAAGTTGCGCCCTCCCTTGCCGCAAGTCGTCGAGACTGCCGAAGACTCGCAGCGGGACCTCAGATCCCACTTTCGCGACGGTATCGCCTGAAGTTCGCAATCCTACGATCCGACCGAACTCTGCAGCCCCGTCGAACACCACGACGCTCGCTCGCCTGCACGGGACCAACTCGTGAACGTGCTCCACGGCAGCGTTGGCAATATCCTCAATGGAGTGGGCTCCCAGAATCGCGCGGTCCGTGCGTTGAAGGAGCTTCAATCTCTGATTGAAGCGGGACAGGGCTTCGTCCGCCTGCTTGCGCTCCGTTACATCACGCTGGATGCCGAAGTGCCCGGTAATTCTTCCTTCAGCATCGTAAAAGCAGATGTAGTCGCCTTCCACCCACATGCGGCTGCCGTCGAGGCGGCGCTCGTCACTTTCCACATGGATGCGACCTGCGTCAAACATGCGGCGCCAGAGATCTCTGCCGTGAGCCAGATCGTGAACGAAGAGGTCGTGTGGCGTGCTACCCAGAAACTGCTCAGCCGAAGCCCCGTACTGCTTGAGCAGCGCCTCATTGACCTTGATCATGTGTTGATGCTGGAAGACATAGTCCAGCACCGCTTCCTGATCCACGTCTCGACCCCAGCGAATCGGTTCGTCGAGCATCATGAAGAAGAAGCCATCCAGCGACTGCGAAAAGAACAGTTGCAGGTTGCCGAGAGACTTGCGCAGCTCCCTCTCAGCCAGGCGCCGACGGTCCGTTTCCAATGCAAGGGCCGTGAGGTCGGCCAGCGAAGCGCAAAAATTCTGTTCGTCCATTTTCCAGTGACGCGGTTCTCCTGTAGCAGCAAGAGCCAACATCCCAATCGGCTTCCCTTCTCGTCGAATCGAGACTGCTAAAACTGACCTAATGCCACGGGCCGTCAAATAGTCCGCCAGCTCCCTAGTCAGCCCGTCCATTTGGATGTCGCTCGCGAC
>Ga0111539_10010366_pt1 | contig 11735 bp, 6 predicted proteins | sample RhiMethybrSRZTD1_FD_79667 | JGI IMG/M metagenome (GOLD analysis project Ga0111539, IMG submission 79667) | Populus rhizosphere microbial communities from Tennessee, USA - Rhizosphere MetaG P. TD hybrid SRZTD1 (version 2) (version 2) | ecosystem: Host-associated > Plants > Roots > Rhizosphere >...
AGGCGGATCAACTCCCAACTGCCAGATTCCCAAGGCCCGAGAACCGGGTCGCGGGGTTGGGAGTTGGAGGTTGATCCGTTTTGGAACTACGCGACCGGCGCGAGCGCGGCCTTGTCCTTGTCGCCCTTGTGGCTCTTGGCGTCGGCCTTCTTGTCGTTCGTCTGCAGCTTGCCGATGAACTTCGCGCCTTCCTGCATGGCGATGCGTCCGCAGACGATCGTGCCCTCGACCGACCCGCTGTTGCGCAGGTCGACGCGCTCGCGAGCCTTGACGTTGCCGATGACGGTGCCGAAGATCGCGAGGCTCTTCACAGCGACGTCCGCCATGATCATCGCGTTCGGTCCGATGGTCAGCACGTGCTCCGGCAGATCGATCTTGCCTTCGACTTGACCGTCGATCGTCAGGTCCTCGGACCCGGTGATCTCACCCTTGATGCAGACCGACGCTCCGAGTGTTGCCATCCGCGCTTTCTCCTCTACCGGCCGCCGCTCGGCCCCCGGTGCACCCTCGGTCCGCCCCGCCGCGTTTGGTTTGTAATCGTTGGAGTCCTGATTCCACATGGCGCACTTGCCCCCGGTTAGCTTCTCGGGTCGGGCGGTTGAAAATCTTAGAGAGCGTTGCACAGGAAAATCGCGCCGCTACCTCTGCTGTTCGAGCGACAAGAAATGGGGTCGGGAGTCATTTTTCCAGATTCGTAAAATGACTCCCGACCCCCTTTCAAAACCGTCAGCCGCGACGGCGTTTTGTCAGTGGCTTGGGGGTTGCTCCTGGGTCATCACGGTCAGAAAGTACGAGCAGCGACCGACCGCCGACCGTCACGCGCGTGCCGGGTGCCATGGACCGCCGGCGGCGGGGCGGGCCCGGTGCCGTCGTGTCGACGCGGACGAACCACCGATTCGTGCCTTCCGGCTTGTGCAGCTTGAACACGACCGGCTCGGCGTGTGCGTTGAACAGCAGCAGGAAGTTGTCGTCCTCGATCCGCTCGCCCCGCGTTCCCCTGCCGGCGATCGCCGCACCGTTGAGAAACACCATCAGGCTCTTGGCGAACCCGGCTCCCCAGTCCTGCTCGCTCATGGGCGTTCCCGCCGGTGTGAGCCACGCGATGTCCTCGACGCCGGCGCCGTGCAGCGCCCGCCCCTGGAACCAGCGGCGCCGCATGAAGGTTGGATGCGACTTCCGGAGGGAGATCAGCTGTTTGGTGAACGCGAGCAGCGTCGGATCCTGGTTGTCCCAGTCGAACCACGTCAGCTCGGAATCATGGCAATAGGTGTTGTTGTTCCCCAGCTGCGTGCGTCCGAACTCGTCGCCGCCGAGGATCATCGGCACGCCCTGCGAGAGCAGCAGGGTGGCCATGAAGTTGCGCATCTGCCGGGCGCGCAGCGCCGCGATCGCGAGATCGTCGGTCGGCCCCTCGACGCCGCAGTTCCACGACCGGTTGTGCGACTCGCCGTCGCGGTTCTCGTCGCCGTTGGCCTCGTTGTGCTTGTCGTTGTACGAGACGAGATCGCGCAGCGTGAAACCGTCGTGGGCGGTCACGAAGTTGATGCTCGCATACGGGCGGCGGCCGTTGTGGGCGTAGAGATCCGAGCTGCCGGTCAACCGCGAGGCGAACTCCGCGAGCGACCCCTCGGCGCCGCGCCAGTAGTCGCGAATCGAATCGCGATACTTGCCGTTCCACTCGCTCCATTGCGCCGGGAAATTGCCGACCTGATAGCCGCCCTCGCCGACGTCCCAGGGCTCGGCGATCAGTTTGACGCGGCTCAGTACTGAATCCTGTTGAATCAGATCGAAGAAGGACGACAGCCGATCGACGTCGTGCAGCTCGCGCGCGAGCGTCGCCGCCAGGTCGAAGCGGAATCCGTCGACGTGCATCTCGAGCACCCAGTAGCGCAGCGAATCCATGATCAGCTGCAGCACGTGGGGATGCCGCATGTTGAGGCTGTTGCCGGTGCCCGTGTAGTCCAGGTAATAGGCGCGGTTGTCTGGCACGAGCCGGTAGTAGGCCGCATTGTCGAGACCGCGGAAGCACAGCGTCGGTCCGCGCTCGTTGCCTTCCGCGGTGTGGTTGTAGACGACGTCGAGGATCACTTCGAGACCGGCGCGATGCAGCGCCTTGACCATCTCGCGGAACTCCATGATGACGTGGCCCGCGGCCGGGTTGCCCGCGTATTCGGCGTGCGGCGCGAAGTAGCCGATCGAGTTGTAACCCCAGTAGTTGCGCAGGCCCCGATCGAGCAGAAACCCGTCATGGACGAAGTGATGGATCGGCATCAGCTCGACGGCCGTCACGCCGAGATCCTGCAGATACGCGATCGCCGCCGGATGCGCGAGGCCGGCATAGGTGCCGCGAATCTCGGGCGGCAGCTTCGGGTGCCGCTTGGTGAAGCCTTTGACGTGGACCTCGTAGATGATCGTCTGGTGCAGCGGGTGCCTCGGCGGCGTGTCGCCGTTCCAATCGAAGCGCCGATCGGTGACGACGCTGCGCGGCACGAACGGGGCTGAATCTTCGCAGTTGGCCGCCTCCGCCGACGAGCCGTCGGGCGCGATGATGTGTCCGAAGATCGCTGGTTGATAGACGACGTTGCCCTCGATGGCGCGCGCGTAGGGATCGAGCAACAGCTTCGTTCGATTGCAGTGGAGACCTTGCGCCGGGTCCCACGGTCCTGAGACGCGGAAGCCGTAGCGCTGCCCTGGTTGCAATCCCGGCACATATCCGTGCCAGCAGAACGCCGTGGTCTCGGGGAGCCGCAGGCGCGTTTCGCGGCCGTGTTCGTCGAACAGGCACAGATCGACGCGCTCGGCGACCTCTGAGAAGACCGAGAAGTTCACGCCCTGGCCGTCGTAGGTGGCCCCCAGCGGGTACGGCTCTCCGGGCCACACGTCATAGGTCGCGGGCGAGTCGGCCCGCCTGGCAGCGCGAGTACCGGTCCGCGTGGTCAGCGCTCCGAGCTCGGCACGTTTCGGAGGAGCCATGCGCAGTGCGGTTGAAGGGTCCATGGTCCATCACCGAATGATTCAGCGATGCCGCGACCGCCATAGCCGACGTGTTCGCTGCACCACATCAGCGACCAGCGCTGCCACGGCGGCGCCGCGAGCAGCGGGTCGTTCATGCGCAGCGTGGTCAGCGATCCCAGGTTGACGAGGATGAGACGTTCGTCGCGCTGGCGTTCGTATCGCAGGATGAGAACGGTTTCCGTGGGGGCCGAGCTCCCGATGACGACCTCGGGCGTGCCCGCATGCGCGAGAACGGGATCCTCGCGCCGCATCGATAGTAAGTCGACGTGCAGTGTCCACGCGCGAGTGGCCTCGTCGCTTTCGGCCCAATCGATCTGACAGCGTCGGAACGCATCTTCGTCAGAGGGTGCCGGCATCCGCCGCCGCATCTGCGGATCGCGCAGCGTCGGAAACTGTGAGAGAAACTCCTCTCGTCCCTTCCGAACGAGCTCGGCCAGCTCGCCGTCGTGATCGGCGAAATAGGTGAATGGGGCGGTCACCGCGCGTTCCTGTCCCTGAAACAGCATCGGCACACCGGGTCCGAGCAGCAGCGCCGTCGTCAACGCACGCCACAACGCCGGGTCGACCGAGTGATGCAGTCGGGTGCCGAACCCCGTGTTCGCGACTTGATCGTGGTTTTCGAGGAACGAGACGAACGCGCTACCGGGCAGATGCCGTGCGTCGCTGCCGCGGCGCTTTTTTTGCCACGTATACCACTGGCCCTGATAGAGCAGATTCCAGCGAGCCATCGCGGCCAGTTCGAGTGCCGTGCCGCGGTAGTCCGTGAAGTAGGCGTCGCGCCGCCCGGTCAGCGCGACGAAGGCAGCGTGGTGCCAGTCTTCGTTCCAGAGTCCATCGACACCACGCAGCTCCTTCTCCGGCGACATGAGGTATTCAACTTCCTGGGCTTCGTTTTCCGCGACGAAGTACAGGCGCTTCGGCGCACACGCTTCACGGGCACACCGCGTCACCTCGTCGACCAGTGGCTCTGGTGATCGATCGACGATCGCGTGCACAGCGTCGAAGCGCATCCCGTCGAAATGGTACTCCTGCATCCACGTCAGCACGTTCGCCCGCATGAACTGACGCACGGGCGTGGCGTCGGGTCCGTCGAGATTGAAGCCGCGGCCCCACTCACTCTCGCGCTCGGAGAAGTAGCTGTCGCTGAACTGATTGAGCACGTTGCCGACAGGCCCGATGTGGTTGTAGACGACGTCGAGGATGACCGCGAGCCCCAGTCCGTGCGCCGTGTCGATGAATCGCCTCGCCTCGTCTGGCGTCCCGTAGTGGTGATACGGCGCGAACAGGAACACACCGTCGTAGCCCCAGCCGAAGCGACCGGCGAACTCGTTGATCGGCATCACTTCGATCGTTGTGATGCCGAGCGCCACGAGCTCCGGAAGCCGCTGCTGCGCGGCCGCCCACGTACCGCGCGTGGTGAACGTGCCCAGGTGCATTTCGTACACCACCTGGCGATGACGCGGCGCGGCGCCCGGCCACTGTTGGTCGCTCCACGTGAACGCAGCCGGATCGACGACCATCGACGGTCCGAACACGCCGTCGGGTTGGAAGCGTGATACGGGATCGGGTGTGCGGCCTTCGGCGAGCTTGAACCAGTAGCGCTGTCCTGCGCCGATTCGAGGCACCCGCAGTTGGAAATAGCCATCCTGCGGGCGCTCCATCTCGAACTCGGTATCGTCGTCGAGGACGACGGCGACCGCGCGCTGGCGCGGCGCCCACACCGTGAACACCACGGCGTCTTCGACGACGCGAGCGCCGAGATCGCGATCGAGCAGGAGCCGTTCTGGCAAGTCCGTCCTGGCCATCATGTCGTCCGCTACTGCGCAACGAAACCGGCGACGGACGAAGACGTTTGGGGCGCCGGAGCGAGCCGCTTCAGAAAACGAAGGACTTCGGCCACGCTCCACGCCTGCGCCACGCAGCCGCGCGGCGTGAACGGTGCCGTGCCGTCGAAGATTTCACTGATGCTGCCGATACACGCGTCGTTCAGGTGATCGGCGAAGCCATTGAGGAGCGCCAGCGCTTCGTGGTCGCGGCCCGGGTGCACGCGGTGCCACGCCTCGAGAAACGGCCCGATCAGCCACGCCCACACCGTGCCCTGGTGATACGCCGCATCGCGTGCCCGAAGGTCGCCGAAGTACTGCGGCTTGAACATCGGGTCGGCGGGGTCGAGTGTGCGCAGCCCGAACGGCGTCAGCAGTCGCTTCGTGACCACGTCCACCACGGACGCCCAGTGTGACTCCTCGAGAACGGGATAGCGCAACGCCAGCGCCAGGATTTGATTCGGACGGCACGCCGCATCGTCGCCGAACTCGCCATCGACGAGGTCGTAGAGATAGCCGTCGCGCTCGATCCAGAAGCGCCGGTTGAACGACTCCTTGACCAGCGCCGCCGTGCGCTCGAGCTCTGAGGCATCGGCGTCGAATTGGCGGTGCCAGCTCGCGAGCAGCCTGAGCGCGTTGTACCAGAGGGCGTTGATCTCCACGGGCTTGCCGCGCCGCGGCGTTACGACCCAGCCCTCGACCCTGGCGTCCATCCACGTCAGCGGCAGACCGGGATCGCCTTGCGTCAACAGGCCGTCGTCGTCCATGCGAATGCCGAAGCGAGTGCCTTCCATGTGCTTCCGGACGACTTCGTCGAGCCGCGGCAGGAGCACGCGCAGCGTCTCGCGGTCGTCGGTGATCGTGACGTAACGATCGATCGCGTGGAAGAACCACTGTGTGGCGTCGGCGGTGTGGTAGAGGCCCTCGTGGCTGCCTTCGGGAAAGAGGTTGGGCAGCAGACCGTCGCGCAAATGGTGCGCGAACGTCAGCAGCATGCCGCGAGCCTCGGCGAAGCGACCGGTGCTGAGCGTCAGGCCCTCGAGGCTGATCATCGTGTCGCGGCCCCAGTCGGTGAACCAGTGGTAGCCGGCGATCACGCTGCATGCGTGTTCACCCGCGGCACGCAGCCGGGCCTCGTCAGCGGTTCTCGCGGCCGGTTGGATGATGAACTGGTCGGCAGCGAAGACGAGCTCCGCGGTCAGGCCATCGGTGTGATCGCAACCCGCCTCGACGAGCAGTCGCGAGCGGCGGTCGAGTTCAGCCTTGAAAGCATCGTCGGGCGAGAGTGCTTCGATGGCCGCGACCGAATCGGTGGACGCGAGGAATGTGACGTGCTCGCCGACCTGCAGCTCCACGTCGTAGTAGCCGGGACTCCAGGCCGATCCGCGCGACGGGTACCCGCGCTGCTCTTCGAGCGCGTAGTGGATGTCTGTGGTTTCCTCGGGCTCGTGATGAAGCTCGCTCGATCGGCCCGTGAGCGTGAGCCGCACCGGGGCGATCGCAGGATCGAGGACGATCTCGACATGCCGCGGATGGGCGATGCACGACGGTGCCGGCGGCAATGGTGTATCGACCGGGCCTTCATGGAGTCGAAGTTGAAGCTGAGGGCGCAGCCGCAGGTGCGCGCGACCGGACGAGGCCTGAAGCACGGTGTAGGTCGAAAGCACGGTGTTCTGCTCGTGCGGCATGAACACTCGCCGTTCAATCGTCGCGTCGGGAATCTCGTATCGCCAGACAGGCAGACCCGCCACGAGGCGAAACTCCGTGAGCGAACGCGGGCGTTCATCGCCGAGGCGGTTCAGCGCGATCAGCTGCGCCGGAGAAGACCCGACCGATACGTCGACGCTCGCGAGAAAGGCGATGCGTCCGAGCGGCGACGGCAGCGCCGCGACGAGCAGCGTGTGATAACGGCGAGTCGGAAGGCCGCCGACTGTACCGGAAGCGTACCCACCGAGCCCGTTGGTGACTAACCATTCGCACGACGCGTATGTGTCCCAGTTGGCAGCGGAGAGCGGAATTGACCGGACGATCTCAGTGGCGTCAGGTAAGCTCGTCAGCACAGCGAGTGGATTACCGCAAAGTTAATGCCGTGGCACGCGAGATGCGAGCGCTGAAAAGCTGAATGAGTGCCGATTCTCTGTCGCCGCCTGCTAGTACGTACCGGATACAACTTTCCAGCACATTCACCCTCCACGATCTCGCCGCGCAGGTTTCATATCTAGCCGAGCTTGGGGTCACCGACATCTACCTCTCGCCGATCGTCGCGGCCACGCCTGGCAGCACTCACGGATACGACGTCGTCGATCACGGTGCGATTGATCCCGAGCGAGGCGGCTGCGAAGGATGGAACAAGCTCTGCGGCGCGGCACGCGAACACGGGCTTGGCGTCGTGCTCGACGTCGTGCCCAATCACATGTCCGCGCATCCAGTGTTCAACCGATTGTGGCGGCAGGTGCTGAGCGACGGACCTTCGAGTCCGGCCTCGCGCTACTTCGACGTGGACTGGCGCCCGCTCACGCGGCTGATTCGCGACAAGGTGCTGCTTCCGGTGCTCGAGGAGCCTTACGGCGAGACGCTGCAGCACCGGCGGATCCGCATCGAACGCGACGGCGAGGAATGCCGCGTCCGATACAACGCGCTTCATCTTCCGCTGGCGCCCGGCTCTCTCGATGCGGCTATCTCCGACGAGGCCATCGAGGCGATCAACGCTGAACCGCTGCGCATTCACGAAGTCCTCGAGGCACAGCACTATCGGCTCGCGTATTGGCGCGCGGCCAACGACGAAATCAATTACCGGCGCTTTTTCGACGTCAACGAGCTCGTTGCCATTCGCGCTGAAGACGAAGAGGTCTTCGCGGGCAGTCATCGTTTGGTGTTGAGGCTGGCGGCAGAGGATGTCGTTCACGGCCTCCGCATCGACCACGTGGATGGTCTACTCGAGCCGGCCACGTACCTGCACCGGCTCCGAACCGCAGCCGAGCACGCGACCGGCCGTCCACCGTGGATCGTCGTCGAGAAGATTCTGAGCCGCACCGAAACGCTCGATCCCGGCTGGCCGGTCGATGGCACCACCGGATACGACGCGCTGAACGTGCTCAATCGGCTGTTCGTCAGCGGACGCGGGGCTCGGGCGCTGCGTCACTTCTATCAGAAGCTGAAGGATGACCCGACGACGTTTCGGGATGTGGCGTATCACAGCAAGCAGCTCGTGATGGATTACACGCTGCGCAGCGGGTTGACGCTGCTCGCGCACGCGCTGAAACGCGTCGCTGACGCGTCGTGGACGACCCGCGACATCACGCTCAACGCACTCTCGACGGCGCTCGTCGAGTTCGTGGCGTGCCTGCCCGTCTATCGGACGTACCTGGGTGAGCGAGCCGAACGGCCGATGGATCGCGAGGCGGTCGAGGAGGCATTCTCATGGGCGATCCGGCGCAACCCCACGATCGATCTATCAGCCCTGAGCTTCGTGCGGTCACTCCTGCTCGAGTCGCCGGACGGCGACCCGTTGTGGCTGGCGGCACGGCGTGTCGTGGTCAAGCGGCTCGAGCAGTACACGAGCGGTGTCCAGGCCAAGGGCATCGAGGACACGGCGTATTACCGCGACAACGCGCTGCTGGCCCTCAACGAGGTCGGCGGTGACCCCGGTGGCGCGTCGGAGACGCTCCGGGAGTTCCACCGCTTCAACGACGCGCGAGTGCGTCGCTGGCCCAACGCTCAGACTGCAACCTCCACACACGATACGAAGCTCTCCGAAGACACACGAATTCGCATCGCCACGTTGACCGCGTTTCCACGCGAATGGCTCAGTCACGTGGTGACATGGCGGCGCGACAACGCATCGTTCCGGCAGGAGACGGCGAAGGGAGCTTCTCCCGACGTCAACGACGAATACCGCGTGTATCAGATCCTCGTCGGGATCTGGTCGTCGACCGATCTGAGCGGCGACGGCCCTGCCGATCCTGCGCTGGTCGAGCGGATGTCGGCGTATATGCGGAAGGCGGTACGAGAGGCGCGCGTTCACACGAGCTGGATGCGCGTCAACGAGGAGTATGAAGCGGCACTCGATCGGTTCGTGCGCGGTGTGATGAGCGACCCAACCGCCGGCGGATTCCGCGCGAGTCTCCGCGACGTCGTTCGGCTGGTTCTGCCGCTCAGCGTCTGTCATTCCATGTCGCAGTTGGTTCTGAAGTGCACGATGCCGGGCGTGCCGGACGTCTACCAGGGCACCGAATCGTGGGCGCTGTTCGTCACCGATCCCGACAACCGCCAACCGGTTGATTTCGCTGCCCGGGCGGAAACCCTGAAGCGGTTGTTCGATGATCCAGGCACAGCCACCGCGCTGCGTGCGACGTCCGCTGATGACGTGCTCGCACACGATCTCAAGACCTACGTCACGACACGGCTCCTGCGTTTTCGGCGATCGCAGCGCCGCCTCATGGCCAAGGCTGGGTACACACCCATGAATGCGCATGGGGCGCGAGCGGCGGCGGTCGTCGCGTTCCGCCGCACTGCGGGTCGTGAGCACCTGATCGTTGCCGTGCCACGCCTCATCGAACGCTCCGTCAGCGGTTCCGGATGGCCGACCGGTGCGTTCTGGGGGGACACCGAGATTCGAGTGCCAACCCGGGTGCGGCCGTGGAGGCATCTCCTCACCGACGAGCCGATCAGCTTCGAGCGGCCTGGCCGCGCACCGCTCTCATCACTGACCGTCAATTGGCCTTGGGTGATCCTCTACGGAACGGAGTAGAAGCCTCGAGGGACATCCGCAACGTCAAAGGGCGGACGTGCCCGACCGCTATCGAAGGCGGTACTGACCATCCGCGCTTCGACGGAGCTGGCCGTCAGCAACGAGACGATCCAGCACGACCTGACACGTCACCGGACGCACGCCAAACAGACGAGCCGCCTGCGACAGATGCAGCGACAGGCCAGGCATCTCGCGATAGGCGCCGACGATCGACGACACTAGATGCGATCGCGACGGTTCCGCTGGTGATATCCCACGAATCACATGTCGACGTTCAGTGTGGGTTTGCATTGGATATCAATCGGTTCTCACCAGAGCTTGTGAGCTGCAATTTTTGCGCCTCGGCCGCACGCTCACATCGGACTGCCAATGGCTGACACATTGCTTCACTTCGTGGCGGCCAGTTGGAACCAATTACTCAGGAGGGCCACGTGCCTGAAGTGAATTCTCTGCGAATGCACCTCATCGAGGAGCTCACGGACCTGCTGGATGCCGAAGAGCAACTGACGAAGGCGCTGCCGAAGATGGCGACGATGGCGACGGCGAAGCCGCTCAAGGTGGCGTTTCAACGACACCTCGTCGAGACACGCGGTCAGATTACGCGCCTGAACGACGCACTCCGGCATCTCGGGGAGCAATCGAAGCACAAGACCTGTGAAGGAATGAAAGGCCTGCTCTCCGAAGGGCAGCACATGATGAAGAAGACGCCACAGGGCGCGCTGCGGGACGCCGTGATGATCACGGCGGCACAGAAAGTCGAGCACTACGAGATGGCCAGCTACGGTACGGCGCGGACCTATGCGCAGGTGCTCGGCGAACCGGCCGTCGCCAGGCTTCTGGGACAGAGCCTCAAGGAGGAAAAAGCCGCCGACGGGAAGCTGACGAGCATCGCCGAGTCCACCGTCAACAAAGATGCGGCCGAAGAGTGGCAGGCGCAGGAGTCTGACGGCGGAGTGCTTGGTCGATCGGCCCGCTGGCTAGGCCTGACCGTCGGGTCGGCGCGGCGTCGATTGGCGGGTGGCTCGCGTGGTCCAGCGTCCTCGACGGGTATCGTTCACGAGCATCCGTCGGCCCCTCGCATCCGCCGTCGTCGTCCTGCGACGCGGCGGACGTCGCGTGGCCGCGGCAAACGAAGCCGGCGCTGAGTGGGTCGATCATGCCGTTCAAGAGCCAGGCACAGCGGCGGAAGTTTGCGCAGTTGCTGGTCGAGGGGAAGATCTCGAACGAAACCTTCGAGGAGTGGAATCGTGAGACCGGACGTAGGAAACTTCCTGAGCGTGTGACCAAAGCCACCTCCGCGAAGGCTGCGATGGGTCGGCGCAAGGCTGCTGCGCGCAAGCGCGTTACTTCCAAGCGGCCGCGACGGCGGACGTCACGGCGCCGGAGCTGATCGACCCCACGATCGTGACGCACGATTTCAACGCAGCCATCCTCGACGAGGTCGCTCACAGGCCCTGGCCGATGCCGGATCGGCCGTGGGTGATGACCCAGACGTGGAACGATCTGCTGTTTGCCCATTGGGTGGTCGATGCCGCGCAACTGCGCTCACGAGTGCCAGACTACTTCGAGCTCGACCTTTACGACGGCGTCGCGTGGCTCGCGATCGTGCCGTTTCACATGACGAACGTCGCGCCGCGCGGCGTACCCTCGCTGCCGTGGGTGTCCGAGTTCGCTGAATTGAACGTCCGGACGTACGTCCGCGTCGGAAACAGACCAGGCATTTATTTCTTCAGCCTCGATGCCGGCAGCGCGCTCGCCGTGCAGGCGGCCCGCACCCTGTTCAACCTGCCGTACTACACCGCGATGATGCATGTCGGTTGGACCGGCCCCGGTGCCGTCGAGTACTCGAGCTCGCGCGCGTCGATGCCTCCGGCCGATTTGCGTACGACTTACGAACCCGCGGGGCCGCCGTTCGTGCCCAAGGCAGGAACCCTCGAGTACTTCCTGACCGAGCGGTATTGTCTGTACAACATCGACCGCGGCGGGCAACCCTATCGACTCGAGATTCATCATCCGCCATGGTCGTTGCAGGTGGCGGCTGTCACGATTACTCAGAACACGATGGCCGACGTCAACGGCATCGGAGTGAGCGGCGCGCCGAACCTGCTGCACTTTGCCAAGCGCCAGGACGCGGTGGCGTGGTTGCC
>Ga0111539_10010367_pt1 | contig 11732 bp, 10 predicted proteins | sample RhiMethybrSRZTD1_FD_79667 | JGI IMG/M metagenome (GOLD analysis project Ga0111539, IMG submission 79667) | Populus rhizosphere microbial communities from Tennessee, USA - Rhizosphere MetaG P. TD hybrid SRZTD1 (version 2) (version 2) | ecosystem: Host-associated > Plants > Roots > Rhizosphere >...
GCCGCCCGACCTGGGCGTCGGGATCCATCTCGAAGCCGAACCGCGCGCCGAGCTCGCGGATCTTCCGGCGCGCCTCCTGGCGGTCGATGAAGATCGGGTTGGCCATTGTCTCGGTACCGAGCAGGATGTTCTCAGCCACGGTCAGGACCGGGATGAGCATGAAGTGCTGGTGGACCATGCCAATTCCGCGCGCGATGGCATCCGCGGGATCGGCGATCTGTACCGTTTGCCCATCAAGCAGGACTTCACCTTCGTCCGGGCGGGACAGGCCGTAAAGAATATTCATGAGCGTCGACTTGCCCGCGCCATTTTCACCAAGCAGGGCGTGTATCTCCCCGGCCTTCACATCCAGATCGATGTGATCGTTGGCGACAACACCCGGGAAGCGCTTGGTGATTCCGCGCATTTGAAGACGTGGAGGAGGGGATTGTTCGATGCTCATATGCAGGTCCTTGGTAAGGTTTGATTGATAAGAGAAGGAGGCGACCGGCCAAGCCGGCCGCCTCCCAATTGAAGACGTGTATGGATGAGTTACTATTGTCGCGGGGGTTTGAGCTCGCCGCTCTTCATGGCAGCGAACGCCGCATCAAGCTTTGCCTGGATCTCAGGAGTGACCAGGCTGGCCAGGTCGTGGTACGGAGAGAGGCCAATGGCCGGGGGATTGGAGGCTGCATTATAGGCAACGGTACCAGCCTTGAAGTCTGCTCCACCGGAGGTGGCGGTGACGGCCTGGACAGTGTCCTTAAGCTTCTTTTCGGCGCTGGTGACAATGCACTTCGACAGGTTCGGGAGAGTCTGCGCCTGATCGACATCGACACCGATGCCATAAACATTGGCATCGCAAGCCGCTTCGAGGACGCCCTGGCCGGTCAGACCAGCGACCTGGAAGAGCACATCCGCGCCCTGGGCGATGAACTGCTGGGCAATGGCCTTACCAGTGGCAGGATCATTGAAGCCCTTGGAAGGATCAGGGTTGACTTCCTGGGTCAGGAGCTTTATGTCGGGGTTGACCGACTTGGCGCCGGCTTCATAGCCAGCGATGTAAGCGACAACCGCGGGGACCTTGGTCCCGGCGACCGAGCCGATGACACCACTCTTGGAGATGCTGGCCGCAAGGATTCCAGCCAGGTAACCAGGCTGCTCTTCGGCAAACACGATGCCCTGGTAGTTCGGCAGCAGTTTGGCCGCATCACCCTTGCATGCGAAGGTCGGGTCGCTAGCACCAGTCTCGTCCACGCAGATGCCCTGGTCGACGCCGATGAACTTGACGTTCGGGTTGGCCTTGGCGGCAGCAGCAGTGTCGGAACCGATCAGAAAGCCGACGGTGACGATGGTATTGAAGCCCTGGTCGATGAAGGTTTGGATATTCTGCTTGTAGTCCGAGACATTCTGGGTCACGATCACATCAAAATCGGCGCCCATCGCTTCAGCGGCAGCCTTCGCGCCTTCATAAGAAGCTTGGTTGAAGGATTTATCTTCAAGCTGACCAACGTCGGTGACAACACCGACTTTAAGTTTCGCGGCGGGTGCTTGTGTAGCAGTGGCAGCCGGCGCACAGGCGGCAAGAACGAGCATTGCGATAATGATTATCGCCATTACAGTGTACAGCTTTTTCATCTATTCTTCTCCTCATTGAAAATGAAAGTTAATTTGCTTGGGTCTCTATGGGAATGAAAATTTTTAAAGGCACCTCCTCTGGTGATTTTCTATGACTTTCTGCGAACATGGAAAGGCTTCGCATGATCAGAGAATGGCTCGTATGTTTTATTACTATCAGCCGGATGGAATTATATCAACAATATGAAAAGTAAATGAGAAAATTGTGCCTCTCCTTTTTAGTGCTTATTGACAATTTTATATATTATGGTTTCCTGGCAGGGATATTGGTCAGGATCGAACCATCCAGCAAACCTGCGTTGATTTTCTCCATTTCCGTCTTGACATCTGGAGGAACTTCATTGTCAACATCATGATACGGTGCATAACCCGCATCGCCCAGATAATTTCCGGTTGGGAATTTTCCATCCTTGGCCAGTTTAATTAATTCATAAACACCCGGCGTGATCAGCTTCATGGCACTGGAAAGCATGCGGGGCGCTGCCTCAGGCAGGGTAAAGAACTGATCCGTGTCGACGCCGATCGCGTATGCGCCAGCCTGTGCAGCAGCAGTAATGGCAGCATTACCGGTCACGCCTCCACAGCCAAACACTACATACGCGCCCTGATCGATCATGGACCGGGCGGTGGCTGCCCCCCATTCGGGATCTACAAAGGCCTCGTTGAAGTCAGCATCGTTGTGATACACCACAAACACCCCGGTGGTGGTTTCCTTGATGCTGTCTGCATAAGCAGCACCCGCCTTGTAGCCTTCCCCAAAGCGCCAGACCGCAGGGACGGAATCCGGCCCGCAGACTGCCCCGATCGTGTGGCTTTTACTCATCATCGCAGCCAGGGCACCGACCAGGAAACCCGCCTGGTCCTCAGGAAAATTCAGACCGGCAATATTATCAATTGTCTCCGTTTGGAATTGATCCACGCCGATGAACTTGGTATTCGGGTAAATGGCGGCGGCTTCCTTGGTGGCATCCGCAAGCGCGGAGCCGGCTGTCACGATTACATCGTAACCCGCATCCCCAAATACAGCTATATTTTTTTCATGATCTTTTCGATCGACGGTCTCAATATAGTTAACAGTGGCCCCCAGTTCATTTGCAGCTTGTTGAATGCCTTTCCAGGCAGATTGATTGAAGGATTTGTCGTTGACCTTACCGATGTCTGTGACCAGCCCCACACAAAACGTGTCTTCACTCGTGCAATCCAGCGCTTTCGGCCGACAGGAGGGCAGGATCGAAAGGATCAAGAATGCCGCAATTAAAATCTGCAGCTGCTTCATCGTTTTCGCCTGTTTGAAATGCCAATTGCAGAGTTATGAGGGATCATTTTTGTTTTGCAAGTATACAATCAGTTCAACCATTCGACAAGACAGCCTCAAAAAACTGATTGAATTTTATGTTTCCGCCTGCCGGTCAAAAGCTCACTGTAAAAGTCGATGGCTAAATATTTTCGGATTCTCCCGCCGCTCGTGACCTTAAACTTTCGATAAATTTCCTGTCCTTTTCAGTGAGTTCTGCTTTTTCGAGCATATCGGGACGCCGTGCATAGGTGCGCGCCAGCGCCTGTTCCCGGCGCCATTGCTCGATCCTGGCATGGTTGCCGCTGGCCAGCACTTCGGGCACATTCCAGCCGCGGAACTCCGGCGGCTTGGTGTAATGCGGATACTCCAGCAGCCCCATGGAATGCGAGTCATCCTCCGCGCCGGTGGGGTCGCCTAGTACGCCAGGCAGCAGGCGCGAGACCGCGTCGATGATGAGCAGCGCGGGAAGCTCACCGCCGGTCAATACATAATCTCCAATTGAAATTTCATCGGTGACAAGATGCTCACGGATGCGCTCGTCCACACCCTCATAGCGGCCGCAGAGCAGGGCAATCCGCTCATAATGGGACAGCTCCTCCGCCACGCGTTGGGTGAAGACTCGTCCCTGAGGAGTTAATAAGATAATGGGAATGGGAACCGGTTGCTCGCGAAGCAGATCCTCACTCTGTCTCAATACGGACTCGACCGCCTCGAAGACTGGTTCAGGCTTCATCACCATCCCACCTCCGCCGCCATAGGGAGTATCGTCGGTGGTATGGTGTCTGTCATGAGTGTAATCGCGGATGTTATGAACGCGCACGTCGATCAACCCACGCTGACGGGCGCGCTGTAAAATGCTAGATTCGAGGTAAGTGGGGAACACTTCGGGGAGAAGAGTAAAGACCTCAAATTGCATAATTGTCATTGTAGCATAAGATAAGAAAGAAATTAGGAGGCGGCTTGCGTGCCTTTGCCGCGAATGGTATCATCGATTGCCATGTATCTACCTAAAAGCAGCCGCTGGAGTATGACTCGCCGTCGAAAACGTCCAAACATTTTCGGCTGGGCGGTCTTTGGGCTGGTTTTGCTTTTCGGCTTTTATCTCAATCAGGTTTATCTACCTTCGCAACCCAACCCGTTTGACGCGACTCCTACACCTACACGCTCGCCTGAATCACTTGAGACCGAGGGGCAAAAGCTTTTTCAGGAAGGAAAATTGGACCAGGCCATTAGCGCTTATAAGGAGGCGATTAAAGCCTCGCCTCAGGATGCAAGACTCTATATCGCCCTGGCACGCATCCAGGTATTTGCCGGCTTACCCGAAGATGCCCAGGCCAGCTCAGAAAACGCGATCCTGCTCAGCCCGGAAAACTCGCTGGCGCATGCCGTGCGCGGCTGGGCCCTGGATTTCCAGGATGGCAAAAACAGCGACGCCCTGGATGAAGTGGATAAAGCCGTCTCGATCGATCCGAATAATGCTCTTGCCTATGCATTCAGGGCTGAGGTATTGATCGACTCAGGGCTGTTTGATAATATCGATGATGCAGCAGAAGCCTCCAGAAAAGCGTTGAACCTGGATCCCAACCTGTTGGAGACCCGTCGCGCCCGTGCTTATGTTTTGGAAGCCACTGCCAATTATGAGGAGGCGATCCAGTATTACAAGTCGGCTCTGGAATTGAACGGGAATCTGGCCATGCTGCATATGGAGCTTGGGCGGAACCTGCGTTTTGTCCAGGTCTATGATGATGCCATCAAGGAATTCACATTCGCCAACACCCTGAACCCCAGTGACCCCGAACCCGATTATTTGATCTCCCGCACTTATGCAACGACAGGTGAATATGAAAAGGCCCTGCAGTACGCCGAAACGGCCGTCAAGGACGGACCCACCGAGCCCCGATATCGCGGCAACTATGGCGTCATGTACTATCGCAATTTTAAATACACGGAAGCCGTGCAACAGTTGAGCCTGGCGGTCAACGGCGGGACAACAGAGAATAGCTTTCCCATCCAGCCACTGACCTTGAACGATGATCCCCGCATCGCAGAGTTCTATTTCACTTACGGACTGGCGCTGGCACGCACCAATGATTGCGGAAAGGCCCTGCCAATCGCCCAGACCCTGCAGTCCAAATTTCCCGAGGATGACATCGTGCTGGAAGCTGCGACCACGATCATCCAGATCTGCCAGGAAAATCTTGACAACCCGGCCGTGGATACAGCGGTCCCGACCGAAGAGAGCACAGTTTTGCCCGAGGCAACTGCCACCCCGGAAGCAACAAGCACGCCAGAAGATACAGCTACACCATGAACGTTTCACCCCGTCGCCCTCTTTTTAACCGCAAACCGCAGTCGAATATTTACCGCATGTTCATATATGTGGTAATGCTGCTCGGCGCAGTCTGGCTCTTGCAACAGGTCAGCCGCGGAGACATCAAGCCGCTGCTGCAGCCAACGCCGGTCCCCACGCGGACCTTTACCTCCTACCTTGAAGAAGCAGAAGCCAATGCCAAGGCCGGCAGCATGAATGCTGCGATCCTGGCCTACAAGGAAGCCCTTAAGCTAAATCCCAACGATGCGAAGACCTGGGCGGAACTGGCGCGCATTCAAACCTATTCCTCCACCCTGCTGATCACCAACCCGGAAAAAAAGGACCGTCTGGCCGAGGCCCTTGACTCGGCAACAAAGGCCGTTGGGCTTGCACCGCAGGACAGTACCGTGCGCGCCATCCGGGCCTTCACCCTGGATTGGAATGCCAACTCCTTCTTCCACACAACGGAGGAAGTGCAGAAGTTCCTGCAGGAGGCTGAACAGGAGGCACTGATCGCGCAACAGCTGGACAATACCAATACGAAGGCCCTGGCATATTATGCCGAAATCCTGATCGACCAGCAACGATGGGATCAGGCTGAGCTGATCATGCAGCAGGTCTTCGAGCGGCCAGATGCCGACCAGTTGATGGATGCCCACCGCATCAACGCTTATCTACTGGAAACCCTGGGACAATACAACCGGGCGATCGCAGAATATGAAAAAGCCATCACCATCGATCCCAACTTCACCTTCCTATATCTGCGCATCGGTGCGAACTACCGCCGCCTGGCCAGCGAGATCCAAAACCCGGAAACAGCCCGTCCCGTGTATGAACAGTCGCTGGAGTATTTCGACAGGGCAGTGAAGATCAACGAGCAGATCGGGGTCAAGGATCCAGGTCCGCATCTTTCGATCGCCCGCACCTATTCTCAGTTGGGTGAGTTCTTCATCGCAGCACGCAACGTACAGAAGGCTCTGGAATATGAACCGACCAATGCAGATATCTATGGCCAACTGGGCATTATTTACTTCCGTTCGAGAAACTACGAAGGTTCGATCTTTTCATTGAAATGCGCCATCCGCGGCTGCTCGGGCGAGGACTCGTGCAAGGGGCGCGGTTTGGAGCGCTGCTTTCCGGACCTTGGTGAGAATCCAGCTAATATTTCAGGGCTCTCGCTTGAGCCGAATACGATCGTCTATTACTACACCTATGGATCGGTCCTGGCCGCTTTGAGTCGTCCAAAAGATAACAGGTGTGGGGAGGCCCTGCAGGTGATGCAGGAAGTCCGCGACGAACTGGATGCCAGACCGGAGGCCTACGCCGATGGACGCGGCACAATCATCAGCATCGCGGAGGCCGCTGAGGAAATTTGCTCCTCATTGAACGCAGACCTCCAGCCGACCGTGACCGGAACACCTCCTACAGAGACTCCTGAAACAATCGGGACAGGTACGGGCATACCAGAAGCCACTTCGGCCATCGCAACTTTGGTGGCTCAGACGACTCCAACCGCACCCGTGTTCGACGCCACGCCAACCTACTCACCCTGATCTTTGATCTATCAGAGAAGTATAAGAAATTTATTTACCCCCTTGACGTAGGCAATCGGTTTTAGTATCATAAGATTAGCACTCTGACACTGAGAGTGCTAATTTCGTGATTATTCAAAACCCAATCCTATCAGGAGGTCGTAACAATGGCAGGTAAATTGAAGCTGAAGCCCCTTGGCGGACGTGTGATCGTGGAACCGATCGAACAGGAGGAAATGACTGCAGGTGGAATCATTCTTCCCGAAACCGCAAAGGAAAAACCGCAGGAAGGCAAAATCCTGGCGGCTGGCCCGGGCGAGCGCGATGAGAACGGTGCACGCATCCCCATGGAAGTGAACGTTGGAGACAAGGTGCTGTACGCGAAGTATTCCGGCACCGAAGTGAAAGTGGATAGCAAGAAACTGCTCATCCTGCGCGAAAGTGATATTTTGGCCGTAGTTGAAGGCTAATTCTGGAGAAATGTAAAAATGGCTGCTAAACAACTTGTCTTTTCAGAAGACGCCCGCCGCAAGCTTAAGAATGGCATGAATATTGTTGCCAATGCGGTGAGCGCGACTCTCGGCCCCAAGGGCCGCAATGTGGCTGTGGACCGCAAATTTGGCTCCCCCACCATCACCCACGACGGTGTTTCCGTCGCCAAGGAAATTGAGCTCGAAGATCCCTTTGAGAACATGGGCGCACAGCTGCTTAAGGAAGCTGCGTCCAAGACCAATGACATCGCCGGTGACGGTACGACTACGTCCACCGTGCTGGCTCATGCGATCGTGAATGAAGGCCTGCGCGCCCTGGAAGCTGGCTACAACCCGATGCTTCTCAAGCGTGGCATCCTGCAGGCAACCGAGACTGTCGTCGATGAACTTCGCAAGATGTCGGTCAAGATCGATACCAAGGAAGAAATCGAATCGGTCGCGACGAACTCTGCCGCAGATCCCGAGATCGGTCGGTTGATCGCCGACGTCATGGATCAGGTTGGTAAAGACGGCGTTATCACCGTCGAAGAGTCCAAGTCCATGTCGGATGAGAAGGAGTTCGTGGAAGGTATGCAGTTCGACCGCGGTTACCTCTCCGCTTACTTCATTACCGCCACCGACAAGATGGAAGCCGTGATCACTGAGCCCTATATCCTCATCAACGAGAAGAAAATCTCTGCGGCGCAGGATATCGTCCCCATTCTTGAGAAACTGGTCCAGATCGGCAAGCGCGAGCTGGTCATCATCGCTGAGGATATCGACGGTGAAGCTCTCGCCACGCTCGTCCTCAACAAGCTGCGCGGCATGCTGAACGTGCTGGCTGTCAAGGCGCCTGGCTTCGGCGATCGCCGCAAGGCCATGCTCCAGGATATTGCCATTCTGACCGGCGGTACCGTGATTGCAGAAGAGACCGGCCGCAAGCTCGAGACCGCCACCCTGCAGGATCTCGGCCGCGCCGAGAAGATCGTCTCCGATAAGGAGAATACCACTATCATCGGTGGCAAGGGCAAGAAGGGTGAAATCGAAGGCCGCATCAAGGAAATTCGCGCCGAGATCGACAAGAGCACCAGCGACTATGACAAGGAAAAGCTCCAGGAGCGCCTTGCCAAACTCAGCGGTGGCGTTGCCATCATCCGCGTGGGTGCCGCGACAGAGACTGAGATGAAGGAAAAGAAGCACCGCGTTGAAGACGCCCTCTCCGCCGCCCGCGCGGCCGTGGAGGAAGGTATCGTCCCCGGTGGTGAGATCTCCCTGATCAACGCCGCTACCAAGCTCGACAAATTGCTGAAGGGCCTTGATGACGAAGACAATGAAGAGACCAAGGTCGGCATCAATATCATCAAGAAGTCACTCGAAGCCCCGATCCGCAAGCTGGCCCAGAACGCAGGCCAGGACGGCTCCGTGATCATCGACACTGTCCGCCGAACAGCCGCCGAGAAGAAGAACAAGAACATCGGCTATAACGTTCTGACTGGCGAATATGTAGACATGATCCAGGCCGGCGTGATCGACCCCGTTAAGGTGGTCCGCGGCGCCCTCGAGAATGCTTCCTCCATCGCAGCCATGATCCTGACCACAGACGTGCTCATTACCGACTTACCTGAGAAGGACAAGGCTCCTGCCATGCCTCCGGGCGGCATGGGCGGCATGGATTACTAAAATCCCCCTGCTCTCCACCCCTCTCCCGAAATGGGAGAGGGGATTTTTTAACGTATAATTCAAGGCGATGTTTCCTCACCGCACAACAATCATTGGGACATTATTTATTCTTACCGCACTCGGCCTCTCCGCGTGCGCTTCTCTTTCCCCCTCCGGTCCTACATCCACACCAGCGCCCACATTCACGCCTGCGCCGCCCACGCCTACCCCGGAACCCATGGCTTTGATGGTGAACGGCGAGGGGATCTCTGTTGCAGAATTCGACAGTGAGGTCGGGCGCTATACCACCGCGCAGACAGCTCTTGGCAAAACGGTAACATCCATGGATGCCACCAAGTCTGTGATCGACGACATGACCTCGCAGCTGCTCCTCGCTCAGGGTGCGCGCGCCGCCAGTTTTTCGTTGGACGATACGGCCTTGCAGGCGCGCATCGATTCACTGTCGGCACAGGTAGGCGGGACGGAAAATCTCTCCAAGTGGGAATCAGACCATGGGTACAGCGACCAGACTTTCCAGTCGGCGCTGAGGCGGGCAGCGGAGGCGGCCTGGATGCGTGACAAAATCGTTGCTGAGGTCCCCAGTACTGCCGAGCAGGTACACGTCCAGCAAATTCTGCTCTATAATCAAGACACGGCTCAGAGCTTCCTTCTGCAATTAAATGGCGGGGCAGATTTCGATGAGCTGGCGTCCAGGGCCGACCCGACCACGCGCGGCGATCTTGGCTGGGTGCCGCGAGGCTACCTGCTGGATCCCAAAATTGAGGAAGCCGCGTTCAGTCTGCCGGTGGATGGCTACAGCGATGTGATCACAACCGATGTGGGATACCATATCGTGAAAGTGCTGGAGAAGGATCCCAACCGTGTCCTGTCGCCGGATGCTTATCTGGCATTGCAGGAGCTGGCTTTGAAGAATTGGATCGAGCAGCAGCGCCAGCAGGCAAATATTGTCCTTGCACCGGGCTAAACTAATCAGGTGACGTCAGTTGGAGCAGATCTTAGTCAGCATATTTCATTGAAGTGACTGTCACCTATTGGTAATGGAGCAAACTAGATGAGCGATGATTTCGACTTCGACGGTACACAATCACAACCCCGCGGCCGCAGCATGCAGCTCTGGGATCTACTTTCCATACTGGTGTTGGTCATCACCGTCTGCCTGGCCGGATATTTCTTTTTGATCTTCATAAATCCTGAGTCATCCTATAATATCCTTCCTCCGGGAGGGTCCAGCGGAATCCCCACGTTGACCGTGACGCCCATCCAGCTTGAGCCCACCTGGACAGCTAGCCCCACCCTTGTCCTGACTCCGAGCGATACGCCGCGCCCAACATTTACACCTTTCTTTACCAGCACGCCCTTCTCGCTCGTACCTCCCACTCGGACGCTAAAACCGCCCACCGCGACCGCAACGCCCAAGGCGCCGTTCAGCGCCACGACCCAGCAGGTGGAGAGCACCGTCATTCATCCTGAGTTGGCCTGCAACTGGGCCGGCATCGGCGGGACGTTGGTGGATGCCAACGGCAGCCCCATCATTGGGATGGTGGTCGTGTTGCGCGGCACCCTCGACGGAAAGTCGGTGGAACAACAGACCGTGACGGGGATCAACAAGGAATATGGACCCTCCGGCTTTGAGTTCGTATTGGGCAGCGCCCCGGTTCAAACCAAGAATACTCTGTACGTTCAACTCGTGGACCTGCAAAACATCCCCCTATCAGACCAGGTTTACGTTAGCACTTCGAGCGATTGTGCAAAAAATCTGGTGCTGGTGCGGTTCAAGAAAAATAAATAATCTGTCGGAAAATGAATAGGCCAGGGCTAAAGCCCCGGCCTATTATTTTAAACCGCAAGATTCCAATGCTCATATTTTTTATTATTCCCCCGCAGAATATCATCGTATGTCGTCCGTAGTTTGGTTGTGATCGGACCCATGACGCCCGCGCCGACAGGCCTGTGGTCGATCTTCGTAACGGCAGTGACGCCGGCGGCAGTGCCGGTCATAAATACTTCCTCCGCGATGAATGTTTCGGTGCGGTCGATCGAGCGCTCCATGACAGTTAACCCCAGCTCGTTGCGCGCCAGCTCAATAATGGACCTGCGCGTGATGCCCTCCAGGATATTGTCTGTGACCGGCGGCGTGACCAGGACTCCGTCCCGCAGCATGAAGACATTCATCGCCGAGCCTTCCGAGATGTGACCGTTCTGGTCCAGCACCAGGGCCTCGTCGAAGCCGGAGCGATTGGCATCCGTTTTGATCAACGCCGAGTTGGCATAGGCCCCCGCCACCTTGCCGCGGGCCGGGATGACATTATCGTCGACGCGCCGCCAGGACGAGACGGTGACGTGCGCGTTGGTATCGTTCTTGACATAAGGCACATAGGCGATCACGAACATGCAAAATTCATCCTTCAGATCGTGCAGCCGCACACCAATACCCATGTCGGATTTGTAAAACGTAGGGCGCATGTAAATATCCTGCTGCCAGTTGTCGGTACGGAGCAGGTCGAGCGTCATCTGAATTAAACTTTCCTCGTCATAACTGGTTTGCATGGCCATCATGCGCGCCGAGTGCAGCAGGCGGCGGAAATGGTCATAGGGACGAAAAACGAAGAGACGTTTCTTCTCTTCGTTCCAGTAGGATCGCATCCCCCCGAATACAGATGTGCCATATAAAAAAGCATGGGTTGCAATGCTGATCTTTGCGTCCGAAAGTGGGACGATCTTTCCCTCAAAAAAAGCGTGCCTCGAGAGATCCACCAGACACCTCCAAAATAGTTTTACGGAGTGCCGCATAATTCCCCAAACTCAAATTTGAAATCCAGCCTTCA